>Ga0181563_10005575_pt1 | contig 11496 bp, 9 predicted proteins | sample 011ome_25_FD_133759 | JGI IMG/M metagenome (GOLD analysis project Ga0181563, IMG submission 133759) | Coastal salt marsh microbial communities from the Groves Creek Marsh, Skidaway Island, Georgia - 011512CT metaG (megahit assembly) | ecosystem: Environmental > Aquatic > Marine > Intertidal zone... | reverse complement strand
TCCACGAACCATTGGTCGGTCAGCATCGGCTCGATCACGACGCCTGAACGGTCGCCGAATGGCTGCATGATCTTTTTGTTTTCGACGAAAGGCACAGAGGTTGTGACCTCGTTGTCGTCCTCATCTTTTGTGACGACGGTTGTCATCACGGCGAGGCCCTCGGCGGTGATCGCGTCGATGACAAGCTTGCGTGCCTCGAACCGGTCCAGCCCGCGATACTCTTCGGGGACCATGTTCATGGCGGCGATTTTGGCCTCGTCGAAGGTTTCGGTGCCGTTGGCGATGGCTTGGGCGGTGGCGGCTTCTTCCTCGTAGGGGAGGCCGTCGGCGCGCATCGCGGCCTTGGTATCCATGAGGTTATACATCGGGATGCCCGCGCGTTTCGCGACCTGATAGTCGTTGAAATCATGCGCGCCAGTGATTTTCACAGCACCAGAGCCGAAGGTTTTGTCGGGATATTCGTCGGTGATGATCGGGATCAGGCGGCGTTGTTCTTTTGGCCCGACTGGGATTTCGCAGAGCATGCCGACGATAGGGGTATAACGCTCATCGGAGGGGTGCACGGCCACGGCACCGTCACCGAGCATGGTCTCGGGGCGGGTTGTGGCGATGGCGATGTAGTCGCGGGTCTCGCGCAGGGTAACGTTGCCGTCCTCGTCTTTCTCGACGTATTCGTATGTCGCGCCGCCCGCGAGCGGGTATTTGAAGTGCCACATGTGGCCGTCAGTTTCGATGTTCTCGACCTCAAGATCGGAAATCGCTGTCTCGAAATGCGGGTCCCAGTTCACGAGGCGTTTGCCGCGATAGATGAAGCCCTTGTTATACATATCAACAAAGACCTTGATCACGGCCTCGTGGAAGTTCTCGTCCATCGTGAAAGCGGAGCGGTCCCAATCCATGCCTGCGCCGATGCGCTTGTCCTGCTCTTGGATTTGCCCGCCAGAAACGGCCTTCCATTCCCAGATTTTCGCGATGAAGTCCTCGCGGGAGTAATCGGTGCGCTTTTCACCCAGCTCGGCAAGCTGTTTTTCCACAACCAGCTGGGTCGCGATCCCCGCATGATCGAGGCCCGGCTGCCAGAGGGTGTCAAAGCCCTGCATCCGCTTCCAACGGATCAGAATGTCCATGAGCGTGTGGTTAAAGGCGTGGCCGACGTGCAGGAAACCCGTGACGTTGGGGGGCGGCAACATGATGGTGAAGGTCTCGGCCCCCGCCTTTGCGTTTGCACCCGCTTTGAACGCGCCAGCCTCTTCCCATTTCTTGTAAATGAGGGGTTCGCGTGTGCCCGCGTCGAATGTTTTTTCCATAGCCATGATTTTGCCGTCCTTATCTTGTTGCATTGGTCATATCGAAACAGGGGCGAGGCGAAAAGAGCGGAATGCTGCAAAACGAGAAACTGACCGAACCGCGCAGCTGGCTGGCGGTGTTTGTCTTGCAGATGGGGTGGATCGCGATTTTGGCGGGCTTTGCCTGCGTTGTGCTGACGGGTGTGAGCGTCACGAAGTATCTGCAAGGCTCCGAGTTTCATCGCAACGGCATTTCGGTTGAAGCGGAGGTGATATCGCAAAAGGAGTATGCGCAGGGTTTGCAGACAGGATATTTGCTTGTGCTGCGATACGAGGTTCAGAGGGAAATTTTGCGTCAAAGTTGGCAGTGAGTGAATCGTTTGCGTTATCTCACCCCACGGGGAGCAAGGTGGAAATTTACTACCTGCCGCAGGCGCCCGCCGAGATTTCAAAGTCAAAGCGGGTCATGCAAAGTGAGGGCACATTGATGCGACTCTTGGCAGGGATTTTGGGGGTTTTCGGGCTTGGGATGACACTCATGGCGGGTCTTCGGGCAAATACGGCCGTCATGGCGCGTCGGTTCGGGACATTGGGGAAAGCTGAAGTGACGCGGATCGAAGACATCCCTAGCCGCCATAGCATCACTGCAAGTACTGGTCGTTTCGTGTTTTTGGATTCGCAGGGGCATTTCGGGAAGTCATTTGAACATGCGCTGCCATTTCTGCATTGTTGGCAGGTTGGCGACACCATCGATGTTTATATGACGCCGCGCCACAGTTGGTGGGTAGAGGATCTTGGGCCGCGCGAAAGCCTGCCCCGAGAGTTGCCCAAAGTGCGTTAGCAACACGCCGCGTTAACCTTGGTTTGATTAGGTCAAACCTCACATGGATTTGATCCGTTTTGCTGGACAGTTTGGCAAAGCAGTTTAGGGTCGGTTGCAGCTATGGGCCGGATCGGACGCTCATAACCAAGGATTATTTTGCGATTACGTGATAGGATATTTGGCCTTTTTGGCCGTGAAGCGCGCTCTGAGGAGGCGGGTAAGCGTGTCCGCGGGGCCGCCACCCATGTGATTATTCTTGATGGGACAATGTCGTCGCTTGAGGCGGGGCATGAGACAAATGCGGGGCAGACGTTTCGGATTTTACAAGAGGTCGCGCGCTCGGCGAACCTGACGGTTCATTACGAAGCAGGCATTCAATGGCGCGATTGGTCGGGGACTTGGGGCGTCGTGACGGGCAAGGGGATCAATAGGCAGATTGAACGTGCCTATGGTGTTTTGGCGTCAAGGTACCGTCACGGCGATAAAATCATGCTCATTGGATATTCTCGGGGTGCTTATGCTGTGCGCTCGCTCGCGGGCGTTGTCGATTTCGTGGGGCTGGTCAAAGCGGATCAGGCCACTGTGCGCAATGTGCGCCAAGCCTACCGTCACTACCGCACAGGTGGCAAATCCGAGGCAGCCAAGCGATTTCGCGAGCTATACTGTCAGGAAAATGTGGTGGTCGAGGCCGTCGCGGTCTGGGATACGGTCAAGGCGTTGGGACTGCGGCTACCGATTGTTTGGCGCTGGGTGCAGCCCCAGCATGCCTACCATAATCTCAAACTTGGCGATCACGTGCGAAACGGGTTTCACGCACTGGCGTTGAATGAAACGCGCGAGGCCTATGCGCCCGTGATGTGGGCGGTGCCCCCAGATTGGGCGGGTCACATCGAGCAGGTTTGGTTTCGCGGTTGCCATGCAGATGTGGGCGGGCAGGTCGGCAACTTTCCTCATTCGCGGCCCTTGGCGAATGTGCCTTTGGTTTGGATGTTGGGTAAGTTGGAGGCCTGTGGCCTGCCGTTGCCCGACGATTGGACAGTGCGATTTCCGCAAGATGCACATGCCCCGTCGGTGGGGTCTTGGCGCGGATGGGGGAAACTCTTTTGGTCGCGTCGCAAGCGGATTGTGATGAGCTGTCCGACAGAAATGATCCACCCTTCTGCGCGGGCAAGCGGGGGCGCCAAGGATGGCACCCCGATATCGCGGTCGCGGGCGATTTAAGCGACGTTTTGCAGGTTCCGTTGCGGCGCAAATCCGAGGGCAGTGCAGACGTCACGGGACAATGCGCCACGGTTGAGCGTGTAAAAGTGCAAGTGCTCTACGCCGCCAGCAAGCAGGTCATCACAAAGCTCGCAGGCAAGCGCGGTGGCCAACAAGGATTCGTTGCCGTCGCGCGTTGCGTTGGTGAACGCGTCTGCAATGACGGTGGGAATTTTCGTGCCGCATTGAGATGCAAACCGCTGCACGCCAGCCCAGTTTTCGATTGGCAGGATGCCCGGAATGATCGGGGCAGTAATGCCTGCGGCGGCACATGCATCGCGGAAGCGGAAGAAAGTGTCCGCCTCAAAGAAGAATTGCGTGATCGCACCCGTCGCACCTGCATCAAATTTGCGCTTGAGATAGGCCACGTCGGCGGCTTGGCTGACAGCTTCTGGGTGCTTTTCAGGGTAGGCACCAACAAGGATGTTGAAATTTTTTGTGTTTGACAGTGCTTCGATCAGCTCGATTGAATCCTGGAACCCGTCCGCATTTGCACTGAATTTTGTGGCCCCTTTTGGTGCGTCGCCGCGCAGAGCTACGATATCTTTGACGCCCGCAGCCGCATAGTTGGCCGCGATTTGCAGTGTGTCTTCACGGGTTGCATCAACGCAAGTCAGGTGACCGGCGACGCGCAGGCCTGACTGAGAGGTCAATGTTTCAACGGCTTCGTGAGTTAATTTGCGCGTTGTGCCACCAGCGCCGTAGGTCACCGAAACGAAGGCCGGGTCAAAAGGCGCAAGGCTCTGCACGGTGTCCCAAAGGCGGAAGGAGCCTGCGAGGTCTTTTGGCGGGAAGAATTCGAATGAAAGTGCTGGGCGGGTCATGATGGTAATCCTTGAATACGTGTTTCCATCTTGTCTCATGTTTGGGTATGTGAGACAAATTCATAAAATTCAGCTTTGTTATGAGGTTCATTCACAATGCGGATCGAGTTCCGACACTTGCGCACCATTAAGGCGATCCATGAGACTGGCGGGTTGGCCCGTGCGGCGGATCAGTTGAACATGACCCAATCGGCGCTAAGCCATCAGATCAAGGGAATTGAGGATCAGGCAGGGGTGGCCCTGTTTGCGCGTCGGTCCAAACCTCTGCGATTGTCGGCGGCTGGTTTGAAATTGCTTGCCGCCGCCGAGTCAATCCTGCCGCAAGTGGAGGCCTTGGAGGCGGAGTTTTCAGGGTTGGTCAAAGGGCGTTCGGGGCGGATGCATATCGCGATTGAATGCCACGCCTGTTTTGAGTGGTTGTTCCCTGTTTTGGAGCAATTTCGCAAGGCATGGCCGGATGTGGACGTCGATATTAGGCCCGGATTGGCGTTTGATGCCTTGCCAGCATTGCGCCGAGAGGATGTTGATCTAGTGGTGTCTTCGGATCCAGAGGATTTGACGAATACCGATTTTACCCCCATTTTTGATTATGAGCCCGTTTTTGTTGCCTCGGCGCAGAACCCGCTTGCGAAGAAAGATGTAATAGAGGCTGAGGATTTTCGCAGTCAGACCTTGATCACCTATCCCGTTGATCGGGCGCGGCTGGATGTTTTCACGCAGCTTTTGACGCCAGCAAAGGTTGAGCCTGCCGCCATCCGTCAGGTGGAACTGACGGCCGTGATTTTGCTGCTGGTTGCGTCGAACCGTGGCGTTGCCGTGCTGCCGGATTGGGTGGTTCGGCAGGTGAAATACAACGCAGACTACGTGACCCGCCCGTTGACGCAGGGTGGCAAGACGCGCAGGCTTTACGCCGCGACAAGGTCCGAGGATACCCACCGGCCCTTTGTTGCGCATCTAATCCGTTTGGCGCGGCAAGAGGCCGTGCGCATGCAGCGTGGTTAAGCCGCGTTATTGATCCATTTTTCGAGCGAATGTTGTTTGGTTTGGAGCATGGTAATTGCATCGCCGATCCCGACCGCTTGACCAAAAAGGTGGCCCTGAACGACCTCGCACCCCATCGACTTCAAAAGCTGCAGCTGCGTTTGCGTTTCCACCCCTTCAGCCACAACCTGCACGCCAAGTCCTTTGCCGATGGCAAGAAAGCTTTCGACCAAGACATTCGCCGCGGGGTCGGTGCCAAGCCCCTGCACGAAGGTTGTGTCAAGTTTGAGCTCATCAAATTCCAGCTCGCGCAGGTGCTGGAACGATGCAAATCCCGTGCCAAAATCGTCTAGTGAGACGCGCACGCCCTCTTTGCGGAAAAACGCGATCGAGCGTTGGATCATTTCGCCAGCCCGCGCGATAAACACGTCTTCGGTGATTTCAAAGGTAAGATGCCCACGCAAATGCGGGTAACCGGCAATGAGTGCCGCGAGCTCTGACCGACCAGAGACTGTTGCGAGTGTCATTTCGGGGACATTGATCGACATTTGACCGAAATCGCAGCCGAGATGATGAATTCGGTTCATATCTTCGAGAATTTGACTGGCCATTTTGAGCAGCAGATCTCCGTGGAGGCCGAATTCTGCGACCAACGGTAGGAAAGCGGAAGGTCTCAAAATCCCTCGGGACGGGTGGTCCCATCTCGCGAGGGCCTCAAATCCCGAAATACGTCCCGTTTTAAGGCAAATCTTTGGTTGATAGTAAGGTTTGATTTGACCCACATCGATGGCCTCTTGCAAGGCACTGCGATCCTCCAAAGTGGCCCGCACAGGGAAGATGCTTGGGTCATATATCACGGCTTTTTGCCCGAGATTTCCCTTGGCGCGGTACATGGCCTGATCAGCCCCTGCGAGAAGGTCTGAGGCAGAATAGGCTTTTTCACTCGCACGGGAAATTCCGATGCTCGCTCCAACGCGAAGCTGCTTTTCATCAAACCTTACAGGGGCATTAATCGCGCGGATCATGTAACTTGCCATCCGCAAGGCGGCGTCATCGGATGCAATGTCGTGGATAATTGCTGCAAATTCGTCGCCGCCAAGCCGTGCGACGACGGCGTCGGGCCCCGCAATCCGCTGGAGGCAATTGGCGATGGCCACGAGAACCGCATCACCTGCCATGTGGCTATAGCTGTCGTTGATTGGTTTGAAGTCATCAAGATCGATGAGATAGACGGACGTTTTGTGAAGTTCCGCTTTGTTGCGCAGGGCATGCGCGAGCGCCTCGTCAAAGGCATGGCGGTTTTTGAGGCCTGTCAACTTGTCGTGCCGCGTGAGGTATTCCAACTCGTCGAGCCGCGCATTGGCATCGCTCTGCGCCCGCGCCAGGGCCGCCTGAGTATCATTTTGTTTGTCCATCGTCTCAATCGTATTGACGATATAGACGATCATCATCACGCCCGCGATGGCCCATTCCAATGGCGGTGAGCTGTCAATTTCATGGCTTGAGGAGAGGTAGAACATTAAAAATGACGCACCAAATGCGGGGATCATCAAGCTCCAGTTATAAATCGGCAAAAAAGAAAAGCTGTTGGATGTGTGCACGTAGACGCCAAAAAGCCAGAGATAACCTGCGATGACAAAGGCAATTGATTCATTTTGCGCCAATAGAATTGAAAATGCTAAATACGGGATTATCGAAATCCAGTTGAGGAACCAAAAACCAACGGCAATGAATAGGCCTTTTTCAGACCTTCGATCTGGCATTGAGGTCACAAGGATCCATGCCAGCAGCTCTGAACCCAGGATTAAGCTGAATATTGCGACAATTTCTGTCAGATTTCCGGCAAAATAAATGACCGTCAGCATCATTGCTGTTGTGGCAAGGCGTTTTCGCGTATCGCGTGCGGAAATGTGCATCGAAATGCGCGTTTGATACATAAAATGGTCGACCCAGTGTCGGCGCATGTTCGTCCTGATAACTAATACCTTTTTCCAAGTATCCCTACGATTTCAAAATAACTCGTTAATGCTGCCAGAGTTTTTGCAAAAACCAATCGCGCTAACCCCTTGTTTGCGGGTCCGCATGGGCCTATACGCCCCGCTTGATCATGAATTTTCGGAGGTCCAGATGGCTGGCAGTGCAAATCTCAATGTGATGATGAAGGTCGCCCGCAAGGCAGGCCGCGCATTGCTCAAGGACTTTACCGAAGTCGAGAACCTTCAGGTGTCGACAAAGGGCCCTGGTGACTTTGTCTCCCGCGCCGACAAACAGGCCGAAGCGACCATCAAAGAAGAGTTGCTTCATGCCCGTCCTTCCTATGGTTTCATGGGCGAAGAAGGCGCCGAGATTGAAGGCGAAGACCCGACCCGTCGTTGGATCGTGGACCCGCTTGATGGCACGACGAACTTCCTGCACGGCTTGCCGCATTGGGCTGTGTCCATTGCGCTAGAGCATAAAGGACAGATCGTTGCGGGTGTTGTTTATGACCCTGTGAAAGACGAAATGTTCTGGGCCGAAAAGGGCGGCGGTGCTTGGTTGAACGAAAGCCGTATGCGCGTTTCCTCGCGGCACCGTTTGATCGAGAGCATTTTTGCGACGGGTATTCCGTTTGCGGGACGCTCTGATTTACCGCTTACGCTGCAAGACCTTGCGCGCCTAATGCCTGCTTGTGCAGGTGTGCGCCGTTTTGGGGCCGCGTCACTTGATCTGGCTTACGTCGCTGCGGGTCGTTTCGACGGCTTCTGGGAGCGGAGATTGAAGATTTGGGATATGGCCGCTGGCCTGATTATCGCGCGCGAAGCTGGTGCGATTGTTGAGCCTCTGACCATTGGCGGTAACGTCCTTGAGGATGGCAACGTGATCTGCTCGAACGAGCCGATTTTTGACGCCTTTGCGAAAGTTATTCGTAACTAAGACTGACGGCGCTTTACCACCGGAATACGGGATGGGTAATGCGCCTCAGGGTGCGGCGGATGGAATTCTGTCTGCCGCCACCAGCCCCCTGCGCCAAGCTTTAGCCAAAGCGGGAGCGTCAGGATGAACCCCATCACAAAGCCACCTGCGTGTGCCCAATAGGCGACACCGCCGCCGCTCATATCGGTGCCGACGCCGTTGAATACCTGCATCGCAAACCAAACGCCGAGCATGACCCAAGCAGGTACGGGGACGATGCGGATAAAGATCACGAGGAAAATGAAGATATCGACGCGGGCCTTGGGGTAAAGCAGGAGATAGCCGCCCATCAGCCCCGCAATGGCACCGGACGCGCCGACGGTCGCGATGGGGGATTGCGCATCGAAAGCAAATTGCGCGAGATCCGCTCCAACACCAGAGATAAGGTAGAATTAGAGGAAGGGGATATGCCCCATCGCGTCCTCAAGGTTATCGCCAAATATCCACAAAAACAGCATGTTACCTGCAAGGTGCATAAAGCCTGCGTGTATGAACATTGAGGTGAGGAGCGCGGGATAATTCTCGCCTGCCGAAATCCGCGCAGGGATCATGGCATAGTCGAAGTAGAACTGCGACAGCGCCTGATTGGTGGTGATAAAGGCCGCGCCAAAGAGGTAAACGGCGATATTAATCGCCATCAACCCATAGGTGACGTAAGGCGTGCGCTCGGACGGGTTGTGATCGCGGATTGGTAACATAGTCCAAGCGTCTGCGATTGCCCGCGCGGCGTCAAGGTGGGCTGTGTGCCCACCTTTGTTGTTCAGGCCTTGCCGACTTCGGCCAAGAGGGCGGCGTTACCGCCCGCCGCCGTAGTGTCGATGCAAACGTGGCGTTCGTGTAGGACGTGGGCCGCATCGGGGTAGGCGGTGATGAGTGCTGTGATCGGTCCTGTGCGGTCGGACAGAGCTGTCTCGATCGCGCGGCCGGTGTCCGCATCCCCCCACCAAATTACGCCCGCCACATTTGGCAGGGTCGCGAGGACTGTCGAATCGATTTTGCCGTTGACCGCAATCGGCGTGCCGCCGAGGGCTGTGACCGCCGCGACCTGTGCTTTTGTTGCAGCCTCGCTGGGCCCCATGCACAGGATCGGACCCCGTGCGCGGGTGCTGTGGCGGTTGCTCTCACCCGTTGGACCGGGCAGGTCGGTTGGCGCGTTTGGCACGCTGTGGGGTTTTACAGCGAGCGATTTGGTGAGCGCTACGATGTCGGCCTCGGTTGTCCACGGGGCGGTCAATGGCGCCGCTTCAGGAGCCGTAAAGCGGGGCAGATAATGCGGACCGCCTGCCTTTGGACCAGTTCCAGAAAGCCCTTCGCCGCCAAAGGGTTGGCTGCCAACAACCGCGCCAATCTGGTCGCGGTTCACGTAGATGTTGCCTGCTTCGACCTTCTCGACAATCGTCTGCACGCGGTCGTCGATACGGGTGTGCAGGCCGAAGGTCAGGCCGTAGCCTGTGGCGTTGATCTCGTCGATGACCCTGTCGAGCTCGTTGGCCTTGAACGTGGCGATGTGAAGAACAGGGCCAAAGATTTCACGGGTCATGTCGGCGATGCTGTTCACGCGGATCACGGTAGGGGAGATGAAAGTGCCGGTGCTTGGACTTTGCAGTGTGTGGATCAGGCGACCTTCGGCCTCGGCCTGTGTGATGTGATCGGCGATGGTTTTGTGGGCTGCGGCATCAATGACGGGGCCGACGTCGGTGGAAAGGTGCCACGGATCAGAGACCACGAGTTCGTTCATCGCGCCCTTGAGCATTTTGATGAGCTTCTCAGAGATATCCTCTTGCACGTAAAGGCAACGGAGTGCCGAACAGCGTTGGCCCGCAGAGCGGAAAGAGCCGTTGACGATATCGCGCACGGCGTGCTCGGGCAGGGCGGTGCTGTCCACGATCATGGCGTTGAGACCGCCAGTTTCGGCGATGAGCGGCGTGCCAGCGGCGCAGTGTGCGGCCATGGTTTTGCGAATTTTGAGCGCGGTTGCGGTCGAGCCAGTGAAGGCTACGCCGTTGATCCGCGCGTCGGAAGTGAGTGCGGCACCAACGGCACCACCACCAGGCAGGAGTTGCAGGGCAGAGCGCGGCACGCCAGCGGCATGCAGCCATTGCACGGCGCGGGTGGCGATAATCGGTGTTTGCTCGGCGGGTTTGGCGAGAACGGCATTGCCAGCGGCGAGGGCGGCGGCAATCTGACCCGTGAAGATTGCGAGCGGGAAGTTCCATGGGCTGATGCATGTCCAGACACCGCGCGGCGCTGCGCCCTCACGGGCTTGGGCCGCGTAGTAGCGCAAGAAATCAACGGCTTCGCGCAGTTCAGCGACAGCGTCGGGCAGACCTTTGCCTGCTTCGCGGCACAGGATTGCAAATATCTCGCCTGCATTTGCCTCATAGGCGTCGGCGGCAGCGTTTAGGGCCGCGGAGCGCGCGTCGACGTCTGCTGCCCAAGGTTTTGCCGCGTCTAAAGCGTTGGCGATGTCTTTGTCGCTGGCGGGGACGACCTGGCCGACGATGTCGCCTAGTTTAGCCGGGTTGGTGATAGGCTGTGCGGTTTTCGAGTTTGCATATTGTTGTTCGGAAGAAAGCAAGGGATGCGCGAGGAAAGATGTGCCTGCAAACTTTCCACGAGATTGTTCGATTTGTACTAGAGTTGGTGGGTAAGTGAGATCAAATCCCTTGGAATTTTTGCGCTCAGGTTCGAAAAGTGCTGGACCTTGGGGGAGGTCAGCGCACTTTGTGACCGCACCAAACGGGTCGGCGGCGACAGTTTCTGGTGAAACGGCCTCATCGACGATTTGGTTCACAAAACTGGAGTTTGCACCGTTCTCGAGCAGGCGGCGGACGAGGTAGGCGAGCAGGTCTTCGTGGGCCCCTACAGGCGCATAAATGCGGCAGCGCGTACCTTCGGCCTTGAGTACGATTTTGTGCAATGCTTCGCCCATACCGTGCAGGCGCTGGAATTCGAAATCGGCAGGGGTGCGACCCATTTGGGTGGCGATATCAAGCACAGCGGCGACAGTATGGGCGTTGTGCGTGGCGAACTGCGGATAGATGCGATCCGTCAGGCCCAAGAGTTTGCGGGCGTTGCTGATGTAGCTGATATCGGTGTGGATTTTATTGGTGAAGACGGGGAAGCCGTCCATGCCCATGACCTGTGCGCGTTTGATCTCGGCGTCCCAATATGCGCCTTTCACGAGGCGGATCATGATTTTGCGGTCAAGGCGGGTGGCCATGTCGTGCAGGGCGTCGATCACCAGTGGCGCACGTTGGCCGTAGGCCTGCACCACGATGCCGAATCCTTCCCAACCGCGCAAGGCGGGTTCTTCGAGAACGGCCTCGATCACGTCGAGAGCAAGTGCAAGGCGATCAGCCTCTTCCCC
>Ga0181563_10005573_pt1 | contig 11499 bp, 7 predicted proteins | sample 011ome_25_FD_133759 | JGI IMG/M metagenome (GOLD analysis project Ga0181563, IMG submission 133759) | Coastal salt marsh microbial communities from the Groves Creek Marsh, Skidaway Island, Georgia - 011512CT metaG (megahit assembly) | ecosystem: Environmental > Aquatic > Marine > Intertidal zone... | reverse complement strand
TTCCCCAAGAAATAATAGTGATGAACTTATCAATGTTGTAGAAATGTCAGTCAATAACAAAACTGAAAAAGAAATCAATGAATTTGCGAGTTACTACCAAAAATTAGTTAATAAACTCGAGCCTAATTCTTTGAGTTTTAGATTTTTTAGATCTGGAAAAAACAAAGTTACCCTAATAGAAAGGTATCGAAATGAAGCTGCATTTTTTAATCATGCAAAAAACGTTTCTCCAGGAGGGGAAATTGAAAAAGACTTTGCTCAGTTTATGAATAATTTCACTATTGACGCAATGACTATTTATGGAGAATCTTCAAGTGATTTAAAAAAACTAATAAAAAGTTTTGGATTACCAGCTGATTATATTCCATATATTGATGGATTCAGTAGATAAACAATGCCCTCCCAAGCGTAGGGTTTTCATTTACAATCATTCTTTGTAACTTTATAGTATTAATAACCATAAATCGATTAAAATGAAGAAATTAATTTTCCTTTTTGGCTTAGCATTTACAATCTTTTCTTGTGCTCAACCAAAAAATGATCCCGCAACAACAGTATCTAACCAAGATGAAAAAACTATGGCTGTGGCAAAACTAATGAAAGGTTATGTAGACAATAACTTCGATGGCAGCATACTTTCCGATGATTGTATTGTTAGATTTAATAATATTGAGTTGAAAAAAGCAGATTTTATGGGTCTGGCACAATTTCATCACAGTATGTTTGATAATATTAAGTTTCCAGATGGCTGGATAGAAACAATTAGTTACCACGGAGAGAACTGGAAAGAGGGAAATGGTGATACTTGGACTAATCAATGGACAGATTGGACAGCTACTTCAAAGATTACCAATGAAACTCATACAAATAGAAGCCATTTCAATTATAAATGGGAGAATGGAAAAATAGTAGAAGTAAATGCTCTTTTCTCTGATCTATGGTATGACAAAGAAGTAAAGTTATTCATGGAAAAACAGAACTAAAAATATAAATATCCCCTCCCAAGCGGAGGGTTTTTCTTTTACACCAATTGATACAATCCAAATCCCTTTTAATCCATTGATATCATAGTCTTAAGATAAGATTCCTGTGTTGTGGTTTTAGGGGGTTTGTTTTTTTGGTGTCCGTTTTAGTGTCCCTTTAGCCAAAAGTTAGCCTCTAGATCTAGAGCTTCATCAAACTTTTTATTAAAATTAAAATCATCTAAAGTACCTTTGATAAAATTATAAAGTTTTAAAATGAAAAAATCTTATGGTCTTTTTTGGCAATTATTATTTATCATATTAACCTTTTCAGGGTGTGAGTATTCACAAGTCCCTTACGATTTAATTCTCCAAAACGGAACTGTAGTTGACGGCACTAATACCCCTGCTTTTAAGGCCTCACTTGCAATTAAAAAAGATAAAATTGTAAAAATCTCAAAAGAGAACATAAAGAGCTCTTTAGCAACCAAGACTGTTGATGCTAAAGGGTTAATTGTAAGTCCAGGATTTATTGATATGCATACAAATGTAGAAGTTAATATTCAAGAGTATCCTCTTGCTGAAAATTTCATTCATCAAGGAGTTACCACTTTAATGGCGAGTTTACATAGTGGAGATCAAGCTTTTCCTTTAGATACTTATGCAGATTCTCTCATTATGGCACCAAATGTCGGTTACTTTGCAGGCCATTCTTGGATTCGAAAGCAAGTTATGGGATTAAAAAATAAAGTTCCTTCAAAAGAAGAGTTGCAGAAAATGAAATATTATGTTGAGGAAACAATGAAACAAGGGGCTCTAGGATTATCTTCAGGACTAGAATATGTGCCTGGTAATTATGCTAACGAAGCTGAAATTGTATCCTTAGCCATGATTACAAAGCAATACAATGGAGTTTATTTTACCCATATGCGAAATGAAGGAAGTGGTCTGCTAGATGCTATTCGTGAAAGCATTAACATTGGAAAAAAAACAAATATTCCTGTGCAAATCAATCATTTAAAAGCGACTGGAAAAGACCAATGGGGCTGGGCTGAAAAAGCTCTTACTGTAATCGACTCTGCCCGACAAGCTGGGATCGACGTTAGCCATGATATATATCCATATAACGCTTTCAGTACATTGAGCTCTATTCTAATTCCCCAATGGGCAATGGAAGGAGGGCGTGAAGCTCTTCGCAAGCGCCTCGCTGATAAAAGAATCTCTTTAAAAATAAAAAAAGAAATGGCAGAACTTTTCAAAAGAGATGCAGGAGGAGAAGATCTAACACGAATACAATTCAGAAATTTTAAACAAAATCCAGCCTTTAGTGGCAAAACCCTAGCTGACTATGCTAAACATTTAGGCTTGCCACTATCCTTAGCAACAGGCATTGATCTTATCCTTGATTTAGAATTACAGGGAGGTTTTATCGGTATTTTCCATGCGATGTCAGAACACGATATTGAACGTTTTCTACAACATAATAATACCATGATTGATTCCGACGGTGATTTACTTAACTTTGGTGAAGGTCACCCTCATCCAAGATGCTATGGTGCTTTCCCAAAGGTACTTGGTCATTTTGTTCGGGATAAAAAAATCATAAGCCTTGAAAATGCCATTCACAAAATGACCTATTTACCCGCTGAAAAAATAGGATTGAAATACCGAGGTCGAATTAAAGAGAATGCTTATGCCGATCTTGTTCTTTTTAATTTTGAAACAATTAAAGATAATTCGAACTATAATGATCCTCATCATTTTCCAAGTGGAATTGAGTATGTCTTGGTTAATGGTATCATGGTTTTAGAAAAAGAAAAATTAACGGGTCAATTACCGGGAAAATGGATAAAAAGAGAATATAATTAAATTTTGTCATCTTTAAATTAAAACAATGAAAAAATATGCTTTTAATATTCTACTAGTAACCGTCTTTTATTTATTAAACATTGGAATAATAGTAGCCCAACAAGAAAAAATCTCTTTCGTCACCGAAGAAGGCACTTGGTTGGCATTAGACGTATCCCCAGATGGGGAAACCATTAATTTCGAATTGTTGGGAGATATTTATATTCTCCCGATTCAAGGGGGAATTGCTGAACCATTGATTGAGGGAGATGCTTTTCAATCCCAACCTCGTTTTTCTCCAGATGGTAAAAACATCGTCTTTATTAGTGATGAAAGCGGTGCAGATAATATTTGGATTGCAGACTTGGACGGGAAAAATACTCGTCAAATTACGGAGTTTAATCAGGAATTATTGGTCTCTCCCGAATGGAGTAAAGATGGTAAAGCAATTCTAGCTACGGTTATTACAGACGGTTTACAAAGGTCGGCAAATCTTTATCGTTTTGATATATCCACAAAAGAGAAAACATTGCTGGTAGAAAATACTAATGGTAGATCAGCGAGGCTTGTTTCTTCTCCTGCCCCAGGACCTTATATGGGAAGCGTACATCCTGAAAAAGAAGGGTTTTATTTTTCATCCATTACTCCCCGCGCTCATAACGAAAGGAAAGGAGCTGCCAGTGAAATCAAATATTACAATCCGACAACCCAACTTACCGAAAAGATTCTTGTAGACAAAGGTAACGCTATGAAACCTCATGTTTCTAAAGATGGAAAATGGTTGGTATATGGAGCAACAAGCGGAGGAAAAACAGGTTTGCGCTTACGCGATATAAAAAACAGTAAAGAAAAATGGTTGATCTTTCCATTTGTTGCTAACGAGCTTGATGCACGTGCAACTCGTGATGTATTACCTAATTATGCTTTTACACCCAATGACCAGTCCATTATAGTGGCCTATGGCGGGAAGATTCATCGAATCAATTTATTGGATGGGAAAGATACTATTATCCCTTTTACAGCAAAGGTAGAAATGGTGGTTCACAAACCTTTACATTTTGAACATGGTGTTGATAAAGGTCAAGTAAAATCTAGATTTGTTAAAAATCCTGCACTTTCAGTTGTTGGTTCCTTAGCGTTTTCAGCTATGGGTAAAATTTATGTCAAGCATAGTCGTGAAGATGATCCTGTTTCCATAAGCAGTAAAAATGATTGGGCAAGCTATCCAACTTGGTCACACGATGGCGCTTTTTTAGTTTACTGTACATGGAACGAATCCGGCGGTCATATGTGGAAGTATAACATTAAATCGAAATCGACTGAACAAATAACTAAGAATTCTGCCTTTTATGCAACACCTGTTTTAAGTGATGACAACCGCCGCCTTTTGGTATACCGCACTTCTGAGGGGATTAAACGTAAAACACAATTCATTCCCTTCCCTGATGAGGCAGAGTTTGTTGAAATCAATTTAACCAATGGAGAATTAAAAAACTTTGGAATAACCGGTGGCTTTCAATATCCTCAATATGCTGGAGATGGTAAAGGCATTTTAGCTACTTCAGGGTTTTTGGGTGTCATGTACCAGCAACTGGGAAGTCCCAGAAAAATCATCGCCAAGAGTCCCTTTCCTGCTAAGGAAATGAAAGTAAATAAAGGAGGAACCAAGTTGCTTTTTCTAACCAATGGAGGCACACTTCATCAAGTTGACATCCCTAGGGATTCGTCCTTTGTCAAATTACAAACACCCCTATCATTTAATGCCATAAGTGAAGGACAATTATTAGCAGCAGACCGACCAGAAACTTATTCCTGGTCAAGTGATGGTCTAACAGCTCTTTGGACAACTGGCGCAACGATTCACCAAAAAGCAGATGGGTTACACCAAAAAGAAAATATAAGTATAACCTTTCCCCGCTTCAAACCGAAAGGAACCCTTGTTTTAAGAGGAGCAACTTGTATTAGTATGAAAGGTGATGAAATTATTCAAAAATCTGAAATTGTAATTGAAGACAATCGTATAGTAGCAGTTGGTGCTTTGGGAACGGTTATGATTCCTGAAAATGCAGAAATAATTGATTTGTCGGGTAAATATATTATGCCTGGCTTAATAGATGTCCATGCTCATTTTAAACTTACTTCTGGCGTAATACAACCTATTTCTCCTGCAATGTATGCTAACTTGGCATACGGAACCACAACTATTAGAGATCCACAAGCGATTCCAAAAATATTTTTGTATTCGGATCTTGTTTCTGCAGGTTTAGCAGATGGCCCTAGAATTTATTCCACGGGACCAGGGCTATTTATTTTTGACCAATTGAATTCTTATGAAAAAACTAAATCAAGATTAGAGGTTTATAAGAATCGCTATCAAACCAATTATATTAAATCCTATCTCGTTGGGAATCGACAGCAGCGAAAATGGATGATTCAAGCTTGCCAAGAATTGCAACTGATGCCGATCGCTGAGGGTGGTGCGGATACCAAGCAGGATATTACCCACGTGCTGGACGGCTTTACCAGTAATGAGCATTCTTTACCTAATGCACATATTTACAAAGATGTGGTTCAGCTTTTTGCACAATCAAACATACAATACACACCTACCTTATTAGTTAGTTTTGGTGGTCCTTTACCCCTCTATCAATATTTTGCCAAAGAGAATCCCTTTAACAATCAAAAACTTCGGCGATTTTTTCCAAAAGATTTCTTGTATGATGGTACAGCAACTCGATTATTATATTTTAGAGAAGAAGATTATCATGTAAAAGATGTGTCAAAAGGCGTAAATAAAATAATGACTGCTGGAGGGAGTATTGCGCTTGGTGGTCATGGGGATATGCAAGGTTTACAAAATCATTGGGAAATGTGGTTGCTCGCGTCAGGAGGTATGTCGCTTCATAATGTCCTAAAAGTAGCAACCATCAACGGGGCAAAAGTGTTGGGATTGGCAGCTGACTTGGGGAGCATTGAAAAAGGAAAGTTGGCAGATTTAATAATTTTAGATAAAGATCCTTTAGTAAATATAAAAAACTCTACTTCAATAAAGTATGTCATGAAAAACGGAGTTCTTTACAATGGGGAAACACTAGATAAAGTCTATCCCGTGAAAGAAGCCATTAAAAAACCTTGGTGGCAAATGGAAAAACATAATTGAACCCCTTGAATTCAAATTTTAAACTATAAAAAACAAATGTAATGATTAATAAAACACCCTCTTTTTTAGTCTTTCTTATATGTTCTTTAACTGTCAGTGCACAAAATACTGTGATTAAGGCGGGGCACTTCTTCGATGCTCGAAAGGGTAAAATGTTAAAGAACCAAATCATCGTTATTCAAGACGGAAAAATTAAAGAAATCGGAATCAATCCAAAATTTAAAGATCCCGATAGAATAATTGATTTATCTAACTCGTGGGTTTTACCCGGACTTATGGATTGTCATGTTCATATAACACTTAATCTTCCTTACAGAAATGTTAATATAGAACAGTTGTATGCTCACGAAAGCACATCTCTTCGTGCAATAAGGGGCACCCTCGTCGCTAAACAGTTTTTAGACAATGGTTTTACAACAATTAAAGAAATTGGTAATGATGCCAACTACGCTACCGCTGATATTATCAAAGCAATTAATAAGGGTTGGATTCAAGGTCCCACTATAATATATGCGGGTAAAATTATTGCTCCTTATGGCGGACAATCTAAGGGCGTCAACCCCGAACACGAACATACTTGGGCGTTTGAATATCTAGATGCTGACACGCCTGATGAAATCAAGAAAGCAATAAGAAAGAATATTTACAATGGTGCAACTACCATTAAATTGGTCGCAGATGCAAACGGAATTTATAACAAAGAGGATATTAAAGCGGCTGTGGACGAAGCTAAAAAATACGGCCTCAATGTTACCGTTCATACCGTTGGAGGCCTAGCAGCTACAAACGTAATCTTAGCTAGGGTAGCTGGAATTGAACACGGATTTGAATTGAACAATGAACAGCTTAAATCAATGAAAGACAAAGGAGTGTTTTTAGTGGGTACAGACTTCTCCTTTGACAATTGGTATGCCTATGGAATGGACTCTACTACAGCTACAACATTAAATAATAATCTTGTGGATAGACTCAAAAGGGCTTATAAAATTGGAACTCCAATGGCTTTTGGAACAGATATTATTGTTAACCTCCCAGAATTAAACCGAGTTGAATCAAGCCTTAAAGTTTTAGAAACTTGGAAAGCAGCAGAAATACCAGCTTCCTACATTTTACAAACAATGACCATTAAAGCGGCTGAACTTTTAGGTATTGATAAAGAAAGAGGAATCCTTGAATTTAATTATTATGCCGACATAATTGCAGTAGAAAGGAATCCGCTTGAAGACATTGAGTTCATAAAGACCGTCCATTTTGTTATGAAAGAAGGTACAGTAGTTAGAAATGATAAAAAGAATTAACTAAAAAATTATGAGAAATATCTTCCTATTATTCGTATTTAACTTTTGTATTATGGCATGTCAGAAACCGAAACAAGTAGAAAACATTGTTGTCATTGGAGGTGGACTTATTGGTAGCTCAATAGCGTGGGAATTATCCAAATATGGTGAAGAAGTTTTAATGATTGAACAACAAGATTCAGTGTATACCTTCGGTTCAAGTTTCGGAGAAGCTCGTATTTCAAGAAGTTTGGGCCCAAAAAATGACATCTTTTCATACCTACAGCAAACTTCAGTTCGTGAGACACAAGGTTTAATTGATTACTTAAATAAGGACACAAAGCTTCAAAAACACCAAATGGAAGATATTTACACTACTTCTCCTGTAACTTATATCTATGAGAAGGCACAACTAAACGAAGTTGAAAAACTCCTTGATGGCCAAACAGATAAATACGAATATGCACCAAATTCTAAAAAAGCATTTGAAATTTTCGGCATGCGTATTCCTGATTCGACAATGGTCATAAGAGAATATAAGGAGTATTCTGGAACTCTAAATCCCGAAGTCTTGATTTCAAAACTTCATCAGGGCATTCGAAAAAAGGGGAACAGAATCCGTTACAATGAAAAGGTTACCGTTTTAAAAAAAGTAAACGAAATCTATGAAATTGAAATTACGAATTCCAAAACTGGAAAAACTGAAAAATTATTCAGTAAAAAAGTTGTTGCTGCAGCGGGCCCCTTTAACGGAAGCTTGGTAAGTGATATAGCACCCTATTTTGAAACGTTGATAGTACCCAAACGTTTGTTTTTAGCCTTCTTTAAAGTCAATAGACATTTCTATGAAAGCTTAACCAAAGAACAACAAAATCGTTTTCGTGAATTCTATCCTATAGCTTATATGGATTCAGAGATATTTTATTCCATGATAGAAAAATATGATGACCAAGGAATGCCAATTATAAAAGTTGGAGGACATTTTTTAAGAACTGACATTAACGACCTGAACTCAGTTTGGCAAAAAGAATTAAGTATGCATGAGATTGAATGGAGTAAAGAAAATACTATAAATTATTTAGAATCACTTAATTTACCTATGACCAAAGAGGACTTGGAGTTTTATAGTGGATACTCTTGTGTCTATTCTATGACCAAGACAGAAACACCCTATGTTACAAATATTATAAATGATTCCGCAATTGATCCTAATTTTGTTCTTGCAGGAGGTATGTCAGGTATTGGCGCTAAGGGCTCACTAACCTATGGTCTTATTGCAGCAAACCTTCTTTTGAATAAAAAAGAAACATCAGCTATATATAATAAAACCTTAAAGGCATTGGGTTCAGATAGATTATTAAGAGATTTATCTGACTTAAATTCAATTGAATAAATATTATTTCTACTATCGCAATACTATAAAATTTACACAATGAAAAGACTTGTTTCAACCTTAGTTTTCAGTTTAACTTTTAGCATAACTTTTGCTCAATTAGAAAAAGGAATAAACGATCTTTTTGAAGCGGTCGGAAACCGACCAGGTGCAATCATCGGTGTTTTTGAGGAGGGCAAGGTCGCGTTCCAAAAAGCATATGGTTTAGCCAATTTAGATTATAATATCCCGATAACCTCCAAAACGGTTTTTGATGTGGGTTCGGTTGCCAAGCAATTTACAGCAGCTTGTATTTTTTTATTGGAACAGCAAGGAAAACTGTCTATCGATGACCCTATTCAAAAGTACCTGCCTGAAATGCCTGTTTATCAAGAAGAAATGGTGACCATTAGACATTTGATAAATCATACTAGTGGTTTGAGAGATTATGTAGAAATTATGGCCTATGCCGGGATTCCTTTTGAAAATATTTTAACCGAAGAAATGGGGCTCGATATCATGACTCGACAAAAAGAGCGCAATTTCCTCCCTGGTCAGCAATTTATGTATAACAATGGTGGTTATTTGCTTTTAGCGATTATTGTGAGAAGAGTATCTGGAATGTCTATCGGTACTTTTGCGGAGGAGTATCTTTTTAAACCACTGGGTATGAAGAGCAGCTTTATTTTAGAAAACCCAAATCGCATTGTTAAAAATAGTGCAACGGGTTATACTCCAGTTAGCGACAGTACGTATCAAAAAAAGCATTTTTATAATATAGCGCTAGGAGGAGATGGGCAGGTATACACAACTTTGGAAGACCTCTTATTATGGGACAACAATTTTTATAATAAAAAAATAGGTGGACAAGCATTGTTTGATCGACAACATGAAAGAGGTGTGTTAAATAATGGGAAAATCACAGAATACGGAGGTGGTTTATTTATACAAGAAAATAAAGGGTATCAAGTAATACAACATACTGGCTCTTGGGGTGGTTTTCGAACGGTACTTTGGCGATTGCCGTCCTTAAAAAAGACTTTGGTGGTATTAGCAAATACACCTGATTTCCTGAATGGCCCTGATTTTTTTGGTTTAATAGATTTGATGATTCCTAATGAAAAACAAAAGCAAAAAACAGAAGAAGCATTGAACCCCAATATTTCTGTTCAGCTTTCTGCTAGGCAATTACAAAAATATACTGGTCTTTTCTCAGTAAAAGACCAGCCTCATCTTCGATTACAAAGTACACTTTTGAATGACACCTTGTCAATTACCCAATTATGGGATGAGGTCACTTTTCAGTTAGTTCCCACCTCCAAAAATACCTTCTTTCGCAAAGGGCTTCCAATTATACGATTTGTATTCAACGAGGAAACAGGAGCTCCTATTGTTCATGAAAGAATAGCTGTTTGGCATACAGAAAAAGTTGATCCATATCAATCAAAACCAGACTTATTGGATTATGTCGGTGAATACTACAGTGAAGAAGTTGGCGTGACGTATACTACAAAAATTGAAAATAAACAATTGGTTGTTTTTCGAAATAAAAAGAAAATAAAAACATTAGTTCCGGTAAGTAATGATATTTTTGGAAATCACGTTCAAGGCTATCAATTTGTGAGAAACAAAGGAAAAATTAGTGGATTTTTAATACAGGATAGGAGAATTAGGAACTTACAATTCACAAAAACCAATAGATAGACTTTAGTGAAAACGGTTTTGAGGTCCATGTTGAAAAAAACTCATTTAGTGTCCGTTTTAGTGTCCGTTCAAAACTACAAAATCCTGCTAAATAGTGTCATTTATTATTTGAAAAAGACAAAAATGCTAGTTTTTACTACGTTTTAGCACTATTTACTAGGTACGTTCAAATCCCTCTTTCTCCGCTCCAAGAATCCCTATTACATTCAAAATCAATGTTTTAGGGATTTTTTATTTTGTAATTGTACGGTATTTGTACGGCTACTCAGTTTTAAAAGCTAAATCTTCTCAAGAACTCCTATCCCAAGCACAAGGGCATGGGTTTTAGAAAACAGTTTTTTATTGGAACAGGGGGATGAGATTTGATATATAATACATTCTCTATATATTAGAGGTATTATTAATTTTAAATCAATTAAAATGAAAAAAATATTTTTAGTAGCGTTACTTGCATCATTTTCTTTTGCATGTAATCAACCAGTTGAAAACCCAACCCCAAACATATCAGACGAATATGTTTCAAATTTAAAGACAGCTCAAACATTTTTTGAACTCTTTTTAACTGAGGATTTAGATGGTCAGAAACCATTAATTTGCCCAGGCGTGACTCATTATCCTCCTTTTTACGGAGCAGAACCAGGAAAATATGATGCTTTTGTGGCTGCAGGAAAGGGATGGATGGATGCCTTTGATGAAATAACCTACAATGCTGAGGTTTGGCTTCCAGGAACTGATTCATTAGGAAATCCAAATGGAAGTGTGAGAACATACGGTGTTTGGACAGCAAAAAATCCAATGAATGGAAATGTGATTACTACAAATGCTTATCATTCGTTTGAGTTTAATGCCAAAGGACAGATTCATGAAATGCGTGATTACTTCGATGCCTCAGGAGCAATGGCTGCTGCAATGAAAGACATCCAATAGGTTTAGATAATAATTATATAGCCCTCCCAAAGCGGAGGGTTTTTCTTTTACACCAATGGACACAATCCAAATCCTTCATAATCAACTGATTTCATTGCCTTAAGATAAGATTCCTGTGTTGTAGTTTTAGGGGGAGTTATTTGGGGGAAGTTTGTAGTGTTTTGTAAAAAACTCCATTCTCTATATCTTAGAGGTATGATCAAAAAAAATACTATTAAACCATCATTCCAAATTTACAGTAATTACAAT
>Ga0181563_10005562_pt1 | contig 11516 bp, 11 predicted proteins | sample 011ome_25_FD_133759 | JGI IMG/M metagenome (GOLD analysis project Ga0181563, IMG submission 133759) | Coastal salt marsh microbial communities from the Groves Creek Marsh, Skidaway Island, Georgia - 011512CT metaG (megahit assembly) | ecosystem: Environmental > Aquatic > Marine > Intertidal... | reverse complement strand
CGGGAGCTGGAGCCACTATGCGCACCGTCATCAATGTTCGCTCCGGAGGGAAAACTCCGCTTTCCGGGGTCATCCATGCTCTGGTGCTGCTGATAATCGTACTCGGTTTTAGCGGACTGGTGGTGCATATTCCCCTTGCAGTACTTGCCGGCATCTTGCTCAAAGTGGGTATAGATATTATCGACTGGCGTTACCTGAAACGTATCCTGCGCGCCCCGAAAGCAGGGGTTTTTATCATGCTGACTACTCTGATGCTGACAGTCATTGTGGATCTGATTACTGCAGTGGCAGTAGGGATGATTATGGCTTCGGTATTGTTTGTAAAACGTATGGCCGACACCCAAATGCAAAGTCTGAGACTGGTCAATGCCCCCTCCCAGTCGGATGATCTGCTCCCGGAAGAATCAGCCATCCTCGAAAATTCTCATGGCCGCATAGTTATATTTCACATAGAGGGGCCTATGAGCTTTGGCTCAGCCAAAGACATCGCCAGAGTACTACGTTCGTCAAAAAACCAGGATGTGCTGCTGATCGATTTATCAGACGTTACTTTTATTGATAGCAGTGCTTCAATTACGTTGGAGGAAGTTATCACTGACATACAAAAATCCGAAGACATCGTGATTGTTTGCGGAGCAAGGCAGCGTGTGCGGGAGGTAATTGATAAGTTCGGTATTGCAAACATGCTTCAGGAAGGCTGTATGGTCGAAACTCGACTGCAGGGACTCAGAAAAGCCGATGCAATACTTAAGCAGAATCCCTGATTAGTTCCAGCGCGTTACCAAACGGATCCTTGATATAGATTGATTCAGTCCCATCACGATGGGTAGTCAGTGCCCCGTATTTTTCCGGATGCGCACTGGCAACTGCAAAATGAGGGGGATGCTGTCCCGGTAACACGAGAGCAAGGGACAGGTTTTTAAAATCGAGCATGGCCCACGTCTCGTCCTGATAACTGACCTTGACGGAAAATTCCTTGCTATACCAGTCCACGGCCTTGCTTATATCTTCTACCTGGATAGCAATATGATGAATACTGTCAGTCATGCAAATTTACTCCATAACATGAAGCTGTCGAAAACCAGCCTCAAAAACGCCTTTTAGATTTTCTCAATAACCAGGCTGAGCTCGCCGACCCGAAAACCGAATTTTGTCAGAACTGTGCGGTTGATAATATGATCCTCATCAACCAGGAATAACCAGTCATCGAGATTTACCACAATAGTACCATCACCATAGGGAACCTCCAGGCTATAAACCCAGTTAAAGGCAGCTCCTGCAATTTCACCGTTTGCTGTGCCAATGACATCCCCGGCCACGCCGGAATAACGACCATTACCCTGATGAGTCAATTGCCAGATACGATCCTGTTCCTCGCCATCATCATAAATAAAGTGTTCAACCAGTGTACCCTGTTCGCCTTCCCAGGAAGCTTCAATAGTCGCTTCAAAGCGCCTTGTTACTTTGCCGGATCGGTCCTGCAGCAGCCCGTAAGCCATGAGACTGCCGTCAAAAAAGGTTCTCAGATCAAGCTTCGGGGTGGTATCACGATAATCATCCAATGTCGTTCTGCTGCAACTGCTGATCACAAGTGTGAAAGCAATAATGAGGATCCCGAAAATTGACTGTTTATTTTTCAGTGCCATCTTTGCTGGTAAAACATTCTTTAAATTGGCCATTAACTTTGCCTTATTAGATTATCCCTGAAATCAGGTCGAGTGGTTTTTTCAGACAACCAGATAGCCGCAAACTGTCCTGTGAATGCGGAGTCTGCAATAGTACCCAGCAGGCGTCCATTATAATAAAAATTACTTGAACCCTGAGTATCGACATAAAGTGTAATGACATCTCCTTTATCTACATCACTGAGCATTGTTTCCAGAATTCTGAGTCTTGAAGTATTGTCTTCACTGTCGGCATCAATACCAATGGCCTGCCATTGCTTGCGGGTTTCTTCCACCAGCTGCTGGCTACTGAACTGGCGTTGGTACTGTAGTTCAAGGGCAAAAGGTTTTGTTTCCAAAAAAACAAAATTACCGCTATCAGAGTAAAGCCGTGCCTCATAGACATTCCAGAAGAAAAACTTGAGCTCGGCCTCCCCTACCAGCTGCAATTGCTGCCATGGATTACTTTTAACCTGAGCCTGAGCCTGAGCCTGAGAATAGAACAGGTTAAACGACGCCGCCTGAAGTAACAGAAAAAAGCCAACAAGCTGTAAAAGCTTTTTCATTTTAGTGTTCACCTTTTAAAGTTTCATTATTTAAAGTTTGATTATTTAAATCTGAATTTTTTAAGCATCCACTCTTCACATTGAATCATCAGCGGCACAAAGCCTGCCCACAATACACCAATGACCAGCATCGTCAGAGTGATGGACAACCCATAGCTCACTGCGCCCAAGAGATAGCCTGCAAAATAACCCAGGCATCCCGCAACTATACCTATGGCAGATTGAGCCAATGGATGCCAGCGACTGATAAATGAAAATCCCCTCGGCAGCGTCAGGGCAAAAGACAGCCATAACAATATAAGCCAGATGGGAAGATAGTCCGAGGTAAAAACAAATACGCCAGACACCATTAATGCAGAATCCATCAGCAGACCGCTTACAAAGGTCAACACAACAACCGGTAACGCCCGGATGATATTCGGCCAGGTCAATAATTTCAGAGCTATCACCGCAATCACCGGAAACACAGCCTGTGACTGAAATACCACCAGGCACACCCACGTAACCTTGAACAGAACAAGGTCAACCCAGGCGGGTAATAGTATTCCTGAAATACGTGCAGCTGTATTCTTCACTGTAGGCACTCTTTTTATAGCGAGATTTACGCAAAAAAACCAGAAATGGATTCATTGGCCAGCCCTCTGAACTGGTACCATTAGGCTATGTCGATGCAACAATATCTTGCCCGTTATGCCGAAACAGAAGCGTCTGAGGTGCATGATTATGTTCAGCACGCTGATCCGGGTTCTTTGGGCTGGGCACATGTGGTGTGTATCCCTGCCTTCGCTGAAGAACCTGATTTTCTTGAAAAACTCACGTCTGCCATAAGACAGCAATCTGTGCTGATTATCCTGGTGGTGAATGCCAGTGAAAAGGCAGGCCCGGAAGAAATCGAGCAGACCAGGCAAATCGCGCTGCATTTGGACAGGCACTATTCGTGTAAGGCCAGAATCGCGCCACATATTCAGCTCGTGTCCATGAGTGACAAGCTGGATGTTTTGTTAGTAGAGCGCTGCAGTTCCGGCTTGTTCCTGGCGGAAAAGGAAGGCGTCGGTCTGGCACGCAAAATTGCCTTTGATATTGCCTGCCAGCTCATTTCCATGGACATCCTGAAAACACCCTGGATCCATTCCACCGATGCTGACGCGATTCTGCCCCATGATTATTTTAAGGCATCAGCCGATCTGAACACCCGAGATGTCAGCGCCGGTATCTATCCTTTTCTTCATACGCCCCATGTGCAGCGGGATATTCATAATGCCCAACAGAGCTATGACCTGGCGATGAACTATTACGTGTGCGGCCTGAAGTGGGCGGGTTCACCCTGGGCTTTCCATACCATCGGTAGCACCCTGACAATCAATAGTCACCACTATACGCTGGCCAGGGGTTTTCCCAGACGCCAGGCCGGAGAAGATTTTTACCTGTTAAACAAGCTGGCAAAAATTGGCCAGATCATCAACTTACAATCCGCACCGCTTGCTCTGCAAAGCCGGCTTTCTGACCGGGTCCCCTTTGGCACCGGGCCGGCACTGCTCAAAATATTGGCGCTGCCTGATCCAAAGCAGCATTACCTTTATCATCATCCTGATTGTTTTCTTGCTCTCAAATGTTGGCTGCATGTATGCCGTACTCTACAACCGGGCAAATGGAAACAGCTAAGCGCCGAAACCATTACTGCGGCTAAAAATAGCAGCGCAGCATTTTCAAATATCTATTCAGGTGTTGATAGCGAACTACTATTGACCTGCCTGCAGGCACTGGGCCTTGACAAGGCGATGGCACACGCCGGGAGCAATAGCAAAACAAAAGCTGTCTATGACAGGCATCTGCAAAACTGGTTTGATGCTTTTCTGACCCTAAAATTTATTCACTGGATGCGCGATAATGCCCTGCCATCGCTGCCTCTTCACGAGCTCATCAATCTGGAGTCAGCAGCAGCTATTCAGAAAGAAACAGGTCTTGTGCTTGATTCTGCCTGGTAGATTTCTTCTGCAGGTTATGTCCCAATGCCGCCAGCATTGAGCCGGCCACTACCATCATCGCACCAAGGTAAGCCAGCGCGTTAAGCTGGCTGTCGCTAAATAGCGACGGCCACCAATTCACCGCCAGCATCATCGACACGATAGTTAATAATGGTGCCAGAGTGATCACTGCACTGACCTTGGCCGCATCCCAGAGAAACAGGGCTTCGGTAAAAGCACCATAGGCAAGGACCAGATTCGCACTGCAAAACAGCAAGGCAGTAAATTGCAAAGCATTCAGCGACAATACGCTTGTTGGACTGGCAAACGGCAATAACAGTATCACGCCACCCAGATACATGAGGCTGGTGAGCTGGATTGAATCCATACTTTTCAACAGCGTTTTCTGTAGCAAGCCATAAGTTCCCCAGGTCACTGAAGCCAGTACCATCAATAGAATGCCTATGGAGTAGTCATTCAGCGAAGAGAATATTTGTGCAAGTCGATCGTTAAAAAACAGGGTGAATCCGCCAAGCAACAAACCAACGCCTGCCCACTCCAGCCAGCCAAGTCTTTCCTTGTAAAAAAAGATGCTGCCAAACATAAGAATGAATGGTGCCATTTGAATTAACACCTGGGCGCTTTCAGGATTAAGGTAGCTCAGGCTGCTCAGATAAAATACAAAATTAGCAGAGAGCGCAGAAGCGGCCAGAAACAGAATCCACTTCACTTTGTTACTGAATGTTTTTACAGGCGGCAACTTCCCCCGCCGCCAGAGAAAAACAAATACCACCACTGCAGCTAGGGCAAAGCGATACCAGGTAATAGTGATGGTATCCATGGAGCCAATCAACACAACAAAAGCCACGGGCAACACTCCCCACATCAGGGCAGTGAGCAATGACAGAAAAAATCCCGCCACGGGGCGTCTGGCAGACATAGGGTTGGTTCCTTGGCTATTAATCAGTACTAAACAGCTTACCTGAAGGTGAAGACATCAGAAGACTGTTTAAATGCATTATAGCTTTCAATATGATCTTCAATGATGATGGTGTCACTATCCAGTTTTTCCTTTGCTGACAGATAGTCTGCCTGGTGGAGCCTTCCAGCTGACATGCCAATCAGCGACCCTGCATTTCCCGCAACAACCTGGTTACGGAAATACTCAAGAATGTCGCTTTTTTCCAGCGCTTCGATGGCATCAGCCATTTTCAAGATTGAATCTTCTGCGACTTCCTCAATCAGGATATCACTCCAGAAACGACCACTTAAAGCGCCCAGGCTCTGGGGTTCCTGACGTAAATTGTTTAACAGTCCGGCTTTGATATCGTTGAACATGCTATCGGGCATCGCTGCCAATTCTGACTCATAATTGATCAGAAAAATATTAATCTCGGCTTCCAATTGCAAGGGATCGGCTACCGGCGACTCAATGGTCATGGCCAGGCCGCTGGTTTTGAGTATTGGCATCGAGCCGGCATTAACCACATAACCCAGCTGTTTTTCCGTACGCAAGGCATCAAAGAAAGGGGTACGTAAAATACTCCCCAGTAGAGAAACAGTAGCACGTGTTGCCAGCTTGTCATCAGGTGCCTGCAGGTAGATGACGATGGCGGAATCATCATGATCCACCATCACTTCCTGCACTACCCTGCTGCCCGGCTTTAATTTCAGTACCGTGCCAAAGGGAGGATCAACAACAGCCGGAGTCACCGATAAATAGCGCGATAGAATATCCAGCATGGCCAGCGCCTCACCCGGTTCCACATTGCCATGATAGAGTACCTGCAGATTCAGGTTTTTCAGCATGCGGGGAATAAAGGCCTGCACATCCTCCAGGGTAATTTTCTGTAAAGCATCAATACGTTGTTGTTCTGACCAGTAGGGATTAACCAGTAGCCCCTGGGCTTTCTGGTAAAGACGGGTATAGGGCATTTGTTTGTCAGCATTTTCCAGCCCGCGTATTCGCTCTGTTTTGATAATGTCAAAACGTTCCTGCTCAAAATCTGCGGCGACCAGTGTCTCCATTAAGGCTTCCAGCAGAATATCCTGTTTATCGTTATAGCCGCCAAGGCGAATCGAAAATCCGCGTGCTCTGCTGTTCACCCCGTAAAAAACCCCGGCCAGATTCGCCGGATAACTATATTCATTGAGCTTGTCATTGACCAGGTTGATTACCAGGCTGGACATCAGGTTATGTTCCAGGGACTCATTAAATAACGGCGTCATGGCATAGGCATAGAAATTTGCCCGTGGTACCTGGAACTCATTGTCATGTTTAAACCATAGCTGTACGCCATCTTCATCTACTATAAGCTCAGGTTTGTTTTGGGGGCCAACAGCGCCGGTTCCCGGCACATCACGAATACTCAGATCATCAGGTAAAAAAGGATTCGGCTCAGTGATGGCAAGCGCAGGATCGATTGCCTCGCTGTACCAGGCGCTGATGCGCTGATCGGACAAGCTGTAATTGTTGTAACGCCCGCCAAACAAGGGGTCCTGCTGATCACCGGAAACGCTCTGCGAAACAAAGGTTAACAGCGCATTGTCGGGACGCAGATAAGAGAGAATGTCGCGGTATAGTTCTGGATTGTAATCCTCAAAGGCATAGGCTGCGGTAATAATGTCCTGTGGCGGATAAAGCTGCAGGCGTCGTGACATGCTGCTGACCAAACCAAGCGGCGAACCTGGCTCCTGAAACGTAAAACTGATATCGGCCATGGTGCGTTGCTCATCAAACAACCACTGCTGAATTCCATCGCGCCGGGCGAGTTCGATAAACTGAAAAACCAGCGCAGAGATTTCATCAATTCGGCTTACTCCGGCCTCGGTCAGGGACAAAGAGAATGAAAACGTCGCGTTGTCCTGATAAGACATACCGCCGCCGGCACTCAGGCCATTAACCCAACCCTTCTCGCGCAGCAGGGACAACAAGCTCCCTTCACCTTCATGGCCAAGTATATTGCCAAGATAATTTAATGGCTTGGCACGGTAATATTCCCACATCACAGGGATCGGAAAGGTATAGGACAATGATCGAGTGTCACGTACCGGCTCGATTTCCAGTAGCGCCGGCAACTGGCCTTGCACAAAAAGAGGCTCATCCGTGCGCGGCGCTTCAGCATTTCGATTTTCAATATCCTGAAAATAAGTCAAAGCCAATACTTCCAGTTCATCCAGCGATTCCTGTCCAATTATGGCCAGGCTCATCAAATTGGCAGAGTAATAACGCGCATAATGATCATGCAGTGCCTGCTCCAGCGAGCCTGCCGCTTTATCCTGCAAGGTGTCGAGACTACCGACAGAAAACTGCGCCAGCGGATGTTCAGGATTCATAACCTGTTTGAATATCGAATAACTGCGGCGACCGTCATTTTCCAGGTTCGACTGGTATTCAGAATTTACCGCGTTGCGCTCCCGATTTACATATTCCTCATTAAACAGGGGCGCAATGAAAAACTGGGCGAAGCGATCCAGCGCCGGTGCAAGGGAATCCTTTTCAATATCAAAGTAGTAATTGGTATTTTCATACGAGGTATAGGCGTTGTGGCTGCCGCCATGACTACTGATGAATTCCTGATACTCACCGGAATGGGGAAACTTTTCAGTACCCAGGAACAGCATATGTTCCAGAAAATGCGCCAGTCCCTCGAATTCCATCGGATCACTGTTGGAACCCGCATTCACATCCATTGAAGCGGCGGCCTTGTCGGTATCAGGATCAGAAACAAGCAGAACCTTGAGACCATTATCCAGCTCCAGTGCGCGATAATCCCGGCGATCATTGGGGCTCTTGGGAATATCATCTACACGGGACAATAATGCCCCATCAACATTACTTTCCTGGAGTGTCTGCCTGACTACCGGCTGGCATGCCAGCAAGCTGAAACTTACGAGAATGATAAAAATACGGCTTGGGGTAGTCAGTGAAAAGTGTTTGGTGAACATGTAAATATTTACTCCTTAAATTCCAGAACAAACATAACATAAGCGGGCACGTCGCATAAGAAATGCCGGGAGGAATATGGGAAGAACAAGGTAGACATTACTTTATTGTTTATTGTGTCAAAAAGTCGTTGCGTGCTATGTCGGATGACGGGCTGCGCGCTTATCCGACCTACAGCTACATTAATCTCACAGTCTTCGGCCTAAAAAAGCACCAGGGCGGGTTCATCAAGCGCTGAAAGCTGCTCCCTTAGCTCAAGGATATGGCCAGCCCAATAGCTTTCACTATTAAACCAGGGAAACGCCAAAGGAAAGGCCGGATCATCCCAGCGCCGCGCCAGCCAGGCACTGTAATGCATCAGGCGCATGGTGCGCAGGGCTTCTATTAGCCCCAGTTCCGCCGGGTTAAAATCATAAAACTCGTTGTAACCATCAATCAATTCACTTAACTGGGCCAACTTTTCCTGACGATCACCGGATAACAGCATCCACAGGTCCTGAATGGCCGGCCCGGTCATGGTGTCATCAAAATCGACAAAATGTGGCATATCATCACGCCACAACACATTACCCATATGGCAGTCGCCATGGATACGAATTTGTGCAGAGGCCCTGACTGATGCAAAGACATCATGAATACGCCTGATCAGATCCTGGGCCAGTGAACTGTAAGCCGGGCGAAGATCCCGGGGGATGAAGTTATGTTCAAGAAGATATTGCGCACTGTCTTCAGCAAAATACTCAACCGTCATTGTGCGTCGATGCTTGAAAGGCTTGATTGCGCCAACGGCATGTAGTCGACCAATAAAACGTCCCATGATCAGCAGATTGTCCAGGTTCAGATCAGGACTGCGCCCTCCCCGTCTTTTAAACAGGGCAAACTGAAAGCCGGCAAATTCTGACAAAGTAGAATCGCCCACTATAATCGGAGGTACTACGGGGATTTCAAGGTTAGCCAGTTCCAGGGAAAAGCTGTGCTCTTCGAGAATCTGCTCCCGACTCCAGCGCTCAGGGCGGTAAAATTTTGCGATGAGAGGAACGGCATCTTCGACACCGACCTGATAAACACGGTTTTCATAACTGTTCAGGGCAAGGATACGCGCATCGGAAAGAATACCGGTGGATTCAACGGCATCAATGACGGTATCGGGTGTGAGTTTTTCAAAAGGGTGGGATGAGGGCAAAACAGCTCCAAAACAGAGAATGAGGGCTCACTATATTAGCATGCCCAGCCATCCCGACCTGAAAAGGAATTAACGAATGCGGGGTAATTCCCTGAAACCCGGTTTCGCCATCAAAAACTGACCGGTATGAATGACTCTTTCGCGAAAGCCCCCTTCACAGAAGCAAAGGTAATAATTCCACATGCGAATGAAAATATCATCCGTGCCCAGACGCCTGACATCGTCGATACGATCCCAGAAACGTTCACGCCATGCGGCCAGGGTCCTGGCATAATCATGGGTTATGTCTTCAAGACCAATAAGCTGCAAATCAGTCTGGGTAGCAATTTTATCTGCAATCACAGCATTGGAAGGCAGTTGCCCACCAGGAAAAATATAGCGTTTAATGAAATCGATGCTGTTAACGGACTGCTCGAAACGCTGATCGGATATGGTAATCGCCTGAATCAGCATCAGGCCATGGGGCTTCACCAGGCGGCTGCAGGTCTGAAAATATTCATCGTAGTATTTGGCGCCAACCGCTTCAATCATTTCAACTGATACCAGTTTATCGTACTGCCCAGAGCTGCTTTCCAGTTCCCGGTAATCCTTTTCCAGCAGGGTAATTCTGTCTTCAAGACCTTCCTGTTTCACCCAGGCAGCGGCATGGACATATTGTTCATGGGAGATAGTTGTTGTCGTTACCCGGCAACCAAAATTCTTTGCCGCATGAATGGCCAACCCACCCCAGCCCGTGCCAATTTCAAGCAGGTGATCCTCAGGCTTTAACTGCAGGCGTTCACAAATATGCTGGAACTTGTTCAGCGATGCATCATGCAAGCTATCAGTTTCGTTTTTGAATATTCCCGAGGAGTACGCCATGGTGGGATCAAGAAACAGGGAGAAGAAATCATTGCTCAGGTCGTAATGGGCGGAGATATTACGCCTGGAGCCCGTGAGAGAATTAGCTCTGAAGGCATGGTACATCTTGCTTGCCAGCTTTCTCCACAAAGGTTGTTTGTTGCCCATTTCCTGCAGAGTATGCATATTGAGAACAAACAGACGGATAACTTCAAGCAAGTCGGGAGTATCCCACTGGCCCAGCATATAAGCCTCACCTGCGCCAGTTGAACCGTCTTTGAGTACCGCCAGGAATGCCGCCGGATCTTTTACCTGAATACTTGCAGTAACAGTCTTGTCTTTCCGGTCGCCAAAATGACGGATCTGGCTATTTTCTTCCAGCACCAAAGAACCGATAGTTAGTCTTTCAAGGATCGCATACACTGCCTTGCGGGAAAGGTCTGTCATGTTAAAAAGGGATTTGGCCCCTGACTTGTTTTGATCTACAGCTGTAATTCTCACTAAGGGTTCCTCACTTTTTACTGTTATTCATTGCACTGCTGGGTATTGGATTGGCTACCAAGTCAACTACTGGCTTAACTCCGGTACCAGCCATCGCTTCAGGATTGATATTTATGCCTGATTTCTTTTTTGGATGCGGGTGGAACGGTATATTTTTCCACCAAAGTTTTAACGCCTGCCAGTAAATACCCCAGGCCACCTGCAAGGTCATGAAAGGATATTTCAGCAGGAACAGATTCAAGACTCCGGGACTTATGGCGAGGTACTTGAGATGCATGGCGGCATTAAACATACGCTGGTTTTTATCCTGCTGCCCATCTTGACCAGCATTTATTGCATCCTGGGTTATTACAGATTCTTTTTCCGCAGTTTCCTGCTCCTGAACCAACGCGCCGGAGCTATGATTCTCCATATAAATTCCTAGACTTTCTCCCGGCACAGTACTGCGCCAGCGATACTCCATTGCCATCGGCAGAAACGGCGAAACATGGTGATCCTTGCCAAACGAGGCACGGGTTTTTCCATTATTTTCCGCTGCCCTGATGACATAACTGTGGCGTTCACCCCACGGCGTATTGGTCACTTCCGCGACAAGATATTTGAGGTTTTCCTGTGCGTCAAAACAGTAATAACAGGTAATGGGATTGATGATAAATCCAAAATAGCGCAGGTTGGTGAGCACCCTTACCGGACCATCGGGTATTTCGCCGATTGCTTCACAGACGCGCATTTTTACCGCATCTGTTAAAGGGATAGCCGGATCACCCAGATAATCTTCCCGACGAAAACTTGCCAGGTTGGCACTATTGACTGACCAGAAGCTGTTTCCTGCAAATACCTGGTCAAGTTCGT
>Ga0181563_10005560_pt1 | contig 11516 bp, 10 predicted proteins | sample 011ome_25_FD_133759 | JGI IMG/M metagenome (GOLD analysis project Ga0181563, IMG submission 133759) | Coastal salt marsh microbial communities from the Groves Creek Marsh, Skidaway Island, Georgia - 011512CT metaG (megahit assembly) | ecosystem: Environmental > Aquatic > Marine > Intertidal... | reverse complement strand
TCAAACGTTTTAATTCATAGATTGCCTAGTAATAAAAAGGGCATTTTCTTTGGCAGATCCAATTGCCCTAAATGTAAAAAACAAATTAATTGGTATGATAATATTCCGTTAATTTCATTTTTATTATTACAAGGTAAATGTCGAAAATGTAAAAGTAACATTAATTTTCAATACTTTATAATTGAACTTTTGTCTGGAATAGCTTTTGTAATAATTTTTAACTTTTATCAAAATTTCTATGATATTTTTTTATTAATTATTATTTATTTAATTTTTATAAATATTTTATTTATAGATTTAAAACATTTTATTATTCCAGACAGTTTAAATCTTTTATTAGCTTTAACAGGTTTAATTAAAAATTTTACTCCAATCTCAATTCAGCCAATGCAAATATCTTTTCTAAATTCAATTATAGGAGGTTTGGTTGGTTTTTTTTTAATTTATTCAATTATTTTTTTATACAGATATTTTAAAAATAGAGAAGGTATGGGTTTGGGAGATGCAAAACTGATGGTTGGAATAGGACTGTTGTTAGGCTGGCAATCTACACCTATTATTTTATTTTTAGCTTCAATTTTAGGATTATTATTTGTTATTCCTTCATTGATTAATAAGACTAAAAAACTAACAACCGAAATTCCTTTTGGCCCATTTATAATTATAGGTAGTATTTTTTACTTTATTTTTAATAATGATTTATATCGATTGTTAAATTACTAATAGAAATTTATTTTAAAAATTAATTTCAAATGTTTTACTTGTAGATTTTCCTGTAGACAGTACACAAGTATCAACATAAAGAACTGCTTTATCAGCGTACCATCCCATAGCTACGTGATGAACACCTTGCTCATTCAATCCATTATATCCTTTTGGTTGACTGCCACTTGAAACACAGCTTCCTTGATATCTTCCAGGAAATGTGGAAGGGGTATTTTGATTATAAGCATTTTTTACAACCGAATTAAAATATGTACTCATTGCACTTGTTACTTTTCCATAATTATTTTTAGATGTTAAAATATCTGAGCAGTTTAAAAGATTTGCTCCATTAAGATTTAATAATCCACTTGATGAGTCAATTTCACATTTTTTAATCTCATTTACCATAGTTTTGTAAATAAAATTATGATTAGTTTCCGTTACTCTTTTTTTTGCACTAGTTGTATAGCCATTGTAAGCAACAACACCAACTGCTGCTAGTATACCTATAATAGCGACAACAACTAATAGCTCTATTAATGTAAAACCTTTTTTAGTTACACCATCCATCTTTTTTTATTAGTACAGGTTTATAATCACTTGCAACATGAGTTTTAACCCATAAAGCAATTTGTTTTTTTGATGAACCACTGGAACATTCCGTTTCATCAAATCTCATTCTGCCATTAGTATCGTTATTTCCATTTCGAGCGGTATATACTACTGTAACAGAGTTATCGTACGGATTTTTATATCCTTGATCTAAGAAATATTGAATAAATATTGCATTTAAAGAATTGATATTAGCTGCGGTGTTATCAATATCACAATTAATAGATCTATTATTGTTTAGTTGTAAAATACCACCACCTTGAACATCACAAAGTTTTAAAGTGTTATTAATAAATTTGACTGCTTGTGCATGTTGTTGAATTGTTGCATTTCTTTTGGCACTCGCGGTATACCCATTGTAAGCAACAACCCCAACAGCAGCTAAAATTCCAATGATCGCTACAACGACTAGAAGTTCTATTAATGTAAAACCTTTTTTATTTTTTTTTATCATCATTCAGTTATGATTTCATTGCTTATATAAAAATTATTGCCTTCAGTATCACCAATATTTGTTAAAATTTTCACAATATTTCCTGAATTATTTATACAAGTTTTACCTAGTTCTATTTGATTTTGCTGCTGACATTTACTACTGCTACGGCTAACACTATATGACTTGTGGCTATTTGGTAAATATGGATTTACTGGATGAGTCCATTGAAAATGATATTGAAGCATATTTAAAAATCTATTTAAATCTTCCATAACATAGTTACAGCTATATGAAGGATAATAATTAGGTGCTCCTTGAATTTTCCATGATGAACTCCGATCAGAACATTTTGTAAAACCTAAATTAACTTCTTTCACTATCATTTTATGTTTTGCTTCAGTTGACTTAATTTTTGCTGCAGTTGTATATTTATTGTAAGTTAAAACTCCTATGGCAGCTAAAATACCAATGATAGCTACAACGACTATTAGCTCTATTAAAGTGAAACCTTTTTTATTTAGTAGTTTTCTTTCCATCCCTCTAACTGAATTTTTCCACCTGTTGTTTTAGATTGTGATTTTCCAGTTAATAAATTATCTTTATCGATAAAACCTGTGCCTGCAGTTCCAGCATCTCCTGATATCCCAACATATAAATTGTCATCATTCTTAACAACTTTAGTTAATACACCAGCTCCAAGATTAATATTTAACAAAGAGTTTCCGCATTTTGAGCTATAAGCAGATAAAATTGCTTTTCCTGTTTTACAAACATTAGCACCTTCAGTTGGCTCATAAATTGGAAAATATACACGATCATTATCGATAGTTGGTTCATCCGATAATTTTTGACCATTTTTTAAATCCACATACCATCCTGTATCAGCAGAATTTGGACAATTAGGAGCTGTTTTGCATTGTCTAACTGTTGGTATAGAAGAAACGGAGTTAAAAATTGGAAAATATTTATCTTTTATTCCATATAATCTATTTAAGGTATTAGCACTTTTATCTTGTAATTTTTGAGTATTTCCTGTTCCGAAATAAAACCATAAATTGTCATCAATGATCGTGGCACTTGCTTTTTTGTATAAAAATCTTCCATTTGTAGTGTTAGACTCTGTATCAAATATTTGAGTCTGATCATATAAAGTTCCTTTATCAGTTAAATTAATTTTAGTAATTTTTCCCTCTAAATCAAACGCATAAACCAAAGCTCCATAATATTTTGCGTTTTCTGTACTATCAGCTGTAATTATAGTTAAATCAGATGGAATTGAATTTACAATATCAATTGAAGTTTTGTCTTCTATGTCAATTTTATTTATAAGTTTACCATCATTTTCTAAGTCAATAATGAATACTGCTGAACCATAATTAGGATTAGTTGCTCCATTATAGCCACCGCCAGCGATGGCGACCCATTTATCAACATTATTTATTTTTAATTTTACTATTCTAGGAGCAGACCAAGTCTCACCTAATTTTCTATAATCGTTTTCAATAAGCATGGATGAGTCATGAGCAAATATTTGATCATCACCATTTTTATCCCAAAAAGTAATTAAGCCATTTGAGCTGTCATTATTTATGGTAAATAAATGTTTAGGATTATTGGGGTCAGTAATATCTAGAGCAAAGAAACTATGACCACCCGCACCAAGACCTGAGATCAAAACTGTTTTCCATTCACCATTAATATATATATCTTTAACCGAAGAAGAGCCATCGACACCATAAATACTATTCGTAGAATTAGCTTTAGAAGAAATCATTGTTGAAAGTTTTGTATGAAGGCTTGGGGGTATAAAGGCCCACAATTCATTTCCTGTAATTGCATCAAATGCATGTAGCATTCCATCATTTGCACCAACATAAATTGTTTCACGTCTTCCCAAATGTTTTGCCATAAAATTTGAATATCCATTTTGGGATCTATAAAAACCTGTCTGAAATTCATTTGTATATTGTACAGTGGCGCTAGGTTTTCCAACTATATTTATATTAGAATGATAAATATCTCCTAATTTATGTCTACTTTCATTAGTATTTCCATCACCATCTTCATCATAAGAGTCTAAACCTCTGATAAAGTTAATAAGTTTTGTTGCTTCAGAGTCAGTTGCAGTAGTTGTAAAAAATTTATTTTTTAAAATACTTAGATTTGAGGTTGTGACATTGTTTAAATTTACATTACCCGCACCTACTGTCCAGATTTGTCTAGATGTGGCTAATTTATTATTTAATAAAGTTCCTGCATCCCAGATCATATTTCCAAATGACCCATTCGAGTTAAGTTGATATTTTTTTAAAAAACCTTTCCACTGATTATTTTTAGAATATGTAAAAGTTGATTGATAAATATAATCATTTGATCTTGCATCTGTAGAAATTGCTGGGGCTGTAAAAGTTAAAGTGGATCCTGTAATTTGTTTAATTGCTTCTGTTAATTTTGCAAACAATTCATCTTCATTTTCAGCAAAAAGAGGAGTAACAGTTCCCCCAGCAGAGGCTAAATTTGTGTAATTAGGTTTATTCCCACCTGTTGCAAAACCAACGGCAAAAGTTTTAATACTTGGATTTTGTCTAGCCATTTGACTTGCAATTGAATTTACCGAAGAAGCTTGTGACCAATCACCATCGCTGATTACTATCAAAAAGTTTTGCTGACAATCAGCTCCTTTAATTATTGGAGAATATGGCCCTGCAAATTCTTGACGAGCAAGATTCATAGCGTTTAACAAATAAGTACCACCCCCAGCTTTTACATTATCAATTACATTGTAAATTTGCTGTGCGCCTGTTGGAGTTATTCTTACCAACATTCTTGTACCATACCAATTGTAACGCCAACCTTGGTAAGGGTTATTCATCATCGAATAAGATCTAATCCATCTATAAGGGTGACCCCATTCCATTAAACCAAAATTAGCTCCATCAGTTAACTCTGAATTAGATACAATTCGTTTTATAACTTTTTTTGCTATATCTAATCTTGAAGGAGAGGTTCCAACTAAAGTGTTACTTAAAGATAAGTTTCCTCCAACTGGATTATTGAACTCATAAATTCTATTGTTTAAATACCCGGCAATATATACTTTATTATTGTTTCCAACATTTAAACCATAAGGAAGTCTCCAAGGATTATTATATGAACCATAAACTTTTAAAAAATTTCCATTTGAGTCAAATTTTTGAAGTTTATATGTACCTCTATCAATTGTATAAATATTTCCATTAACATCGTAGTCTACTCCTTCAGGTCTATAATGATAACCGTTAGAATAATTATATCTTTGATTATAAATATCAGTTGTTGATCTATCAAAACCTACTTGAGAGCACGTTGAGCCAACTAAAGATCCACTTAAACTATGTTCACAAACCAAACCATAGCCCGTAACTGCTATTGCTATTTTATTATTTGATTTATTTACAGCAATATCATGTAGATCAAACCATAAGCTATTTGTAAACGTTCTGATATATCTAAGAGAAGATCTGTCATATACATTTATGCCACTGTTATAAGTTCCAACAAATATGTAATTTTCATTTACAGTTATACTTTGATTATAACCATATCTTCTCTCCCATGTATTAACTGAGTTAACACAACTACCTGTATTTTTATTAATAACTTTAATTTTTCTGTCATAGCTATCTAGAAAATAGATATTGTCTCCATAAATATCAAATTTAAAACCATAATAGGCTTTATCACATCTACCTGGGCCATATCCTAATAATTCTCTTTTAAAACTTCCATCATCGTCTAACACAGTTATCTTTCTAGTATTCAAACTAAAAACATAGATATCTCCATTATCATCTCTAACAACATCATAAGGTCGATTGACATAACTACTATTAGCATATCTTTCATTGCCATTAACATCCCAAGACATTGAACCAGAATTATCTAACATTATTAAGATGTTAGCTGGCACGTCTGCAGTCCCTGTTCCAGGTGGGGGAGATTTTGAAAAAGCAAACTTAGAATAAAAAATTATACAAACAATTAAAAAAAAAGTTTTATTAAAATTTTTTATCATTGTTCTTCATCTATATTTAAAGTTTCTCTAAACAGGTTATTAGTTTCTGGATCTATAATTTCAAATATTTCCAAATTTTCATCATTTTCATTTAAGAGATATGTGTAATTAAAATGTTTATTCTTAGATTGTAGTTTACTTTTAATTATTTTTTTTTCAGAATTATTTTCTTCAAAATTAAAATTAATTGCATATTCATTTATTGAAATACTCAAAGCTTTTTTTTCAGAGCTAATTTGATTAATAAAACTTATTTTGAAAATTTTATCTTTAAAAGTATCAATATCTATTATTATTCCTTGATAGTTATTTTCACAAAATGCTTCTATGGGAAAAAAATATTTTCCATAATCATTATATACATTTTGGTTGATTAAAAATATTTCATCAATTTCTAATTTTTTAATATCTTTATCAATATCTAAATTATTAAAATTACACGAGTAAGCTTTCGATAGAAAAAAAAATAAGTATAAAAATATTATCTTAATAAATAAATTCATCCACCTACCGTTACTACTGCTTCTATTGGAACAATTGTGTCATCATTATTTTTTTTGCCACAAGAAAAAATTGTATAAAAGCCAGCTTGTGAGGTTGCATTAGAAGAATAGTTGTTATTTTCTGAAATATCTGTTCCAGTTGAAGATGACACAGTTTTTGTTTTCAGTAAGGCTGTATTTCCATTTTGATCAGGTGTGCGTGTTATAAAGTATTCATAAGAATATTCTTTAAATCTTTTGATTTCATCTGCATTCCCACTGATCAGTTGATCCAATGTTTTTCGTTCAACATAGTTGTTAATTGCTCTAATAGTACTTTGGTTTAAATTTGGAAAATGATAAGTTTTACAAAAAGACAATCTTCCATTTGGGTTACTACCTAAATTTAAATTTGCAGAATTATTCGTAAGCCATTTTTTTGCTTCACTAATCCCAGTTTCTGCAGCATAAAACACTTGTTGATTGACATCTTTTTGAGTATTTGCTTTTTGATCACTTGAGGCAATCACCACTAAAGTTGTACCCATTAATGCCATAACCAACATTAGCAGAAGTGCTAGGGCTATTGCAAAGCCTTTCTCATTTTTGAGATTAATTTTCATCTTACTTTACTAATATTTCTTGTGTGTACTGATGTAAAAAAAGTTTCATGATGATAGCGATCATTAAAAACTATATTTCTGCCTGTTGTCACATTGTGATTTAAAATCTCAATTTTTCTATCTTTTTTATAAATTTCATTTGGAGATCTTATAGTTAAGTAAATCTCAGCTGTGTGTACTTTAAACTGATTGTCACGACCTTGATCAGTTGTTCCATATTTTAGTTCCTCAGGACCACAATAATAACAAACTGGCATTAATTCATTTCCATTTTGGTCTTTTAAAACCACTTGAAAATCAGTTACATATGGTACAATTATTTCATCTTCATAAATTATCTTCCCAGCTGTTACTGGATTTTCTACTAAAGCTCGTGTCAGATAAAATGCGTTATTATTTTTGTATTGCTTCATGTAATACCAAATTCTTACTCGATCATTTGGCGAAGTGTTATAATAGATACCCAACATGTCCCCTGGAGAGTTATTGGGGTAGTTATTTTTTGCTTCGATGATTCTTGTCCAGGCATCTCGTGTATAATTAACATCTTTGTATCCAGCATTTCTAAGATCTCTTGTAATTAAAGTTAAAGCTACTCTTGCTGAATTACTAATAGCCGCTTTATCCATGACTCCTTTATAAGAATTATTAAAATATTGATAAGAATAAAATACAGCAGTAACACTTATTACCCCCAATACAATTGCCACTAAAGTTTCAACTAAAGTAAAACCATTGTTTTTTTTTTTAATCATTTAATTACCACACCTAAATATTTTTTTCTTTTACCTTTATTAATAAAATAATTTATTTTTCCAGTAGTTTGAACTGAATTAGAATTAACAAATGTTTTTTTATTATCTTCTTTTGAACAAATTGGCTGTTTTGCTTTGTCATCTATTTTTATAAAATTATTTTGCATTATTTTTAAACGCCATTTATTTTTTTGAAGGTCGTATAAATTATTTCCCGAAAGAATATTCATTGTACAAGTTTCATCAAAATTATCATAAAAAGAAATATTTTTTGGATCACTAATCATATCCTCAATAATCATTTCAGAATAAAAATTTGATTTGTTTGTTTCTATTGATCGATCCATAGAACTAATGGCAAATCCAGTTAATTGAGTAACTGCAATAAAACCAATACCAATTATCACTAAACAAACTAAAGATTCTATTATAGTTAATCCTTTATTGTTATCCATCATAAGTCACCCAATTATTCTTATTTTTAATAAATTTTAAAATTTTTATTTCAGCAAATCTATTTATCCAAATTTTATATCGATATTCATGATTACTATTTAGTTTACAGGAATTTTGATCAGTATTTTGTTTTGAACAAAATACAAATACATCCACCATCTTATTGGTAGATGGATCTATTTCAGTAATATTGGTTCTCATAAATTTAATTGAACCATCTTTTGTAATACAAAGGCCTGTGGTTACTGGATTGTGGGCTGCATTTGGGTAAACATGCACATTACTCTCATTATTTGACACACTAAGTTTTATTTCTCTAGAATAATCTCTTATAAAACCATTTTGTCTGTATCCATAGTCACAGATTTTATTTTGTTTATAAGTGTTATTTGTAGATATACTTTTATATACGTTAAAAAAATTTTGATTACTCATGGTATAGGTTTCCATATTTGGTTTTAATAAGACTTGAATCATTCCAAATTTACCCTCTAAAACATCTGATTTTCTATCTCTTATAAATGAAACTACATCATAAACTTCTTTTCTTACTTCTCTATCTGCAACCCATTTTGTTATGCTTGGATATGATATTGCGCTTATTACCCCAATTATCACAACAACCACTAAAAGCTCTATTAAAGTAAAACCTTTTTTATTTTTACTAAGTAACATCCGATTGATTAATGAGATTGCTCGCTAATAAATTTTCAATAGATTTTTCCATTGTGATCATGCCATCTCTTTGTGCGGTTTGCATAATGGATGGTATTTGATGAATTTTTCTCTCTCGAATCAAATTTTTAATTGGTGCATTACAAACCATAACTTCAAATGCGCCAATTCGACCTGAGCCATCTTTTGTTTTAAATAATTTTTGTGTAACAACCATTTTTAAACTTTCGGCAAGTTGAGCTTGGATTTGTGCTTGTTGTTCACTAGGAAATACATCTATAATTCTATTTATAGTATTAGGCGCACCACTGGTATGCAAAGTACCTAAAACTAAATGACCCGTCTCTGCAGCAGTTAAAGCTAACCCGATAGTTTCAAGATCTCTTAACTCTCCAACCAAAATAACATCTGGATCTTCTCTTAGAGCACTTTTTAATGCTGCTGAAAAACTTTCAGTTTGTTTTCCTACTTCTCTGTGAGAGATAATACTTTTTTGATCATGATGAATGAATTCAACTGGATCCTCTATAGTAATAATATTTGCAGATCGAGACAAATTGATTTGGTTGATGATAGCAGCGAGTGTTGTTGATTTACCAGAACCAGTTGGGCCTGTAACTAAAACTAAACCTTTGTGAGCATCAACCGCATCATATAAAATTGGAGGAAGATTTAAATTTTCCATTGAAGGAATTTTAGTTTCTATTCTTCGAAAAACTCCAGCGATCCCTTGCAAGGTTCTAAAAAAATTTGCTCTAAATCTAATTTGTCCTATTAAAAAACCACAGTCGAGTTCATTAGTTTTTTTAAATTTTTCGATATCTTTTGGATTGCATTTTGTTTCCATTAAATTTTGCATATCATCATTAGTGATAGAAACATTGGGGTCAATGATGATGTCACCAATTCTTCTATAAGCTAGATTAGAATTAGCTCTTAAATGAAAATCAGAAATATCTTTGAATTCTAAACTTAGTTTCTCAAGTATTTCAATCATAAATTAAGATTATATGAAAATTCTTCAAAATACATTAATTTTTCTCAATTTTGAGATAATTTTAACTTATACATTGATAATCTCAACTGTGAGAACTATCATCATATAAAAAATTCTTTTTTATATGATTAAACAAATAAAAACCTTATTTAAAAAAAAAGAAAACACAACAAGTGAAACACAGTCACTAGACTTAGGTAGAAAAAGTAATTCTAAATTAAAAAATTTTATTAACAAATTATTAGGTGACAGAATTAGTAAAATGTCTGTTGCTGGTGAAGAAATTGCCGGATTGGATATTTCAAGAGATGCAATCACTGTAGCCCAAGTTTCTAAAAATAATGATGAAAAATGGATTTTAGATAAAATATCATACCGGCTTTTAGATAAGGAAAAATTAAATGAAAATTTACTGGAGTCAAAAGAATATATTTCTGAGGAAATTAAATTAGCACTCTCAAATGCTAAAATTACTACACCTAATGTAGCTATATCTATTCCAGTCACTAGCGCAATTATTAGAGTGGTTACCTCTCCCTTAATGACTGAAGAGGAATTAACTAATGCTATCGAAACGGATAGTTTGTGGGAAAATTTAGTACAACTTACTGACAATCTAAATGATTATTCAATCTTTCACCAAGTCATAAACCGAAATTCCAAAAATAACACAATGGAAATTTTGTTTGTTGCGTCAAAACTTTCTGATGTTAATTCCTATACATCGATGATTAAGAAAGCTGGTTTAAATCCAGTAATTATGGATGTTAAATGTTTTACATTAAAAAATTCATTCGACAATGCAGTGCAAGCTAGTGAAAAATCAACATCTGCAATTCTTGAATTAGGTTTGGATGATAATTACTTAATGATCATTCATGAAAATACCCCTATTATAACAGATGTATTTTTAAGACAACAAGAAAAACAATTCATTAAAAATATTAAAGAATTAATAAATGATACTGACGAAGGTGCTAATGTTATTCGAAGATATGCAATGCAAATTAAACAAGCTCTTAATGATTATGAAAGTAAATACGATTCTAAAATTAATAATATTAAAGTTGTAAGTAATTTAAATAATATTAAGGAAATTTTAAATTTATTTAGAAAAAATTTACCAGGTACTTCAATTCAATTATTTGACCCTTTAAATGAGACTTCAATTCCATCCTATAATTTAGAAAAAGTGCAGATAGAAAATAAATCTGTTTTTACCTCTGTTATGGGTCTTGCTTTTAGAAAACTTGATATTTTTGGTTATTATAAGTTTGTAACTGCAGTTAAAAATATAAACTTATTACCTAATAGAGAAAGTTTAAAAAAACAAAATCGAATGAAGTTTATTTCAGGATTTGCTTTTAAAGGTTTAGCAGCTGGAATTGCCGGTATTTACTTACTTTTAACAGGACTTTCATTTCTTGAAATTAATTCTAATAAAAAAAAATTAGTCAATTTTGATCAAATTCAAATTGAATTTGAGAGCATTAATTTACAACATAATAAGCTATTAAAAACTAATAATGAGATGAGAAGATCACTAGAATTAGGTAAATTAGTTAATTCAAATCAAGTAGTTTCTTATAAAGTTTTGTCTCAGATTACTAGAAGTGTTCCAATTAGAGTTCAATTTACTAAATTAGATTTTAATGGAGTGGATCAAGTTTTGATCGAAGGCACTGCGTTTGCTGATCAAGATATAATTAATTTTATAAGTA
>Ga0181563_10005551_pt1 | contig 11535 bp, 7 predicted proteins | sample 011ome_25_FD_133759 | JGI IMG/M metagenome (GOLD analysis project Ga0181563, IMG submission 133759) | Coastal salt marsh microbial communities from the Groves Creek Marsh, Skidaway Island, Georgia - 011512CT metaG (megahit assembly) | ecosystem: Environmental > Aquatic > Marine > Intertidal zone... | reverse complement strand
TCTTTTGATATTGCCCCAGACTCTTGCTTAAATCTTCAAGCGAAACCCCTTTGGTTTCTGGCATGAGGAGCAGAACCCATACAAGCTGTAATACCATCATCACCGTAAATATTCCAAATACCGTGCTTGCTCCAATTGTAGTGAACAATAGAGGAACCAGTGCAGGAATAATTGCCGCAAGAACCCAATGCGTTGAGGTTCCTACCGCCTGTCCTTGAGCGCGCTGTTTGTTTGGGAATATTTCAGAGATGAACACCCAGATAACTGCTCCCTGTCCGATGGCGTGCGAAGCAATAAAAAGGAAAAAGAAATAGGTCACATGCATTCCGAACCATTCGGTGGCAAAACTGTAGGTGACCAGGCCGAGAGACAGAATGTATCCGAGAGAACCGATAATCATTAACTTTTTGCGACCTGACTTATCAATAAGACTTAAGCCTATTAATGTAAAGATGAGGTTGACTGCTCCAACGCCAATGCTGCTAAGTAGCGCAGCACTTGATTCTAAACCTGCCATTTCAAAAATTCTTGGCGAGTAATACAGAAACGCGTTGATCCCAGAGAACTGGTTAAATGCGGCTAATGCAATCACCAACCAGAGTTGTTTACGATACTTTTTTTGAAAGACCGTTTCGGCAGTTTCGTTTCCTGCAGCCTTGTCAATGTCGCTAATCACCTCATCAATATTTACCGAGGCGTTGTGAAGACGAGCAAGTACTGACCTGGCCTGATCAATCTCTCCTCGGCCCAACAGCCAGCGTGGGCTTTTAGGAACCCGAGTAATTAAAAGCAGATAGGCTAGAGCCGGCAAGGCTTCTGCTCCTAGCATATAACGCCAAGCGTTTGCGCCTGAGACCAAACCTCCAATGAAATAATTAGAAGCAAAGGCTATAAGAATACCAAAAACGATATTAAATTGATAGAGAGCCACCAATTTTCCGCGTTCTTTTGCTGGTGCAATTTCTGATACGTAAGCAGGCGCTGCAATGGTCGACACACCAACCCCAATACCTCCTATAAAACGAAACAACGCGAATAGGTAAGGGTCACTGGTCAGTGCTGAACCAAGTGCTGAAACGAAATAAAAGATTCCGATATAAAACAGCGTTTTCTTTCTACCCAACCTATCGGTCGGAAAAGCCCCAAGTGCCGCACCTAAAACCGTCCCCCAAAGCGCAGAAGACATGACCACAATGCCGTGGAAAGCGCTTGACTCACCACCCAAAGTGTAGCTACTCCATAGGTTAGAAAGGGATTGATCTGCCCCTGAGATTACCACGGTATCAAAACCGAATAAAAAACCGGCTAATCCAACAATTAGGCTCCAGGCATAAAGTTTACTTTGATTGGCTGACATAGTTGTTTATTTGAAGGGTCAAAGTAGCAAAAAGAATTGATAGCGTACCTTTGAGAAGTTTGCTTTAATTAATATTATGAATTCTCAGAAGTATTCAGAGGTAATGATTAGTGTTCGTAAAATAGTACGAGCCATCAACCTAGAGAGTAAAAGGGTCGAGAAGAATCTAGGAATTAGTATCCCCCAATTATTGACCCTGAAGCACCTTAACGAACAGCCCGATTATAAGTCGACTATGCGTCGATTAAGAGACTTTTTATCCTTGAATGCAAGTACGGTTTCTGGAATTGTGGCTAGGTTAGAATCTAAGGGATATATCGCTAGGCTTCCAGACCCAAATGATAAGCGATCGACACCAATTGTACTTACCTCTAAAGGCAATGAACTTATCAAAAAGTCGAACGAATCATTACACGAGCGAATATCAAAAAACCTTGATCGAATTTCTGACGAAGAATACTTGACGATTGTCAACTCCTTTGAGACTATAACTAATTTTTTAAATATCGAGGATGTCGACGCCTCACCAATCATTACAGGGCCTACAGATATCAATCAATAAATAGTTTCTATAGAAAATACATATCTTTGCATTCTAATTAACCAAAGCAATATGTATTTATGAGGAAACTTTATACCTTCCTGTCACTACTTTTTTCACTGACAGCACTCGCTCAAAACCCTGTAAAAGGTACTGTTTTAGACGACCAAGGTCTGCCTTTACCTGGTGCAACAGTGTATGTTTTAGAAACTAACCAGGGAGTTATTACAGACTTCGACGGGTTATTTTCTATAGAAACCGAATCTAAAATTACGATTCAGATTTCCTTTGTTGGATATGTTAGTAAAACACTTTCTGCTAACCCTGGAGACGACCTTTCGATTGTTTTACAACCTTCAAATCAGCTAGACGAGGTGGTTATAACTGCTCTAGGAATTGAAAGAGAAGAGAAAGCTCTTGGATATTCTGTTCAGGGAATAAAAGGTTCTGAAGTAGCCAAGGTGAAAACACCGAACATAATTAATGCTTTAGCAGGTAAAATTTCTGGAGTTAATATTACGGGATCTTCTGCAGGTCCAGCTGCTTCAGCCAATATTACTATTAGAGGTGCCACCTCTTTAATGGGTAACAACCAACCGTTATTTGTTGTTAACGGTATGCCAATTACCAACGACCTATACAGCTTTGACGACGGCCTTAATGGTTCTTCTACCATTGACTTCGGTAATGCCGCGCAACTAGTTAACGCAGATGACATCGAAAACATCAGTGTTCTTAAAGGACCAGCAGCCTCTGCCTTATATGGAGCGAGAGCAGCAAACGGACTAATTCTTATAGAAACTAAATCGGGTAAAATGCGTAATCAAGGCACTCGTGTTGAGCTAAATACCGGTGTTCAAATAGCAAACCCCCTTAAGCTGCCTAATTACCAAAACACCTATGGTTCAGGTGGTGGCGGTAAATACAGTTATTTAAACGGATCTACCTATATCGGAGCCAATGAAAACTATGACGCCTATGGAGAGAACTGGGGTCCTGAGATGAACGGACAATTAATCAAGCAGTTTAACTCTAACGGTGAAGCAGTTCCATTTACCCCCGCGCCTGATAACGTTCGTAACTTTTATGAAACAGCGATTAACCACACTACTAATGTTGCTATCAATTCAAGCGACGAGGATAGTTTTGGGCGATTCTCGTATACCAGACTTGATAATCTAGGTCTTATTCCAAATACAGGACTTGAGCGTAATACCTTTCAAACATCCTTCGGAAAATCTCTAATGGATGGTAGATTAAATATTCAAGCAAACACTATGTTTGTTCGATCTACTTCTGACAACATTCCTAACTCGGGTTACGATGAATCATCTTCAGTAATGTACGGTTGGTTATGGTTGCCTCGCCAAGTAGAAATAAACGATTTAAGAGATTACTGGCAGCCTGGCTTAGAGGGAATCGAACAGCGCTACGCTGAAAATCTTTGGGTAAACAATCCGTGGTTCATAGCATATGAGAATACTAATGCTTTTCAGAGTAATCGATTGATTTCAAACTTTCAAGCGAGTTTTGATGTCAATGACAAATTAAACTTCAGAGCGCGCTATGGGGTTGATTATGTAGATGAACAAAGACAATATCGTCGAGCTCCATCAACTAAAGGGGTTTTGAATGGAAGTTATCGTGAAGATGAGATTTCATTCAGAGAAAGTAATGCAGAAGCACTGTTAAGTTTTAATCCAACGCCCGGCGAAGAGAACGTCATCGATGTTGACATTAAGTTAGGAGCTAATTTCATGTCGCAACAAGCGAACTTTGGAATTGCAAATAACTCCCAATTACAAATTTTTGGAACAGGGCCTTCTATTTACACCCTGACAAATTCTAGAGCAGGCGTGCTTGTGGAGTCACAGAAAACAGAGGCAAAAATCAACAGTGTTTTTGGGCTGATGAGTTTAGATTACAAAAACACTGTATATCTTGATCTAACCTACAGAAACGACTGGTCGAGCACCCTTGTCAACCCTATTGCAGGAAGATCGGGTTCAAGCTTTAGCTTTGGGTACCCTTCTGCTTCTTCTAGTGTACTGTTAGATCAGGTATTCGACATGCCTAAGCAAATTGACTTATTTAAACTTAGAGCTTCTTATGCCGAGGTGGGTAATGGTGCTCCACCGTATTCTTTCGGTAACACATTCACGCCACAGCCTAGCTATGGCACAAGCCCGGCATTTACAACTACTAGAACAATTTCTGATCCAGATCTTAAAAACGAAAGAACCACTGCAACAGAGCTTGGTTTAGATATTAGTGCTTTCGCAGGCAAGGTTTCATTTAGTGCAACGTACTATCAAATGAACAGTTTTGATCAGATTATTTCATTGCCGGTAGCCAAGTCGAGTGGGTTTGACTACACACTTACTAATGGCGGTGAAATTAGCAATAAAGGTATTGAAGCTTCCATCGACTACAACTATATACAAACCAATGACTTTAGTGCACTTACAAGATTAAATTTCGGAAGAAACCGATCGGTAGTAGAGTCTTTACCTGATGTTATTGAGAGCGGGAAATACTCAATTATCGCAGATGTTTTCCCTGGAGATGAAGGAGGTTCTGATTTAGAATTAGTTGCTGAAGAGGGACAACTGCTCGGACAACTCTACGGTCTTGGTTTTCAAAGAGGCCCTGACGGTAGAATCATTCACGAAAATGGACTTCCACTATTAACTGACGAGAAGGTTAGCGCTGGTTCTTTTCAGCCAGACTTTAGACTGGGTTGGTACAATGAATTTCAGTACAAAAATATAGGATTATCATTCTTGTTTGACGGCCAAGTAGGAGGTAAAATCTATTCTCGATCGCATGCGCTTTATGGAACGGGAGGAGCGATTGTTAATGACGACGACCCGAACCTACCGCTTACCACTACCGAAGGGAGAACTGTTTACAGTGTGTCTTATGACGTTGACGGAGATCCTCAGTATACACTAGTTGACGCTGGAGGAGTGGTAGGTCCTGGATGGAAGTATGATGACTCAGGAAACCTTGTCGAAAATGATGTTGTTGTTCCTGCTGGAGGTGCTGGATACGTAGGGTATTTCTACAATTACTATGGAAACGGATTCAATCGAGACAATATTGAAGCAGCTACCTATGATGCTTCTTATTTAAAATTGAGAGAATTGAGTATTAGCTATGACCTAACGAATGCCTTGTCTGATACTTGGGGAGTAAGCTCTGCGACATTATCTCTAGTAGGTAGAAATCTGTTGTTAATCTCAGATGTTCCAACCATTGACCCCGAGACCTATTCGATTCGAAACGGAATTTTCGTCAATGGATTCGAGTCAACTTCTATCCCATCGCTCAGAAGCTTTGGTCTAAATCTTAACCTAACATTTTAATAGACTAAGATGAATTACAAATCACTTTTATATACAGCATTAACTGTTCTGTTCATCACCGCATGTTCAGACTTTGAAGAAATCAACAACAACCCTAATCAGCCTACTGAGGTTGGTGCCGAGGTTTTATTAACTACAGCGCTTCGTAATAGTGTTCAAACGACATCCAACGAGGCTTTCTTGTTATCAAACAACATTGCCCAACTCAGTGGAAAAGCGCTTCGCGCAGAGGTTGATAATTATAACTGGAACGCCTTTCCTACACTATGGGAGGGTCTTTATGGTAGTTTAACAGATATTGAAAGCGCCCTTAATATCGCGAGCGCCGCGGGAAATGAAAAAGCCCAAGGAGCATTGCTTGTTCTTAAGAGCTGGATTTATTCTCAGCTGACAAATGCTTATGGCGATATTCCTTACTCTGCCGCTATTCAAGGAGCTAATGCTGAGAACCCAGATTTTACTCCTGCTTATGATTCGCAAGAGCAGATTTACAGTAGCCTTTTAGCTAATCTAAGCACCGCCACAGATCTGTTATCTGGATCGGGAACTATATCGGGCGACATTCTATATAATGGAGACGAAACTAAGTGGATCAAGTTTGCTAATACACTTAGATTAAGACTATTAATGTATCAGTCTTCTAAAACTGATGTTAGTTCTGCTTTTGCTTCTATTGTAGCTAACGAACCATTGTTTGAGGGCAACGAAGATCAAGCAGCCTTGAACTTTTTGAATGCATTTCCGAATCAATTTCCGACCATTCCACTGAAACAAGGAGATTTCGATGCGGTTGCACTATCATCTTCATCGCACGCGGTATTAGCTGCTTACAACGACCCTCGCTTGTCAAGATATGCTCGTCCTGACAATGAAGATTTTGAAAACCCAACCTTTTCTGCGATTGACAACGGAGTAGGTGGTCAAACAGGTTCAAGGTTGGGCTTATCTTATTTTGATTACCCAGGACAATTAACAGCTCAACAACTGGGGCTTAATTATGCAGAAGGGCTTATTCTTACCTATGCAGAACAAGAATTCCTATTGGCAGAAGCGGCCGCTTTAGGGTGGATCAGCGACGAGCCAGAGTCGCACTACAAGGCGGGCGTTAAGGCTTCTCACGACTATTATCAAGTAAACTATACTCCATATGGCTTTGAGGGCTTCGAAGATTTTTACTCAAATTCTGGAGTAGCTTATGACGAGGTAGTCGATATTTGGGAACAAAAATGGCTAGCTCTATTTTTTACCGCTATGGAACCTTATTTTGAATTACGTAGATGGTATGTTTCTGCAGGAGGTTTTGACAATTTGAGATTCGTTAAAGAACCCATAGGAACCAATTATAACGACTATGAATTACCGATGCGATTTTTATATCCTGGTCAAGAACAAAGTTTGAATCAAGAAAATTACAACGCAGCTAAAGCCCAATATAATGGTATTAATGGTGCGATGTGGATCATTTCTAAATAAGCTAGAATGAAAAAATACTTTGATGTGTATCCGAGAGTTTTTTACCCCTCTCTGATATTTATCTTGGGCTTTGTTTTTCTCTCCATTCTTGGAGGAGAACCAGTTAGAGCATTTTTTGATAAAACAGCATATTTAGTAACAGAATCAACGGGTTGGCTCTTCATTTTAGGAGTCAACCTATTCGTGGTTATCTGCCTTTACATTGCTTTTAGTAAATATGGTAAGCATCGACTTGGTGGCAAACATGCAAAGCCTGAGTTTACGGTTTTCTCATGGTTTGCGATGCTTTTTTCGGCTGGTATGGGGATCGGGCTATTGTATTTCAGCGTATCTGAACCAATCACCCATTTTGCCAATCCGCCTATTCCTGTTGACTCTGTGAAAGATCGTGCGATACAAGCTCTTGATTTCACCTTTCTCCATTACGGTTTACATGCTTGGGCAATCTACTGTATTGTAGGTCTTTCCCTGGCTTACTATGGATTTAGTAAGAAACTTCCCTTCTCACTTAGATCTATATTTTTTCCAGTTCTAGGGCGTAAAATATTTGGGAAGACAGGGGATGTTATTGATGTCATTGCGGTAGTTGCCACTCTTTTCGGACTGGCAACTTCTTTAGGTTTTGGGGCTCGTCAAATTGCTACAGGACTCAACTACTTGTTTGGGGTTGACCCGGGTCAAGGAACTCAAATAAGCATCATTGTAATCATTACCTTAATCGCAACCATCTCGGTGGTAACAGGGCTTAAAAAAGGGGTTAAGTTCTTAAGTCGTTTGAATTTATTCATCGCACTTATTTTCTTGTTAAGCATGCTATTCTTGTCAGACGCACAGAGTATTGTTCGAATCTTTGTAGAGTCAACAGGTCAATACTTTGACCGGTTTATTGAGCTTGGAACTTTTTCATCGGCTTATGTAGATTCCGCATGGCAGAATGACTGGACTGTATTCTATTGGGCTTGGTGGATCGCTTGGTCGCCGTTTGTTGGAATGTTCATTGCTAGGGTATCCAAAGGGCGTACAGTTAGAGAGTTTGTGCTAGGAGTGCTCCTTGTACCTACTTTGATGACTTTTTTCTGGATTTCAGTGTTTGGCGGATCGGCACTTTCACTTGAGATTGAAAACCCAGGGTTACTGTCTGAGATCATTCTTAATGATAGTTCGACCTCCTTATTCGTATTTCTTCAGGAATTTCCATTACCTGCCTTGACTAGTTTTCTTGGTATTTTCATGGTAGCTGTATTTTTTGTAACCTCCTCTGATAGCGGTTCGCTGGTCATCGATAGTATTACTGCAGGAGGAAAATTAGACGCCCCGGTAGGTCAACGTATTTTATGGGCTCTCACAGAAGGAGCTGTAGCCATAGCCCTTCTTTTGGGTGGAGGGTTAAAAGCCATGCAAACTGCCTCAGTTAGTACTGGTATTCTCTTCTTATTTGTCATTTTTGTGATGGTTTATAGTCTATTGAAGTCGTTCAAAAGACTGAAACATTTTAAGAGAAAGAAAGATCGATTAGAGAAGAAAAAAAGAAAGATATCTTTGTAAAAAATCACACCCAATGAAACCATTTCTCTTCACTCTTTTAGCAGCACTATTCCTAAGCAGTTGTGTAGCTGTTCGATTCCCAGAACAAATCGAAATCAAAATCGAAATGCCAGAAAGCGCTACTCCAGAGCAGATACAAGCAGTGATGGGGTCTCTTCGATTAGAGATGGATAGAGATCAAGGTCGCCGAGTAAAGGTGGTGGTAGACAGCATTCCTCGCTCTTAAGGGTATATCGGGAAATTAAATTGGCTATATTAGGTTCCAAACCTAACAATGTATGGAACTTAAAACCTTTGATTTTTTAATCATAGGGGCCTTTGTTGCCCTGCTGCTTGGTATCGGAATTTATAGCGCCAAGTCAGCCAATAAGAGCAGTTCAGAGTATTTTTTATCGGGCCGTAATATGCCCTGGTGGCTACTTGGGTTTTCCATGGTCGCAACTACCTTTTCTACAGACACCCCTAATCTCGTTACTGATATCGTGCGCTCATCGGGAGTCTCAGGAAACTGGGTTTGGTGGGCCTTTTTACTTACAGGTCTTTTAACGGTTTTCGTTTTTGCTGAATTATGGCGCAAGAGCGGTGTTACCACAGATATGGGCTTTTATCAATTGCGTTATGGCGGAAAACCGGCTCGATTTCTAAGACGTTTTAGAGCCTTATACCTAGGGCTTCTCTTTAATGTGCTCGCTATGTCGGGGGTCACGCTTGCTGCCATCAAAATCGGTCAAGTAATGTTAGGTCTTGACCCGGTGATTACGGTTGTGGTAGCCGGATTGATCACAGCCTTTTTTAGCGCTATTGGGGGCTTTAAAGGAGTGATCTATACTGACTTTGTTTTATTTATCGCGGCGATTAGCGGCGCATTTGGGGCTGCTTACTTTTTGGTAAACGAACCTGATATTGGAGGGCTTACACAGCTTTTTTCTCATCCGAATGTCAGTGATAAGTTAGACTTGGTGCCCAGCTTTTCTAACACCGAGGCGCTTATCACGCTCTTTATTATTCCTATTGCAGTGCAGTGGTGGAGCAGTTGGTATCCTGGAGCAGAACCAGGAGGGGGTGGATATGTTGCACAAAGAATGCTCGCAGCTAAAGACGAGTCTAATGCAGTATGGGCTACGTTCTTTTTTAATATTATGCATTATGCCATTCGTCCATGGCCATGGATTTTAGTTGCGCTTGCGTCGCTTATTCGATACCCAGATATCGCTTCTATTGCAGCTGCTTTCCCTGAGGTTACCCCTGACAAACTAGGAAACGATTTAGCGTATTCTGCAATGTTGATTTCACTGCCTTCAGGACTGTTAGGTTTGGTTCTGGCGTCTTTAGGTGCGGCTTATGTGTCTACGCTTTCTAGCCACTTGAACTGGGGAGCTTCTTATTTGGTATATGATGTATATGTAGCTTATAAACCAGAGGCAAGTGAGCGTCAAAAAGTAGTGGTCGGACAGATTAGCACACTACTGCTTATGGCCTTGAGCGCTGTAGTGGCACTTAGCCTTCAGAACGCGAAACAACTCTTTGATGTGATATTGATGTTTGGTGCGGGAACAGGTCTGCTATTCATGCTTCGTTGGTTCTGGTGGCGAATCAATGCTTGGTCTGAAATTGCAGCGATGTTGGTATCAGGAATTCTGTCAATCAGCCTAGCATTTACACCCCTAGGTGAGGCTTTGTTTGGAGCAGAAGGCCTTATGCCTGGATATATGCAATACCCTTTTATCGTTCTTTTCACGACGGTCGTTTGGCTAGCCGTCACCTTTTTAACTCCCGCTGAGGATAAAGCATTACTAGAAGGTTTTGTAAAATCGCTTGATCTTTCAGGCGCAGGCTGGAAAAATTTTGGGGGCAAGAATCAATCTACCTATTTGAGTTCAGGGATTAAGTCAATGCTTTTGGGCTGTGTCCTAGTTTACGGATTACTATTTGCAGTTGGAAAGGCGCTGTACGGCGAGAGCTTGTCTGCACTGATTCTCTTTGCTGTTGCGGTAACTGCAGGCCTATCACTTCGAAAAACCCTTAGGAAATAATTTATTGTTGTCTGGCGTGTAATTTCGCGATGTATTTGCCAACTAGATCAAACTCTAGATTTACTTTTGTGCCGACTTGGTAGCTTTTGAATCTAGTATGCTCATAGGTATAAGGAATAATAGCGACACTAAAGCTATTGTCTTTTGAATTTACCACCGTTAGCGAGGTGCCATCTACGGTTATAGAACCCTTTTCGATAGTGATGTGTGTTGGGTTTGAAGGGTATTCGAAAGAAAAGATCCAACTACCGTCTTTATTGATAACCTCAGTACAGGTAGCGGTGGTATCTACATGGCCTTGAACAATGTGTCCATCAAGTCGTGCGCCCAATTGCATCGCTCGTTCAAGATTTACAACACTCCCTACCTCAAGCTCGCCGACAGCTGATTTTAAAAGGGTTTCTTCGATTGCGGTTACTGTATATTTCGAGCCGTCGATTTTCACTACAGTTAAACACACCCCGTTGTGCGCCAGACTTTGATCGATTTTTAATTCGTTAGTTAAATCACTTTCAAGGGTTAAATGAAGGTTAGTGCCTTCTCGCTCAACAGCAACAACTTTTGCTAGGGTTTCTATGATTCCTGTAAACATACTGCGGTATAAATTTCAGTAACTTCGTTGCCTCAATAGTTCATCTATGAAAGCAAATAATACGGTAAAAATAGGTATTTCTGTTGGCGATCTAAACGGCATAGGTTGTGAAGTAGCCCTAAAAACCTTTCTTGATTCGCGGATGTTAAGCAATTGCACCCCGGTTTTCTTTGCCTCTAACAAAACCATGTCAAGCCAGATCAGCGAGCTGAATTTAGATATAAAATTTCATGGGATTAAAGATTTGAGCCGAATAGAGGCAGGCAAGATTAATGTTTACCAAGCTTTCGATACAGAATTTGAATTAGCCTTTGGACAAAACACTCCTGAGGCCGGAAAATTGGCTGTAGCTTCCCTGGAGGCGGCAACCAAGGCACTCAAAGAAGGTCAAATAGATGCATTGGTAACTGCACCAATCAACAAGAGCAATATACAGTCAGAGACGTTTAGCTTTCCGGGTCATACTAATTATTTGGCAAAAGAACTCGAAGCTGAAGCTTTGATGTTTATGGTTGCAGACCGCTTACGAGTAGGCCTCCTTACCGACCACATTGCAGTATCGAAAGTGAGCGATGCGATAACCACAAAACTGATCCGCTCGAAAGTTGCCACAATGATGAAGTCGT
>Ga0181563_10005550_pt1 | contig 11535 bp, 9 predicted proteins | sample 011ome_25_FD_133759 | JGI IMG/M metagenome (GOLD analysis project Ga0181563, IMG submission 133759) | Coastal salt marsh microbial communities from the Groves Creek Marsh, Skidaway Island, Georgia - 011512CT metaG (megahit assembly) | ecosystem: Environmental > Aquatic > Marine > Intertidal zone... | reverse complement strand
CTAATTCGCATAGGAACAATGTGCCATGGGTGTGCCATGAGATTTTAGAAAGAGGGAGAATTATAAGTCATTGAATAATATGACTTAAATGGTGCCCAGAGGCGGAATCGAACCACCGACACGAGGATTTTCAATCCTCTGCTCTACCGACTGAGCTATCTGGGCATATTTCTATGGAGTACCCGACAAGGCTGTCAGGTAATGCGCTAAAAACGCAAGGGCGGTATTAAACCTTCTGTCTCTTTCCGAGTCAAGAACCCTTTTAACCACAGGGTTTGCGAGGGAGGATGGAAAAAAGCCGGGGATGGAGCTTGATAAGAATCTGGCCTGTATTCAACCGGTGCAGACAGGCACCCCCGGCCTTACAAAATGACCGTTATTTCTCCGTCGGGACAAAAAGCTTGGCACTTTGACGCAGCCCCTTATCCTTGTGAATTGGCGACTTCAACCAGAGTAGTTCTGTGATTTTCCAGGTAAGGGTACCGATGAGAATACAGGCAGTCAGTACCAGGGGCCAAAACAGGGGGGCAACTTGCAGCCCCATCGTATCGCGTAAAAAATGCAGCACCAGGCCATGAGTCATATAAATATAGAAGCTTGCGAGGGCAATCAGGGACAGCAGCTTGCTGGTCCATTTCTCAAGCGGAATTGACGGTACCCACAGCAGGAGAATGGGAGCAGCAATGTATACATAACTGCCTGTTGGATAAATATAGAAAAGTGTCAGCAGAGTGACCAAGGTGACAAGCAGTTTTTGTGTTGTTGTTTTACTGGTAAAAATGCACCAGCCGATGGCAAAGATATAGGCAGTCATTAAGGGGGTCTGGGAATTAAACAGGTTGTAATCGGGAAGCATCAGACCAACGCCCCTTAACGCCAACATTGCCATTAAAATTGTCAGGGATAGTAGCCAGGGCTTGGATACAGAAAATCCACGAATGCGTTTACTTCTGAAAAGCATACAAAAAATAAAAATTAACCATAAATAGCTTTCGATAAACCAGAAGGTGTTAAATACACGGGATCCATTGATATAGAAACCATCGGTAAAATTACTGACAAGCAGATATTGCGGCAGGAAAAGAGAGCGGGATGCGACAAAATATAAAGTCAGTATCAGGTAGTAAAAAGGAATAATAGTCCCCAATGCAGGCTTCAGCACATTCAAAAACTCCCCGGAAATAAGTTTGGGTATGTTGAAACGCGCAAAGTTGTAACCTGACACAATTAGAAGCGTGGTGGCCGCTCCCCCCATGGGTAAAGATGATACATGGTGAAAGACAACGGCAAGAATGGCCACTGCCCGGATAAAAATATCCATATTCATTAGCTGTAGCCAAAAAGACTCGATCCTGGGGAGGTCATCAAGTTGCTTGAATGTCATCAGCTCCCACCCCTTTGGGCATCGTCCCAATCTCTTTTCAAGCAGCATCGAAATCTCGACATAGTTTAGCGAATCCCCGCCAATGCCAATAAAGGTGTCATCATCCTTTACTTCGTCAATGCCCATTAACGTAGCAATTTCATCCCTTAATGACATAGAGACATTGGCTGGAGCATTCGATTGGGCGTGCTTGCGTCCTGTTTTTAATAAAGCAGGATAATCGACTTTTCCGGAAGGTAGTCTGGGCAGGTTCTTCAGGTTCCACACCATTATAGCGGAAGGCGGAAGTTTGAATGCTTTTGTCACATATTCATGAATAAAATTATTATTGCGACTATCTGATGATGCGATAATCAGGCCTCTATCATCTCCTGCAACCCTGGCTGCAATGCCAGCACCGGCGAGTAATTCTTCTACATCATCGAGGTTTATACGCAAGCCAAATATTTTTGAAAAACGATTGTTGCGACCGACAATTTTATAGAGACCGATTTTATTGCGTACAGCGATATCACCAGTATGCAGTTTTCGTATTTCCGGCTCACGGGCCAGGTCATCGGGGTGGGTTGCATAACCCATCATGATGTTGGGGCCCGTATAGACAAGTTCTCCTGGTTTATTGTCTTCTCCGATAGTATTACCCTGCTTGTCTATCAAGGAAAACTGGCCGCCCGGAATTGGTTTTCCAATATAATCAGGATAACTTTTGAGCAAAGCAGGAGGCATATAGGCCATTCGTGCTGTAGCTTCGGTTTGTCCGTACATAACATAAAAGGCAATGTTGTTACGTTCGGCGTATTCAGCATTCCTGATTACCTTGTCCGGGTCCAGCTTGCCGCCAGCCTGGGTAAAATATTTCAGACTTGGAATATGCCTGCAATAAAAATTTGAGCGCTCAAGTAATTCAAAAGTATAGGGAACTCCTGCAAAACTGGTTGCCTTGTGATGATTGAAAAAATCCCAAAATGCCTGCTCATTTACGGAGTGGCTGGGCAGAAGGACCGTGGCGCCAACTGTGAAATGTGAATTGATTACTGACAAGCCATAGGAATATGACCAGGGAAGGGTCAGGCATGCACGTTCCCCAGAATTAAGCCTCAGATAAGATGAAATGGACCGGGCATTTGAGTTCAGATTAGTATGGGACAAGCGGACAAGTTTTGGATTTCCCGTGGTCCCCGAAGTTGAAAGCAATACAGCGAGATTCTTATGCAGCGAGTGACGGGGCGCAGTTTTATTTTCATTAACAACCCATTCATTCTGACCTTGTGAAAAAGTATAATTTGGCTGGTAAATATTCTGTATCCTGCTGGACGCCGAGATAGCGTCTTTTGCCGCTAAAATCACTACATGCCCGGCCAGAACTGCTCCTATATAGGTTGCCAGGGGGTAAACTCCGTCACAGGCTTCAATTGCAATCAGAGCCGGGCTGGTTTGGATCTTTCTCATAAGGTCAGATCCAAGGTTAACCAGAGTGCGGTAGGAGAACGTTTGTCCGGTTGAATCAATTATTGCTATAGCATCATCAAATTCCTTGATGTGACTAAATAACCTTGAACAGGTGTTTGCTGGTTGTATTGAATTCATCGAACCCTGCCTTACTTTGCCATGACCTGGTCAGCCTCAAGCGCTGATTGTGCTAGCTACATTTTCAAGTAAGTTCTCTTATTGTCGCAGTTAGCCGAAAGAGCTTCATAAATGGTTGTGGGCTACAGACCGTATGAACTAAAAGATATTAAAGTTTGTATTTCAGAACTATGGGATGAATTACCTAAAGACGGCTATGAATGTCTGCTATGGCAGATAGGGGATTTATGTAGGGGTATTACAGAAAAATGTAATAAATGTTAATGGCTATTAGCAATGGTGATGCGGGTATGCAGAATCAGTTATGATTTTGCTTCGATTAGCTCAATAGCTCTTCTTGCTTCTTTTCGAAGACAAGAATACTTGATCATTCCCAGCGGACCGACATTAATAGATTCTTTAAGTGCTTCCAGGGAGCGTTCGTCCGCCAGTCGTTTTAATTCTATGACCGCAGTTTTCTTCATTTTACAATTATCCAGTTCTCTTAAATCCTGGATATTCAGACCGACACGATCTATGGATTGGCCATTGCCGGAATCCTTGAGTAAGTAAAAAGCATCATAGCGACCAGTAAGGCCAGGTTGTCCGGTACGTTCTCCCAGTTTTTGTATTACCTTGCTATTCATGTTTTGAGCAATAAGTCTGCTGGCATCGACTCGTTCCTGCTCAAGTAACAACATCAGGTTTTTTACAGCTAATTCCTCCTCGGCAAAAGATGAGTTCGAATCAAACGCTTTATGATAATTGGACACTGCGCTTGAATAGCGTTTGAAATAGACATCTGTATGTGCGGTTATCAGCTGCAGATAAGCATTGTTTGTATACTGGCCATTGTTGTCGGTGATTATTCTTTCAAGACCCAGGTAGTCACCTGCCTCGAGTAATGGATTTGCCAGATTTTTCAACCTGTTGGTAACGGCAATGCTGTCGTCAGATAAGGTTGCAACTTCCTGTACTGATTCAGACATGGCCTGATTGGTATATTCGACGGGAATTTTATCCAGCACTATTTCTGGTGAATTCAGCGTTGACCACCAGGTCGAAAATAAAGCCACTATCAATGAACAGGTTAAAATGATTGATTTGCCAGTGTGATGTGAAGTCTGTTCAGGCTTATGATGAATATGTGCGCCTCCATAGGGATAGCAGATATCATCAGGATTGGATGCTGTGTCCAGGACATGTTCCAGTGGTTTATGTCTGGCCTGATAAACATTGACCTTGTCTGTAATGCCTTTAAATTGGAAGCTGTCAATTTTTTCCAGGTTCACTTCGGATTTGCTCATGGAAAGGTAAACGGCTTCGGTTAAATAAACCGCATTGGTAGGTGTAATCTTTTCAAGTCGGGAAGCTATGTTAACTGCCTCGCCAAAAACATCATGGTTACTGAGTCTTACTTCGCCTGCATTCAGCGAGACCCGAATAGCGAGTGGTATTTCAAGGTCATTGTTTTTATTGGCATCCCATAATGCATCGTGCATTGCCATTCCGCAAAGAACAGCATCAGTGGGTGATCTAAATGTAACGAGAAAAGAGTCGCCAATCGATTTTATGGTATTGCCACCAAAATTTTTGATAACTCTGCTGAGTATGCGGTCATGAATTTGAAGAATATTTTTGCTTACCGTGCGGGGTAGGTTTGCCACCAGTTCAGAAAATCCTTCAATATCAGTAAACATTATGGTGAGATTTTCAACTGAGGCCATGTGGACTTGAAGACTCCTTGTTAAATTCATGGTTTAAGAAAAGCAAGAATAAACGGCATCCAGAGTCTAAACAACAACTAATTGAGAGACTGGGTGATTTTTTAAAAAAAGATTTGGAATGTAAGAGTTGAAATGATGAATTAGTGTAAACCAGGCAGTAATATTTCGATCATGTAACAAAATAAATTCAATAACATCTCTTATGTGTATCAAAATTGATTCTGAAATGTGGAAGATTGGGCAGGGTATTTGATGTGTTTTTCAAGCGATAATTCCCGAAAATTAAATTTTGTAATAGCAACTATACATTAACCACCCAGTTGTAAGTGGATGCTTTAATGATGCAGAGTTATTCCGGAAAATATCCTGTCTCATCGCATTAGCCTATCGTCCAGAATAGAATATATTTTTCTTTTCATTGCTGAAATGTTAATGGCGAATGGTATCCAGAATATTTGTTATTTAAGCGATAGCGATAAAGCATGCAGCTGTTTTGAAAAATGAAGGTAAAGTATCAAATAATTGAGTAATAGTTTTCAGTTAGCCGATTGTTTTTCAGTTTCAGGTCGCTTGGTGGATAAGCTGACATATTCATGTCGCTCACTTTAATGCTTGATCTATGCTATTAAATAATTCTCCCTTTTATGTGTTGGCTACAAGGATATTTTTTGTTACCGGATTGAAACGTGACTAAAGATATATAATTTATAATTTGAGTGTTTTCATTTAATCCAGTTAATTTCCTATAGGTATTAGTGTGCATAATTGTAAATTAATAAATTATAAATACAGGAATAAAATATAAAAAAATCAGGTGTCACAAAATAAAAAAATAAATTCCTTGGCATAAGAATTGCTGAATGTGATTCAGGGCAGTTGCAGCATTTACTGCTGGATAGTCTTGTAAAATTACATTCATGATAGGGAGTTCTTATGAAAAATATATATACCGCATCTGTGTTAATTATAGCGTTTTTTTATAGTAAAAATTCGTTTTCAGCACCACCTGAATTTCGTCTGGCAGATACTGATAATGATGGTGTTCTTAGTTCAAAAGAGGCCAGGCAGGCTTTGCCCGGGATTATTGTTGATTTAAATAATAACGGGTTTGTCGATAAATCCGAGGCAAAATATGCAATCCCAACACTTGAATTACCTGCACAATCCGGCTGTCAGGATAATCGGATTAGAGAGCAGGATTATCAAATCATGGTGCAGGAACTAAAGGCGCAATGGGATAAGTTGAAACAGGGCCTGACTAACAAAATATATCTGGATATTCAGTAAATCATGCCCCGGAAGACAGTGAAATTCTGTCTTCCGGGACTTTTGGTTGGTTTCAATTTTATTCAAATATTTGCCGATAAAAAAAATAAAAACAAAAAGTACAAAAGTATTTTCATAGTTGTGTTGTCGGTATATCCCGCCACCTTTCAATGAGTTAATACAAGCTGTTGAAATAAAATACAATATTTGTCGTGTCATCCCGACGCTCTAAATGGGATCAGATAAATGGGAATAAATGGGGTCAGATTCCAAATATTCTATGTATCTATCCCTTACCATAAAAATAAAATATGTATAGAGAAAATACAGATTTCACTTCTATATTTGATCTGCAACTAAAATGGATGTTTTGTCATTGATAGAGTTGTGTAGTTTTCAAGAATTTATCCCTTTTATATAAAAATAATGCTTTCCCTAAAGCCAAAATCAATTTTTCAGTTGACCATAACTGGTTTTATGTTGGTGTCAGGAATTCTGCTCATCACTTTAATCATTACAGCGAGACAACTAAATGGACTTAGTGAGCAGAGTCAGCAGATTATTGGTGAAACTTTCAGCACCATGCAATTAAGCAGAACATTGACAGATCAGGCGTCTGCGATGGAACGAAATGCCATGCAGTACATGGTGGTGGGCGACAAGGAAATTCTCAAGGTATATGTGGACAGGCGTAATACGTTTCAGGAGGCTGTCCATGCACTTGCTTTACTTGAGTTGGGAGCGCAAATGACTGACATCATTAATGCTCTGATCAGTAATGAATCTGCCATTTATGAAACGCTGATGAAAAAAACAACCCGGGATGTTGGTGAATTACAACCATTTAATCCTCAATTACTGGCCATAACCGACCAGGTTTCAGGGCAGATAAATCAATGGGCCAGCCTGCAATTAAGTGATATTCGTCTGGAAACAGCAGAAACCCAGAATATCCTGAAATTGCAGTCCGTATTCCTGGTGAGTATCGCATTATTTCTTGCGGGTGTTTTTACTGCCCTGATTACTCGGCTGCTTTTGCAGATAGAAAAGGCTATTACCGAGCTTGGTAGCGGTCATTATGATAAACGGTTCACTATTTCAGGCCCGACGGATCTGGTTAAACTGGGCAATTTACTTAACTGGCTTAGAGTCAGACTGCGCAAACTTGAACAGCATCGCTCATCATTTTTCCGTCATGTTTCGCATGAACTTAAAACACCACTTGCCGCTATCGGTGAAAGTGCCGCTCTGCTTCATGATGATGTGGTGGGAGTATTGTCAAAGGAACAAAAAAAAATTATCTGCATACAGCGTAAACATTGCCAACGTTTACAGGTACTGATAGATGATCTGCTTCAATATCAGTTACAAAGCTTCTCCGTGTTAGAGGACAGACGGAGCCCGGTTCGTCTGGACCATGTCGTTGAAAAAGTCATCGCCAGTCATGAGTTGATCATCAGGTCCTGCAAAATAAACATCGTCAGTAAACTCAATAGCGTTACTGTAAAAGGAGACGCTGAACAGCTTCGGGTAATTATCGATAATTTACTGACCAATGCGATTAAGTATTCACCAGGTGGCAGTATTGTTGAAATTAGTCTGAAGCTACATGACGGGCGGGTTTTATTTGATATTTCTGATGAAGGGCCGGGGATTGCTCTCCATGAGCGGGACAAGATATTTTCTGCCTTTTACCAGGGCGCCCAACACGGAAAAGAATTCCTTAAAGGGAGTGGCCTGGGTTTGGCTATAGCCAGGGAATATATTCTTGCAAATAAGGGCACCATCGAATTGCGCGAAAGTGTAAAAGGGGCCCATTTTCAAATTTCTTTCCAGGCTGAATACACGGAGATTTAATGAAATACCTGTCAACAGCGCACAATAATCATAGGCTGATGAAAATAGTTCTGATTTTGCTGTCTTTTCCCTGGCTTTTGTCCTGTGCTGTGATTGCAGAGTTCAATACTCCTGGTGCAGGTAATGCCGGTAATAAAACTATATCGTTGTCTCCCCTTGAATATTTTATCTGGCTTAAATCAGCAAGTGCTGAGGAGCTTGTTATAGAAAAAATTCGACTCGACAACGAAAAACAAACCGGGGACTCTGCTGTAAATACCATTCAATTGGCACTTTTGCTCAGTGTGCCATGGGCATCCACAGAAGCAACTGAGCGCGATGCCATGGAATTAATTGTAGTAGAGCTGGCCCGGGACAATTCATTTGCTGAGGCTAAACAGCAGGAGTATCAGACACTTGCGGGAATCTGGTTTGTCTTGCTGGAAAACAGGAAAGCATTAAGAGAGGCGGAGGCTAGCCAGCAGTCTGACCAGGCTGAATTAGAGGTGTTGCATGAAAAGGTGGGGCAATTGGAAAAGCAGATTGAAGGGTTAACCTCTATAGAACAAAACTTGATTGAACGGGAACAGTTGCAGGGTCAGCCGTGAAAACAAATATGCAGGCAGGCGGTAACAGAATATTACTGGTCGATGATGACGAAGATTTGCTGCACCTGATCAGCCTGCGTTTGAAAGCCAATAAATACAGGGTGAATGCCGTTAACAGCGCGAAGAAAGCCCTGTTTCAACTGGCTTTGTTTCAACCACACGTGGTTATCACAGACCTGAAAATGCCCGGCATGGATGGCATGGCGTTGTTTGAAGAAATCCAGAATCATAACCCCGGATTACCGGTTATTGTGCTTACCTCGAACGGCACAATCCCCGATGCTGTGGCGGCTACTCAAAAAGGCGTATTCAGTTACCTGGTAAAGCCTTTTGATGCAGAGGTACTGTTAGGCAATCTCGCTAAGGCTATGAAGTATCAGGGGAATTATTCTAATGAGGGGAATGGTGATGGTGAAATGGCCTGGCGTGAGGAAATTATCAGTCGAAGTGCCTCAATGGAGTCCTTATTGCAGCAAACCAGGGCAGTGGCAAAATCGGATATCAGTATCCTGATTCAGAGTGAAACTGGTACCGGCAAGGAGTTGCTGGCGCGGGCAATTCATAAGGCCAGCCCGCGCAGGGATAAAACGTTCATGACATTGAATTGTGCGGCTATTCCTGAAAGCCTGATTGAGTCGGAATTGTTCGGGCATACAGCCGGTTCCTTTACCGGAGCCAATAAGGCCCATAAAGGTCTTTTTCTGTCAGCCAATGGAGGCACAATTTTCCTGGATGAAATTGGTGATATGCCAGTTTCTGCCCAGGCGAAATTATTGCGGGTGTTGGAACAACAGGAAATTCGGGCTCTGGGCTCAACGAAAATGCAACCAATTGATGTCCGCATTATTGCTGCTACTCATCAGGACCTGATGAGGAAAATTGTTGAAAAAACCTTTCGGGAAGATCTCTTTTACCGATTAAATGTCATAACACTGGAGTTGCCGCCATTAAGCGAGCGCAGGGAAGATATCCTGTTGTTAGCGGATAATTTTTGTCGACGAATAGCCAATAAAAACCGCAGTGAAGTAAAAAAGTTTTCACCCAAAGCTGCTGAAATGCTGCTCATTGCGCCTTGGCCGGGAAATGTAAGGCAGCTCTACAATGTTGTAGAACAATGCGTTGTGCTTTCCACAACAAAGATTATTTCCAGCAGTCTCGTTGAACGTTCATTGAGATTCAAGCCTGACAAATTGCTCAGCTTGAATGAGGCCAGAGAACAGTTTGAACGAAACTACCTGGTACGACTATTAAACCTGACAGAGGGAAAGATTGCACTGGCCTCAAGACTTGCCAAACGTAATCGTACTGAATTTTACAAGTTGTTGCGGCGACATGGACTTGAAGCTGCTGAATTTCGCAATAATAACGGCAATGATTGATATATTCCTTTTTGTTACGGCAGCAACATTATTACCCAAGGCCATTCTTGTGATACCCATCGCCCCACACGCGAGTTGCCAAGAAAGTCGGCTTGTTTTTTTGGCAATTGAATTTCTCAGATAATTAACAGGGAGTTGGGATATTCCCGTAAGCGTATTTAAGGGTTTAACCTGATATATATCTCATTTTTACTGGCGCCTAATCAAAACAGAAAGCAGGAAACGATTTCATTTATATTCAGATGGGCAAAGCATGCTGAATATAAAGGTAAATATTGATTGAACGGAAATGGAGATGATTATGGGTAATGTAGGAAAACTTCGTGATTTTATTACAATAATGCTGCTCTTGCTGATAAGCCCTTTTGTCCTGGCACAAAATTATTTTTCAGTATCCGGGCCGTTGGATATTTATGTTGATTCACTGACAGGAGAAAAAATATACAACTACTCCTATTCCGCAAAATTAATTTACCAGCCTGCAACAGAGGGTGCGGAAATATATCGTTATCCCCATATGGAGCAGGTCTTTTTTTACGACACTATTCAAAGCATTGAATATTCTATTTATGATGAAGATGGCACAGTTGTGAACAGTGGCGTGGAAAAGGGAGGCCTTAATAATATTACCTCTGCGCTTGATGATATTGATTTCACCGATACCATTAGGGAGCAAATGTACTGGTATGGCGACGATCCACTCGTTACAGTAAAAACACAGGCCGGGATTAGTTTTTATGACGCTACTGGCGGTATCGTGAAAAGCGTTGATCAATACCCCTCACCACCTAATCTTGATGAAGTCGATTACGGTGGTAGTTCCTTTTACCAGTTTAATCAAAATAGTGGTGCTGGCTTTGATGCCTGGGGCCCGGTTACTGAAATTTCATTTAATGACCCCTTTATTGATTGTGCCAGCGCAACGTCTAACCGTGGTCAATATCTGCGCTGTGCAACAAGGGTTTTCTTTAGCCTGCGTAAAAACGCACGTTACAGCGTTCTCCAGGATCTGCTAACGCAATATAAGAATAGAGACGATCGCTGGCAATCATATGTTCAGTGTACTGGCGGAGAAAGAAAACTGAGTTCGTTTAATGGTTGTTTTAGAAAAGTAATCAATGCGCTTTATAAGCAGCAGGAAAAAAGTTCGGTGTCAGATAAAAAAAAGACAAAAAAAATAATTCAACAAAAAAAACCGGATCAAAAAAAAGAAGCCTGGTAGCAAAAGTAAAGGCCAGTAAGAGAGCAGCCAAGAAATAACTGGTGGCGTATGCCATCCCGAACTGTTTTTGATAGCTGCCTGTTAGATTTACTATCGTTGTACCCTGCAGGCAGCTATCAATAAACAGACAGTACCCTCGGTATTCCCTGCCAAAATGAAGTACCTCCAATGAATTCTCTCGCATTGACATTACATACCTGCCACATGTTGTTGTAGCGTAGTTCATCTCTTTTCTATAGTAAATATTAATGCTCAGGCTCGTTAGCCTGGTTGTACAAATTCGTTACATGCTTAATAAAGGCTATGCCAATAGCGCGTTTATCGGAGTGTATACATGAATATTAAGGATATTCCTGCAATAAATTGGGGGTTTACCCGAATCGCTATATAGAGTTCTGTACCCTATCCTTTTTCCTCAATTTAGTGAATTTGTTGTATCTAATCTTATACAAGGTGGTAATGGCTCTATGTGTGGAATTGTTGGATATCTGGGTGACCAGAATGCTGTCCCGAATTTGCTGAAATGCCTGAGTCTTCTGGAATATCG
>Ga0181563_10005536_pt1 | contig 11557 bp, 19 predicted proteins | sample 011ome_25_FD_133759 | JGI IMG/M metagenome (GOLD analysis project Ga0181563, IMG submission 133759) | Coastal salt marsh microbial communities from the Groves Creek Marsh, Skidaway Island, Georgia - 011512CT metaG (megahit assembly) | ecosystem: Environmental > Aquatic > Marine > Intertidal... | reverse complement strand
AGTGGAGTAATAGTTGATTGGCAAATATCTGATATAGAAAGACAACGCATAATCAACCAATACTTTAACCAAGAAGATAAACGTCTTCTGCAAGCTATTGAAAAGTAGAATTATTTAACCTTATTGGGTACACTTAGCTAAACTTTTAATAGGATATTCTTTGTGCCCAAACTAACTCAAGACAAAAGACCTGATACTTTAAAGCCTTTAGAGAAACCAGAACAATTAGGCGAACTTAAAGCTTGGTCGTACTCTGCTCTTAAAGTATTTGAAGAGTGCCCTTACAGATCGTATATACAAAAAGTAAAAAAGATCCAAGAACCATCAAGCCCTGCTGCAGAACGTGGTACTCAGATTCACCAGCAAGCTGAAGACTACGTTAACGGCACACTAGGAGAATTTCCAGATACTCTAGCTAAGTTTAAATCTGACTTCGAACAACTTAGAGAGATGTTCGCAGATGCTAAAGTTGAGTTAGAAGGAGACTGGGGATTTAACTTAGACTGGAACCCTTGCGGCTGGATGGAAAAAGAAACTTGGGCGCGGATTAAGCTCGATGCTCTTGTACACGAAGATGAACAAAGCGCTAGAGTAATTGATTACAAGACAGGTAAAAAGTTTGGCAATGAGATAGGCCATTCACAACAAGCCTTGCTATATGCCATAGCTACTTTTTTTAGATACCCTCATATAGAATTTGTACAAACTGAGCTTTGGTATTTAGACTTAGGTGAAAAAACAACAAAACAATTTACCCGAGAACAAGCTATGCAATTTGCACCGGGTTATCACCGTAGAGCAATCATAATGACTACTTGTGATGACTTTACACCTACACCATCTAAAAACGCTTGTAGATGGTGCGCCTACGGTAAAGGCGAACACCCAGAATGTAATTGGGGAGTGTACTAAAACTACCAGTTAAAATTGTATCTCCCCTTTGCATAAACTGGTATTCCTCCCAGCCCTCTGCCCCACACAGAGGGCTTTTTTTCGCTTGGAGATAAGTATGGGCCACTGGCTATTAAAAATATTAACTTTCATAGAAATAATGATTTTTCTAAGTAAGGCTAGAAACGATGAAGCTACCAAAGATGATATACACAAAAGACAACCAACAGATAGAGTACACCCTGAAGACCAACCCCCCAGAAGCAGCGACTTGGGCGACCCACTCACTAAAGAAAACTGAAATTAAAATTATAACAAAGCTAAATAAAACAGAATCAATAGAAGCAAGACAGGAAATATTCGATGACATTATTAGCAGAGAACCTAATCAGCGTAAAAAACCTAAAGCCTCCAACGACAAGGTACAAGAAAGGAGTAAAACAACCAACTCTAAAAATGTTAAAGCCGGGGTCAAACAACAAAAAACTAGGCGGCAAAATAAAAGTAAAAAAGTGGAAACACATGCCCCTGTACAGTCTAACCCTAGAAGAACGCGCAACGTGTCCAAGTAACTGCGAGCAATGGAACAATTGCTATGGCGACAATATGCCATTTGCACATCGCTATGATGACTCTGCTTCTGACTTCAACGCCATGCTCGAGACACAGCTTGCCCAAATGTCAGACAAACACACTGACGGTTTTGTAATTCGTTTACATGTACTTGGTGATTTCAGAAACAAGCGTTATATAAACCAGTGGAAACGCTGGCTAACTAAGTTCCCTAAGCTAAATGCCTTTGGTTACACTCATCACAAGCTAATGACTCCTGAAGGTCAGCTAATAAATACAATGAACAACATGTACCCTGACCGCTGGCAGATACGATTCTCAGATGACAACTCTACTTTGTTTAATGCTAAAGTAACTAAAAACCCTAATTACAAACCTTCTTCCGAAGAAATTGTGTGCCCAGAGCAGAAAGGATTAACTCAAAGCTGCGCCACATGTGGTTATTGCTGGTCTTCAAAAAAATCTGTAGTTTTTGTTGAACATTAAATATAAGCTATGCTAATATTATTATATATCAATGAGTGATTATAATTATGCACGAAGCATTCGAACATCAAAAAACCACTTCTAAGTTCATTACAGACAATGAACGTGTGCTTATAACATCTGACCCCGGCACTGGTAAGACGCGCAGTGTCATAGATGCTTACAAGCAGCGTAAGTCAGGTAAACTCCTAGTTCTAGCGCCCCTCTCTATCCTTGGAGCTTCATGGGGCGACGACATAGAAAAGTTTGCTCCTGACCTAACTTACTCTATTGCTTACTCTAAAAATCGCTTAAAAGCGTTCTCAGAAGACGTTGATATAGTCATAACAAACCATGACGCTGTTAAATGGATTGTTAAAAATAGCCATGTGCTTGATGGTTTTGATACCATTTGTATCGACGAATTCACAGCGTTTAAGAACAAAGACAGTGCCAGGAGTAAAGCAGCTCTAAAAATAGCTAAGCATTTCACTTACCGCATAGCTATGTCAGGTACTCCTAACAGCAACACTATCCTAGACATCTGGCATCCAACCCTAATAATTGACGACGGACAGCGGTTAGGTCACAGGTTTTACAGCTTCCGAGCAGCTGTATGTACTTCAAAATTCAATGGTTTTGCTAACGAATGGGTAGATCGTAGCGACGCTCAAGACATAGTAGGTGCTGCTTTGTCTGACATTAATATCAGATACAAACTAGAAGAATGTATCGATATGCCAGAACAAACAGTAAGACAGATGTATGTACAATTGCCTAAAAACATACGAGACCAATATGAGTTATTTGCTACGGACTCTGTTTTATACACTGGGCAAACGACAATCAATGCTATTCACGCAGGTGCTAAAGTCAAAAAGCTACTTCAGCTTTGTACAGGCGCTGTCTATGATGAGAACGGAAACGCGCAAGGCATACATACAGAGCGTTACGATCTAGTAATGCAGCTTGTGCAAGAACGTGCTCACTCGCTAGTCGCGTTTAACTGGAAGCACGAACGCGATCATATGACAGCTATAGCAGACAAGTTAGGTATATCTTATGGCGTTATTGACGGTAATACAGCAAGTCACAAACGCAAAGACATAGTAGATCGCATGCAAGCTGGGCAGTTGCAAGTTGTATTTTGTCACCCTCAGTCAGCCGGTCACGGTCTGACAATGACAAAAGCAACAACCATCATATGGTCGTCGCCAACTTACAATGCTGAACACTACCAACAATTCAACCGTCGGATATACCGTGCCGGTCAAACCCAAAAGACAGAGATTATACAAATCGCTGCTAAAGACACTTGGGAAACACAAGTTTACGAAAAGCTAGATAGCAAGTTATCACGAATGGAAGAACTATTAACTATACTTACTGACTTACACACTAATAGGAAAAAACAATGACTCAAGAGTTAAATATCAATCAACTTATAGAAAAGCGAGCTGAAAATAAGTACGCAATGGACGAACTTAACAGACAGCTTAAAGAATTGCGTGAGACACAAAATGATTTAGATGTCTTACTGCTCAAGAAGATGGATGCCGAAGGTTTGTCTCGCACTGCGAACACACAAGCTTCAGTATCGATCAATGAGGACACTGTTCCTGATGTTACTGACTGGGAAGAACTTTACCGATATGTCACTGACACTCAAGACTTTAGCCTCATTCAACGACGTGTCAGCTCTACTGCTTACAAGGAACTGCTGAAGCTTGGCGAATCAGTCCCCGGTTTGCAGCCACGAGTTGTCCGCCGTATCAATTTTAAATCACTTTAATGAACAAGGAACAATTAACTATGAGTAGCACAGCGTTAGCAATCCCAGAAGATAAACTACCAGCACACCTTAAAGGCTCAACCGGAATCGGTAGAGGTAATGAGAATGTAGGTAGCAACGTTACTATTCCACGAGTAAAACTGCTTCAAAAGATGTCAGACGAAGTAGATAAGCATCACGCTAATTATGTACAAGGTGCAGAACCCGGGCACTTCTTAAACACTCTTACTGGTCAAAACTACGGTGAAGAGTTGTACGCTATTAGTCTTACTTTCAAACATGAATTCACTGTTTGGCGTAAGAGAGATGCAGGCGGCGGTTTGTTAGGCTCTTTCCCATCTAATGCAGATGCTCAAGCAGCCATCGATATGCAAGAAAAACCAGCTGACTATGACATCACTGAGACGCATACTCACGTATTGCTTCTTAAAGATCCTACTACTGGTGACCTCGAGCCTAGTCCTATCATTATGGACTTTGCTAGCTCTAAGCTACGTATCTCACGTAACTGGAACTCGCAAATCGGTATGAAAGGCGGAGATCGGTTTGCTGGTCTTTGGAAAATTAAGTCAGTTGCTGTAGAAAACCGTATGGGTAATGCATTCATGAACTTGGATGTAGAGTTCGTAGGTTGGGCGCAGGAAGAAGACTACAAAGTAGCAGAAAAGCTGTACGAACAGCATTCATAGCACTTAAACGGTACTAATGAACGAACACAGTTTTATTAAATCTGTGCATCGGTATCTTCCATCTGATTTTTTCAAATGGAAGATACACGATACATATACCAGCGGAGTCCCAGATACGTTTTATGCTGGCCCCGCTGGTATATTGTTCGTTGAGTATAAATACGTCAAAAATTTACCCAAGAAAGGCTCTACATGCGTAAAAACTACGCTTTCTTACCTACAAATACAGTGGTTAAACAAGATGGTAGAGTTCAATCAAAACGCTGCATTAGTAATAGGCTGTGAAGACACGGCCGTAATACTTACTAATAAAGAGTGGGTTAATGATCTGACTAAAAAAGAATACCTAGAAAGGGCTATACCAAGAAAACATGTAGCTACTTGGATAGTTAAAGCGTGCTTAGGATGACAACCCCACACGAAAATCTAAAGCGAGAATGGCAGCATAGAAAGAAGCTACTTAAGCTTACTCAAACAAAAGCTGCTGCAAAGATAGGCTGGACTCAGAGCGCTTTTAGTCAGTACCTAAATGGTACTACTAAGTTAAATACTCCAGCTATACTTAAACTAGCAAAGCTTTTAGAAATATCTCCAATTGCTATAGACCCGACTCTTACAGAGTTCGCGCCTAAAGTTTGTCCTAACTGTAAAAAGAGGTTATACAATGACTGGTAAAGGTAGCAAGCCACGGCCTATAAAAGACCGTGAAAAGTTTGAAGCTAACTGGAAAAAGATATTCGGCGATAAGCCTAAGAAAACCCCTCCTAAAAAACCTACTAATGGTTCTTAGGTCGTGAAGCTTTTATAGCCTGGCGTCTACTAAGGACATCTTCCATTTTATCCCCCAGCACAAACCCTTGATTAGCTAACATTTGAAAAGCCTCAAATATAGCTTCTTGAGCGGCCCCTCCTGTTTCTAGCTTTTCGTAAGCGTGCCTGCGAGAGTCTATTGGGTCTTTTGTTAAATCTCTATGAGACATCTATAACCAGCCTTTTTGTTATGTACAAAGGATGTTTAAACTCAAACCGATATTCTCCACCTACATTAGCAGTAAACGATAGAACTCCATCGTCTTCAGGTGTCACTATACCATCAGGCCATCTAACTTTTGAGCCTACAGGAATATTAGTAACACTTATTAAACTGCCTATTGTAGCAGGAGAAACAGTCAGCTCAGGGAACTCAGTTTTATCAACAATAGCGTTGTTGCTTACATACTGTGTATCGTAATTAGCAAAAACGTCAGTGGTCATAAACAACTGACCTTGGTCAACGTTCATTTCTATTTCTTCTTCTGAGCAGCAGATACTTTTTATTAAAGTACCATCGGGTTCGTAAACAGCGTATATGTTCATCGTTTAACCCCTAACAAAGAAATAAACCAGTTACCTGCAGTAGCTCCTGAGCCTGTGCTACTACCGTATATAGCATATGTAGTTGACCCAGTACTAGGTGTATGAACAAAACCTGCGCTCATGCAATCTGAAAAACCTTGAATACTAGACTGTCCGACTATACCGTCTTGAGTACCTGAAGATATTCTAAGGCCTCGTGTAACTTCGTTAGTGCCAGTTGACGTAGCAATGATATTAAGCTGCCCAAAAAACTGTACTTGACTAGGTAAAAGTGACGAATCAGATCCCCAGTTAACTGTAATAGAGCCTACTTGAGTCCATCCAGTCCCAAGAGAAACGCCGCTACCAGCTGATACTGCTCTTGGTACAGTTACATTTTCACCGGCAATTTTAAGAGTAGTTACTTGAAGGTTACCAATTTTTGCATTAGTAATAGATCCGTCTTGTAACTTCCCAGTCGTAACTGCTAAATTGTCTATTTTACCTTCTGATACTGCTAAATCGTTAAGCTTAGCTGTGTCTACTGCAAGATCACCGATTTTAAGATTTGTTATTTGGCCATTTCTTATATATGCGTCAGTTATATAAACTCCGGGTAGAACAGTTTCACCATTAATCACTTGAGTAGTAGTTTGAACTGTAAACGGAACATACGTTGTATTGTTAGGGCCAACTACAGCAAATCGATCAGCCGCTATTAAAAACTCTGAGGTGTTCTCTCCAGCCTCCGAACTTGTAGTAGCTAACCCGAAGCCTGCAACGTAATTAGTATTGTTAGCAGTAGTACCAATTTTAACAGTATACTGCCCTTCTAAAAACTCCCCATCTACTTTGGCAAAGTAATTCTGTTGAACTGCAACAGTTGTGGGGTAATTAGCAGTAAGATAACTAGTTGCTACAAGAGTAGAAGTGGCGCTAGCAATAGCACTGTCTGTATCAGCTTGCGTGTAATAATCACTAAAAATTGTTGCTCTTGTAGCTGCTAAACCAGTAACAGGATCATTAACAGTCGATTCAAGCACATTAACTGCGTTTTCAGTAACTTCTATAAGATCAATTCTAGAGTTAAGAGTAGAATATAATTGGCTTTCAGTTATAGCCCCCTGCAAAACATCTAACGTATTAACCACATCTAATGCTGTTTCACCTAGCGTGCCCGTAGTAGAATTATAAGGGCCTACTATTCCATTAGTGTTTACATACCGAATCCAGTAATAAAAAGATTGCCCTTCACCACAAGGATCAGAAAAAGAAAACCCGCTAGACACACCTACAAGTTGAGCATCACCAATTACATTTGAGTCATGTCGCCACACTTCTGTAAGAGAGTGGTTACTGTACTGATCATATGGCGCATCCCAAAACAATAACATAACGGAATAACCGCCATCTACTGTAAACCCAGTAGGCGCGGGGGGTATTGTAGTGTCTACAACCTCAGTGTCGCCGGTAAAATTACTACCGCCGTTAGGGTCAAAAGGTCTGTTTGCTAGCTCTACAGCTAAACCGCTATCAATTAACTCGCGCAGCGTAACAGCACGATCTCTTGTATCGCCCCTTCTACCAAGCCTAATCTCTACAGCTTCAGAAAGACTCTCTAAATACCTACGTAGCCCCGGCGATATGTCTGCTGGAGCTTTAGGTAATCCGGGAACCTTAGTAGGTTTAGTAGTTCTAATTGTCATACGGCACGTATCTCATCTATGCTTTGAGCTAGACAAACTTCATCTATTTCTACTGCTCCTGACACTTCTACTTCCCACACCTGACCGACAACTGACGGCAGTCTCATAACAGGTTCTTGGAGCGTGCCGTTAGATAAACCAGACGGCGTAGTTATAGTCTGAGTGTACACGCTGCCAGCTTTACTAATCGTGTAGTCCGCTATAAGAACAGCGTCAGCCCATACCTTAACAGTTACCGGGTACTCTTGAGCATTAACAGATACCCATGACATGCTTACAGGCGCTGGCATAACGATCTGCTTTGACTTCCATACTAAAGACAGGTTAGTAGTACCACCTCTGTACTTCTTAATCTCATTACCTACGATTAAGTAAACTTCACCGTCTTTCTGGTTCCTGTAACCGCCTCGAATGTCCTCGTTATCTACGAGCTTAGACAAAGCAGTCTCTTCGGCTCGTGGGTCATACACAAATCCGCCGCCATCCCAAAAAGCAACATACGTCCCTTCATGTTTAAAAGCACGGTAAGTAGTGGGGTTAAAGTCAGCATTCCACTGTTTAACAGAAATAAGACCCTTTGTGATAACACTGCCATCGCCACCAGTAACAGCACATAGCCCATCGGGGCTTGCGTAGAGAAGGTAGTCACCCATGTCTACGACGCTGTTAATGTTGACGCAAGCTTGGGCTAGGTCAACTCTAATAGCTGTCATTGCACTAGGTTCAGTGCCAGTTACAAAGTACGGCGATCCGTCTGTCAGGCAGATAATACCGTTAGCCACTGCTCCTATAGCAACGATGTCTTCTTCTATCGTTATTCTGTAGCCTATAGGCCAAGCATGGGGCAGGTATGGTTCGCTTAAACAGAACCGCTTACCAGTGAACCCAGCAAACGTACCGTTGGCAACGGCAATTAATCCCTGTAAAGGGCCATCTGGGTACAAAGAAGTGTTATCGTCAGGCGGGCCTATCCAAGTCTCACTTGGCAGCACCTCACCTAAACCAGCTGATGCGGTAGTATCTACGTAAGATGTAGCTGCAAAAGATACCTCTGCAACAAACTGAAAAGTAGTACTAGTAGAGCCAGTATTAGACCTGTATATGCGCTTCAAAGCGCCATCTGCTACGCTAAAGTTGTAGTTACCAGATGGATGGTCTGCAGAAGGCATGCTTATTGTTACAGACTCTGTGTCTGTACGCTCTAACACAGCACTAGCAGGACTAGGAGGCCCTTCTTCTCCAAAAGCAGTAACGAATGTATAGACATAAGCTACATCGTCAGGAGTCTGCGTCTCGTCAGCAGTACCGCTTTTAGTTATAGAAGGAGCGTTAGCGGGGGCAGGTACACCAAGCCTATAAGAGTTAGCAGGATACCCACTAGCGCCACTAACTATAGTGGCTGCAGTACCCATGCGCGGAAAATCTTGGCCTGTCCAATACAGCCTATCAAGAGTGTCCCCGGGTATAGGGCCAGGGACAGCTTTTACTCCGTCCTCTGTCCACTCTAGCCAGTTAGTATCTCGATAAAAATAAATAGAGCGTCGAAGCCCGCTACTCAAGGTATAAACTGTTGAGTTATCAGTGATAGGAGTTAACCTACCTGCCTCAAAGTCTATATTAGCTGCAGTCTGGGCAAACTGTTCAGCTAGCAATCTAGGAGAAACTCCCGGCGCTAACCCGCTAAATCTGTCTCGCTTAAAGTACGCCATGTTATTTCTTTCCGTTGCTTCCGCCAAAAAAGAAAGCTGAAATGCCAGACACAAGGCCACCCAAATAGCCAAGGATTAAGTTAACAACGCCGTCGTCATTGGCATCGGGAGGCTGTATGGTGACCATAAACACGTAGCCTAAAAACCCAATTAACGCCAACATGGCAAATATTTTAGGAGTAGGATCATCAGCAAACTTATTTCTGGCGTCCTTACGGTCATCTACCTCAGCCTTAAAAGACTCAAGGTCAATCTCCATCTCCCGAATACGGTCTTGAAACTCACGATCCGCTTGCTTTACCAACATGGCTTTTTCAGGTTGAGTCTCTAGAATCTCTTCTATTTTCTCAACGCTTGCATTAGGAACGCCTATCTTAGACGCAACCATTTTAACTGCCATGCCAGCAAGAGGGCCACCAGCAGCTTCAGCTACCGTAGGAGCCAGAGACTTAAGTAACCCGCCAATTTTAATCATGCGTCAGCGTTTTCTTCTGCAACGATTTCGTCAATAGTGTCGCATACATCCGGGACAACCACGCCAGTAGTAGCGGACAGTGCAGAACGACCTACAGCACGCATGCCTTTGTACACGCCTGAACAATAAAGTTCTTTGTTTTCACGCACTTGCTCAACGGTAGTGCAGGAAGCCATAAGTAAAACAACGCTAAATATCAGTGTCAGTCTTGCCATTTTTCTGATCCTCTAAAAATTTAATCAGCCGTTCTTTGTATCCATCCATAAAATGGTCTGCAATTCGATCTTTCACGTTTCGGTCTAACTTACGCATGTAACTGCTAGGGTTTATGTAGTTCGCCCCACTATTAGCAAAATACAACATGTCCTGCGACTTACTAGGCCCGTAACACAAGCGAGGTACTCTAGCTACTAAGTCACTGCCATTAACAACGGAAATCTGATTGTCGAGCGTAAACGGTTTTTTAAAGCCCTTAAAGAACGTATTAGGCTTACCAAAAGTTATTAGGTTTAAATTATCGTGTTTGCCATTCAGTTTAGCGGCAGACAGTTCTGCTAGCGCTCCACCAAGGCTATGCCCACAAATTAATGTGCGTTTATTATAGTCAATATAAGGCTCAATTTTATCCCAAACAGATGCATGAGCGGCAACAAACCCCCCATGGCACAACCTACCAGCGTACGGTACGGGCATAGGAAACAGGTTAAACGCCCAGTCACCTGCCTGCTGCGTACCACGAAACACTATAATGTCTATGGTCTTGCGCTTAACTACGTAGGCTGTAGTAGAGGTCAAAGCAGACTCAATTTTGGTCGCATCACGATTTTCATCGTTATATGCCTTTATCGACCAAGAGCAGGCCATGTTCATTAGTACAGGATCAAGTTTCATTTATCCGCCTTGTTTTCCAGCCGCTTAAATATAGCACCGAGCATTTCTTTTACTTCACGGATGTCTTCCCGATAATCGTCCTTAGTTACATAAGTCATAGGGATAGCTTTTATGTCTGCGTCAATTCGGTCTAACAAAGCAAACACGCGATTAACTAGCCACCCAACAACAAAACCTGCTAGGGCAATCGCCACGTTAAACATCACTTGGTAATCCATCGTACTACCCTGCTACTAAGCCAACCATCCAGAATATTATACCCATAGTCGCCCCAGTCATTAGGAGGATCAAGGTGCCATCAATAAATAACCGTTTTTGTTTAGCCCGTGCTTCAGCAGCAGCAAGGCGTTGTGCGCGTATGGTGCGCCGTGTCTTCATCATCTCATTATAGAAGGCTTCGCCCGGCCCGTACAGCACGATGATTTCCCTGAGCTGCGTTTCCATTTGCTGCGTCTTGTGCTTTGCCATCTGAATTTCTAAAGCTTGAGCTTCCACCGACGAGCCTCGTAAGAACTTAGGGCCGTGCTCATTCTCTTTTTCTATTTCTAGGATTTTCTCCTTAGAATCAAAGAACTTACCTATATACTGGGCGGTATCTTCTATCTCACGTCCGGCATTTACAGCCTTAGCTACCATGTTGTAAGCTTTACTAGCACCGGATATACAAGCAGCTATTGTTACGGGATCCATTAATAAGCCCTCACTATCTGTGGGTCTGCCACACGAGGCAAACAATATGCAGCGAGGGCCACGCCTCGGGGTTCGTACCTAAGTGTTCTTTCTACTTTCCCCCTAACAATAGCTGTAGCAAAGTAATTACACCTGTTGATGTCATAAAAATACATGTCCGAAGACTGTATCTGGTTGTTGACCAGTACCATGAGCAAGAACAGGTGTGTCACTTAAACCACTCGAATCTTCAAGTTATTCCCTGCCAAGGCTGTAATCCTTACCTTGTCCTGAGCAGGAGCATCAAAGTCATAGTCAGTTCCTAAGACCGCACCTTTGTTCAACACGTTAGCATCGTAGTT
>Ga0181563_10005533_pt1 | contig 11561 bp, 8 predicted proteins | sample 011ome_25_FD_133759 | JGI IMG/M metagenome (GOLD analysis project Ga0181563, IMG submission 133759) | Coastal salt marsh microbial communities from the Groves Creek Marsh, Skidaway Island, Georgia - 011512CT metaG (megahit assembly) | ecosystem: Environmental > Aquatic > Marine > Intertidal zone... | reverse complement strand
CCGTCGCCGTCCATGTCTCCTGGGCACGCCTGGGTGGTTTGTTCTTGGCAGGGGTTGTCAAGGTTCAGGAGCGTTTTTTGGAGGTAATCGTTCATGACCTCGTGGTCGCCGGCGATGCAGACCATGCCGTTGGCGTTGCCAATCCAATGGACGCGCAACAGCGGCACGTACTCCGTGTGCTTCGGGACGGTCATGCCGTCGTAGCCGAGCGTCACAACCTGGTTGCCTCCCGGTGCGTGGGACGGCGTGCCGGTGTAGCCCTCCGCGGGGTCGAGGAGGCTTTCGGTTTGGCTGATTTGGACGCCGTCAAACTGCAACTGGTAACCGTAGATGCGGGCGTCCGGGTTTTTCACGTGCACGTCAAAGTGCTGGTTGTCCCAGTCGACGCTTGCAATCGTGAAGTGCGTGGTGTCAAACGGATTGGTGATGTCGTTCACCGGAAACTCGCAGTGGCTGTGCACACCAGAGCTGTCCGGGTGCGTGTGCGCCTCGTTCCAAAACTGGCAGTCCGCCATGAACGCCGCGTCCGCGAGCGAGATGCTTCCGTCGCCGTTGATGTCGTTGCACGGGGCAGGCGTGAGGTCGCCGCCAAGCACGCCTTCCACGTACGCCTGGGCGTCGTTGAGGTCCTGCAGCAAGTCGTCGTTGAGGTCGCCCACCATGGCCACCCCGCCGCATTCGCCGTTGCAATCAATCAAGGCCGTTCCAAAGGGCGTGCCGCTGCAGTCCGTGAACGTCGGACAATCCGTGATGATGTTCACCGCGAAGCCGCTGCTGCGGTCGATCTCGATGCACACCACAGCCCAGTTGTTTTCCGTGTTGGTCTCGTAGCGGCCCAACGCGTCTGGGTCGTAGTCCCAGTTGACGCGCACCACCAAGCGGTACTGCCCGTCCTCCACGTCCGTCACATCAATCCATTGGCAGCTGAGGCCACTGGAATAGATGTCGCCGCACCCGGCGGAAATCCCCATGTTGCCGCACCCGTAGGTGAACGAGCCGCCATCGCTGCATTCCAAGTCCATCACGCAAAAGCCGTTCTTGAACCCGATGGGAATGAGGCCGCCGTCCATGGTAAAGAGGTCGTACTTGGCATACCCCTTGTAGTGCCAGTGGTTGTGGCAGGCTCCCCATTCAAATTGCTGGGTGGTGTTGTTTTGGCTCGTGGTGCCAATGTAGTAGTCAAGCTCGCCGATGTTCTTGATGTGCGTGGTGAAGCGGATCAACTGCCGAGACCCAAACCCATTGAGGCAGCCCTCTTCGATGTAGCAGTCGGTTTGGTTGACGTTCATCGTGGCCGTTTGCAGGCTGCTGGTGATGGCGCTTGCAAGCACCACCAAATCCGGACCAGTGCACAGGGGGTCTCCCTCGTACACGCACGACTCGTCGTCCACTTCTGCGTAAGGGTTGTAATTGCACGCCGAGGAATCGGTGCATCCCGTGGGAGGGCCTGCGTATTCGAACGCCCAATCGAATCCTCCGCAGCTTCCGTCATTGGACGCAAATCGGATCCAATACTGCGTGTTGCCTTCCAGGAGCATGGTCATCGTTGCCTCTTCACCGCATCCGCCTTGGTTGTCGTCGTAGTAGATTGAACCTTCGTTGGTGTCGTCGAAGTTGCCCATGTTGCAGTAATCGTAGACGTACAACGTCGTGTTGCACGCCGCACCGCACGAGCTGAACGTGTACATGCCGTTGGCAGGAGGAGTGAACGTGTACCAAAAGTTGTCCGTCGCCTGCGTCACCGTCCCGTAATCGGCCTCGGTCAACGCCAACGCGTCGTTGCACGTGGCGCCGGGGGCGCAATCAAACTGCACGATGTCTTGCTGCCCGTAGTTGCCGCCTGTGGCCACCGCCACGCCGCCCAGGTACAGGGTGTACGCACCTTGGCCGTAACCACAACAAATGCCGTCGCCGTAGCTGTCGTTGATGACAAATTGCAAGCACGGGAACTCCACCGCACTGTCGATGCACACCGTGTCGGTGTACGTCGTGCCGTTGGAGCTGTAAGGGCCCCCCGACAAAAGCACGCCGTTGGCGTCCGAAAGCGTCCAGGTGATTTCGTTGGGGTAGTTGTCGGTGAGGATCTCCACCACCACTTCGGTTTCTCCGTCCGCGCACTGGGCCACGGCCGTGAGTTGCAAGCCCAACGTCAGCGCCAAGGCGCCCAGGGCTGAAAAGAGAGTCGAATTCTTAGTCATGCGTTTCGGTTTGGTTGCAGAACAATCAGGTTCAGGTCGTCGAATGCGCCTTGTTCGTTGCATCCGATTCAAAAGATACGTGAAGCAAGACCGAGATTCGCGCTCTCCTTGGAGTTTCCAACAACGCAGGGGTGGTGAACTTCGCCCCAATCCCTGTGTTGACGTGTTGAAAGACGCCATCTTTGGCATGGATTTCGCGCGTGTCAACGCGTGCTCTTTTCGAATTGGTTTGACTTTTTCCCATCCTGCGCCCCATGCCTGAAATGTCCCAAAAAACATGGCTCGTCGTCGTGGCCACCCTCCTTCTCACGGTGGCGTACCTCGGCTACCAATTGTCCGACCGCAACGGCGCCGTGCGCATGCTGACGGGAGACAACGCGGAGCTCACGCTGGAGAAAGACCAGCTGATTCTCGATTTGGAGAAAATGCGCTTCTCCTACGACACGCTTGAAACGGAGAACACGATGATGCTCGCGGAACTTGCCGCGCAGCAAGAGCGAATCGACGGCCTTCTCACCAAAGTCAAGAACGGCTACTGGGAGGTGGCGCGCCTCAAGAAAGAAGCCGAGACGCTGCGAAGCATCATGAAGGGGTACATCGCCACGATTGATTCGCTGAATCAAATGAATTTGGCCTTGCTCGACGAGAACCTCGCGATGAAGGAGGAAATGGAAGCGGTGTCGCAAGAGAACGCCGAGCTTGTGGAGCGCCAGGAAAACATGGAGGAAATGCTGGAGGCAGGCCAAACCCTCCAAGTCGCCGAACTCCTTCCCACGGGCGTGCGCGTTCTTTCTTCGGGACGTCAGCGAGACACGGATCGGGCCGACCGGAGCGACATGCTCCGGGTGTGCTTTACGATTCTCGAAAACCGCATCGCCCCGGTCGGGGACAAGGTCCTGCGCTTGCGAATCACGGACGACGCGGGGAACGTCTTGCCGGACGAGGAGGGGGGCACCGAGTTCAGCGCGACCCGCACCGTGGACTACGCCCGCGAGCGGCTCGACGCCTGCATTTTCTACGCCTCCCCGGACCAGGCGGAGGCGTTGCGTGCCGGCACGTACCTCGTCGAGGTGCTGGAAGGCCCGACCGTGATTGGCACGACCGACTTGGTGTTGCGCTGATCAACACGCGGCCCCCGGCCGTGAAGTTTCCGGCGAACCGAAGGCAAGTCGCCTGAACGTTGTCGCATGGTTTTGGAAAGCCGCACCTGGACAGGCCGACAAGCGGAAGACTGTGCCGTGCAATTTTTGAGGTCCTTGGGGCACCGGATTTTGGCGCGGAACTGGCGATGGCGCCGGGCAGAAATCGACGTGATTTCACGGTTCGAGGACGCCGTCGTGTTCCACGAGGTGAAGGCCCGGTCCGGGTGCGGCACTGACCTCGACTCGCGGCATTGGATGCCGTCCCAGGCGCAGCAGCGCCGGATCGTCCGCGCTGCTCACACCTACCTCCGTTTGTGCGATTCCGGCCCGGCAACGTGCCGTTTTGATGTCGTTCTGGTCCGTCCTGATTTGACCCCCGTCACGGTGATTCGGCACGTCGAGGGTGCCTTCGACGCGTGCCTCCCGCCCTCGCCTCGCCCCGGTGCGAGAACCGGGAACGTGCGACGTACCTTTGCGCCACCATGAAAAACAACCCTGACCAAGGCCGCCGAGGAGGCGCCCGCAAGGGAAGTGCTGGACGCCGCGGAGGCAGCAGCGCGAAACCTTCACCCGGACGCGGCGCAGGACGCCCCGCCTCCAAGTCCCAGTCCAAGTCCCCTTCCAAGCCCGGCGCCAAGCCGAGCTTCAAATCCGATTCCAAGCCCACCGGCCGGCCGCAAGGCGGGCCGAGCAACCGTCCCGGAGGACGTACAGGAGGCCGATTCGGGGCCGAAAAGCCCAAGTTGAAGTTCGCCCCCGTGCCGGATTCCACGGCCTCGATGCGCCTCAACCGGTACATCGCGCAGGCCGGGATTTGTTCACGACGTGAGGCCGACGTGATGATTGGCGCAGGCGCCGTCACTGTGAACAACAAGGTGGTGACCGAACTTGGATTCAAGGTGGATCCCACGAAAGATTTGGTGCGGGTCGAAGGCGACACGATTCGACCTGAAACCATGCGCTACGTGCTCGTGAACAAACCCAAGAATTTCCTGGGCGTCGAACACGACCCGAGCGGACGCCGTTCCATCGGCGACTTGATCAAGAACGCATGCAAGGAGCGCGTGTTCCCCGTCGACCGCATCGAGAAAGAAAGCACGGGGTTGATCCTGTTCACCAACGACGGGGAGCTCACCAAGCGCCTCAACCACCCCAAGGTGGCGCTTCGGGAATTGTACCACATCACCTTGGCCAAGAAAGCCACGCCAGAGGATTTGGAAAAACTCAAGGCAGGATTCGTGTTGGACCAGGGCTACGTGAAAGCCAAAGAGGTGGAGTTTGTCAAGAACGACCCGCACGAAATTGGCATGGAAATCCACAGCAACCGCAGCCGCATCGCGCGCCGAATGTGGGAACACCTCGGGCACAAAGTGGTCAAGGTCGACCGCGTGGTGTACGGCCCGCTGACCAAAAAGGACTTGCCTCGTGGGCACTGGCGCCACCTGACCCAAGACGAGCTGAACATGCTCCGCATGACCACGTGAACCGCCGTACCTTGGAATCATGAACGACAGCTTGGTCATCATCCCGACGTACAACGAGCGCGAGAACGTCGTTCGCATGCTCGACACCGTGATGGGGCTCGAGTTTCCTTTCGACGTGCTCGTGGTGGACGACGGCTCCCCCGACGGCACCGCCTCCTTGGTCAAAGAGTGCCAAACCCAACATCCCGACCGCATCCACTTGCTGGAACGAAAAGGCAAGCTGGGACTGGGCACCGCCTACATCGCGGGATTCAAGTGGGCGCTGGAGCGCGGATACGACTTTGTGTTCGAAATGGATTGCGACTTTTCGCACGACCCCCAAGACTTGGTGCGGTTGCGCGTTCCCTGCGCCGAAGGCGGGGCCGGCATGTCCGTCGGTTCGCGCTACGTCAAGGGAGGAGGAGTCGCCAATTGGCCCCTCAACCGGCTCATCTTGAGCTACGGCGCCTCGCTGTACGTCAACCTCATGCTGGGGCTGGGCGTGCGCGACGCGACGGCGGGCTTTGTCTGCTACCGCCGCGAAGTGCTCGAAAAAATCCAGCTCGACGCAGTGCAGTTTGTGGGGTACGCTTTCCAAATCGAAATGAAGCTCCGCGCCAAGCGCAACGGCTACCAAGTCAAGGAGGTGCCCATCACCTTCGTGGACCGCGAATTGGGCACGTCAAAAATGAGCATGAACATCTTCCGGGAGGCCCTGCTCGGCGTCCTTCAAATGCGCACCCAACGCATCTTCTTCCCCCACAAATCCTAACCTTCAACCCCCAGTCTCCCCAATGCCCCAAGCCATTCTGTTCCAAAACGCCCATGTGGTGAACGACGGCGCCGTGAAGGTGCAAGACGTCCTGATTGAAGGTGAGAACATTGTGGCGGTCGGCGCGAGGTTGGCGGAGCAAAGCGCCGACGCGGAAGTGCAGGCCAAAGCCCAGGCCGCAGAGGTGAAGGATTGCACGGGGTTTTGGTTGATGCCTGGGTGCATTGACGACCAGGTGCACTTTCGCGAGCCGGGCCTGACCCACAAGGCTGAGATCGCCACGGAGAGTGCTGCGGCCGCAGCCGGAGGCATCACGTCGTTCATGGAGATGCCCAACACGGTGCCTCAAGCCCTGACCCAACAGCTCTTGCAGGACAAGTACGACCGCGCCGCGGAGGTGAGTCCCGTGAATTACAGCTTCTTCATGGGGGCGAGCAACCACAATTTGGACGAAGTGCTCAAGACGGATCCGACGAGGGTGTGCGGGATCAAGGTCTTCATGGGGTCCTCAACGGGAGACATGTTGGTGGACGAATCGGCGGTGCTCGAGGGCATCTTCAAAGAGGCCCCGACGCTGGTGGCCACCCACTGCGAAGACGAAGCCACTGTGCGCGCCAATGCAGAGGCGGCACGGACGCGGTTTGGGGCCCACGTTCCCATCGCCCAACACCCCATCATCCGCAGTGCTGAAGCGTGCTACCGCAGCTCTTCCAAGGCTGTGGAACTCGCCACGAAGCTGAACACGCAACTGCACATTTTGCACATCAGCACGGCGCGTGAACTCGACCTGTTTGACAACACCAAGGAGCTCGAGGACAAGCGCATCACGGCCGAAGCCTGCATCCACCACCTGTGGTTCTCCGACGCCGATTACGAAGCGAAGGGCACGCACATCAAGTGGAACCCCGCAGTGAAAACGGCGGCGGACCGCGAGCAGATTCGGGCGGCGATCTTGGACGGACGCATCGACGTGGTCGCCACAGACCATGCCCCGCACACCAAGGAGGAAAAAAACCGGAACTACTTCGACGCGCCCTCAGGCGGGCCACTCGTGCAGCACGCGCTTGTGGCGATGCTCGACCTCGTTCACGACGGATTGTTGTCCGTGGAGAAGGTGGTCGACTTGATGGCGCACCGCGTAGCCCGGCTGTTCCGCATGACGGACCGCGGCTTCATCCGCCCCGGAATGAAGGCCGACCTCGTGCTCGTCCAACCCAACGACCCTTGGACGGTCCGCGAAGACAACGTCATGTCCAAATGCGGGTGGTCCCCCTTCCAAGGCCACACCTTCAAAAGCCGCGTTCACGAAACGTGGGTCAACGGAACGAAGGTTTGGGACGGCAGCCGAATCACCACTTCACATGGAAACCATGTTGGCCAACGTCTGTCGTTCAGCCGCTAAGCGTGCTCGGTGGGGCTTGGGCCCGACCGTCTTGCTGCTCGCCTTGTTTTTGGGTGCCGGGTGCGCACCCGAACCTGTGGGGCTTGACGCCCGTGTCACGCCACCTGAAGGCATCTTGTCGCGGGCGGAATTTGTGGCGGTTCTGGCTGAGGTGCAGGTGGTGGAAGCGGCCTCCAGCCAACGCTACTTCCGAAACGACAACGAACGCGTGAAACTCGCCGAAGCGTACAACGACGTGTGGCACCGCACCGGCGTGAGTGCCGACGTGTTTGAGGCGAGCCACGCGTGGTGGTGGGGTCACCCGGAAGCGATGAAAGGGGTGCTTCGGGACGTGGTCGACGTGCTGAAAGACATGGAAGTGGCGAGCAACCGCGCCGACAGCAAAGCGTCGGGTGCCGGTGCGGACGCCGGTGCAGGTTCGCCGGGCGACCTCAAGAACCGAACTCCCGGCGGTACGCCTGCGCCGTCCTCGAAATGACGTCGTCGAGGGGCGTGTAGCTCCAGGGCTGACCGAGGTTGGCAAAGGCGCGCAGGATTTTGGACCCGTCGTAGAGGTGGTCTTCGCTGGCGCTGGCCAGGCTTTCTTTCGTGGCCATGGAGCGGCGCCCCGTGAGGCGTTCGGCAAGGGCGAAGAGGCGCCACGCGAGGCCGGCCATCCAAGGGTGGACGCGGCGCGTCGGCCCAGGGCGGCCCAGGGCATGGGCGACGCGGTTCATCAATTCTCGGTGCGGCACGTGATGCGCGCACAGGACGAAGCGCTCGTCCCGGACGTCGCTGTCGCCGAGCCGAACGCACACCTCCGCCACGTCTTCGGAACCGACGTACCCTCCGCTCCCGGACGGGAACCATGCGAGGCCTTGGTCGATGTGGCGGAACAGGGCTGCCGAGCTGCGGCGAAAGTCGCCCGGGCCGAGAATCACGGTCGGGTTGACGACCACAAGGCCTCCCGGGAGTCCTTCCACGGCGCCGCGCCAGGCTTCCATCTCGGCGCGGTGTTTGGAGCGGGCGTACCCCGAAGTGCCGGGCTGCTCCTCGAAGAGTGTCGATTCGTCGGTCGGCAGGCCGGCCTTCCGGCCGAGGGCGGCCACGCTGCTGACGTGAATCAGGCGAGGCGTCCCGAGGTGGAGCATGGCGTTGACGAGGTTCGCCGTTCCCTCGGCGTTGATGGCGCGCATGGCAGCGTGGTCCGCCTTGTGAAACGAGACCAGGGCCGCGCAATGAAACACCCGCTCCACCCCTTCGAGGGCCGCTTCGAGGGAGTCCGGTTCCGTGACGTCGCCTTCGACCCAGTGAAGTCGGGACAGGCCGTCAGGAACAGAATCGAGCACCGCCTGCTCAACGCGATCGCGGTTGGACGAAGGTCGGTGGAGGGCGCGGACGGTTTGGCCTTTCGCAAGGAGTCGCACCACCAAAGGCATCCCCACAATTCCCGTTGCACCCGTGACCAAATCCATGCTGCAAAGTACTGCGCGACCTACCTTCGTTCAACGATGGCCGCCACCGATCACATCCAAGCGCTCCTGGAGCGGATGCCCCACGAACCGGGCGTCTACCAGCACTTCGATGCCGACGGAAAATTGCTGTACATCGGCAAGGCCAAAAACCTCAAAAAGCGCGTCGCCAGCTACTTCACCAAGCAAGACCACAACGGAAAAACGCGGTTGCTGGTGAAGAAGATTCGGGACGTCAAGTGGATTGTCACCGCCACCGAAGCCGACGCTTTGCTCCTCGAGAACAACATGATCAAGGAGCACCAGCCGATCTACAACATCCAGCTCAAGGACGACAAGACGTACCCCTTCATCGTCCTGAAAAAAGAGCGGTTCCCGCGCATCTTTCCCACGCGGCAGGTGCGCAAGGACGGAAGCGAATACTTTGGGCCTTACTCTCACGTCAAAGCGATGCACGCGGTCCTTGACCTGTGCAAGAAGCTGTACCCGATTCGGACTTGCAGCCTCGCCTTGACCGAAGAAAACATCACGGGCGGCAAGTTCCGCGTGTGCCTTGAATACCACATTGGGAACTGCATGGGGCCGTGCGTCGGCAAGCAAACTGAGGACGCCTACAGCGAAAGCATTGCCGCCATTCGACACGTCCTCAAGGGCAACCTCGGTGAGGTGAAAACAGCCCTGAAAGACGCCATGAACGAAGCCGCAGCAGACTTGCGCTTTGAGGAAGCCGAGCGTCTCAAGTTGAAGCTTCAGGCCGTCGACAAGTTCCAAGCCAAGAGCACCGTCGTCCACCCGACCGTCTCGGACGTGGAGGTGTACGGCGTGGTGAGCGACGCCAAGTCGGCGTTCGTGAATTTCATGCGAATCCACAACGGGGCCGTCGTCCAAGGCCAAACCCTCGAGTTCCGCCGACGCCTTGACGAGTCAGACGAAGAGTTGCTCGAAGCCGCAATCCCTCAAATTCGGGACCGCTTCGACGTCGCGAGCCGCACCATCCTCACGCAAGCGGAGATCGAGGTGCTGGGCGCCGAATGCCTGGTGCCACAGCGCGGGGACAAGAAGAAGCTCCTCGACATGAGCCTGCGCAACGCGCAGTTCGCCATGCGGGACCGTCACGCCCAGCTCGAACAGGTCGACCCCGACGCGGCCAAGGACCGACTCATGGAAACCATGATGCGCGACCTGCGCCTCAAGGAACACCCGGTGCACATGGAGTGCTTCGACAACTCGAACATCCAGGGCACCAACCCCGCCTCGGCGTGCGTCGTGTTCCGAAACGGGAAACCCGCGAAGCGGGACTACCGAAAGTTCAACATCCGCACGGTCGAAGGCCCGGACGATTTTGCCAGCATGAAGGAGGCCGTTTACCGCCGGTACAAGCGCCTGCGCGACGAAGGCGAGTCCCTGCCGCAATTGGTGGTCATCGACGGCGGGAAGGGCCAACTTTCTCACGCCCTCGAGGCCCTCGATGAACTGGGCCTGCGCGGCAAAATCGCCGTGGTCGGCATCGCCAAGCGCCTCGAAGAGTTGTACTTCCCGGGAGACAGCGCGCCGATCTATTTGGACAAACGCTCCCCGAGCCTGCGTGTCATTCAACACATGCGGAACGAGGCGCACCGATTCTCGCTGGCGCACCACCGGACGCGCCGAAGCAAGGCCTTTCTTCATTCGGAACTGGACGACATCCCGGGCGTAGGTCCCAAGACCCGGGACGCCCTGATGTCCGCGTTTGGGGACGTTCAAGCCATCGCCACGGCATCAGAAAAAGACCTGCTCGGGGTCGTGAACCTCAAGGTCGCACGCGCGGTCCGCGTGCATTTTCACGGCGCCGAGGCCTGAACGGAATTCAAAAATCGAACCGACCCCCAAGCGCTGAACCCCCGAGGGCACGGCATTCCGCCACAAGGCGACGCACAAGGTCTCCCGCCGGTTCGAGGGCGGTGAGCATGGCGGCGATTTGGCCGATCTCGAGCTCCCCTTCGTTCATGTCACCTTCGAACATCCCGCGCTTGGCGCGGCCGCGGCCGAGAAGTTCGCGCAGCTCTTCGGCCGTGGCTCCGCCTTGCTGGGCCGCGATCACCTGCCGGGCGAAGTCGTTGTGGAGAAGACGCACGGGCGTGACGTCCTTCAATTCGAGGCTCGTGGCGCCCTCGCCGGCCGCAAGCACCGCCTCCTTGAATGCGACGTGCGCCGAACTTTCCGGCGTGGCCACGAAGCGCGAACCGAGCTGCGCCGCCTCTGCGCCGAGCATCATGGCCGCCAAAATCGAACGCCCGTCGTGCAGCCCGCCCGCCGCGATGACCGGCACGTTGCACGCGTCCGCCACCGCCGGCACCAAACACATCGTCGTCGTTTCCTCGCGCCCGTTGTGACCCCCGGCCTCAAACCCCTCTGCCACCACCGCATCCACCCCTGACTCTTGCGCCTTCAAAGCAAACTTGACGCTGCTCACCACGTGGACGACCTTAATGCCGTGCTCGCGCAGGTGCGTTGTCCACGTCTTGGGGTTGCCTGCGCTGGTGAACACAATCGGCACGCCCAACTCGACAATGCTCGCCATGTGCTCTTCCACAGCCGGATAAAGAAGCGGCACGTTCACCGCAAACGGTTTGCCGGGCGCCGCCTCTTGAACCTTGGTGATTTGGGCTCGAAGGACTTCGGGGTACATGCTTCCTGCGCCCAAAATCCCGAGCCCCCCGGCGTTGCTCACGGCACTCGCCAACTCCCACCCGCTGCACCACACCATCCCGGCCTGGATGATGGGAAACTCGATGCCCAGCAAGGCGCACACCCGGTTGCTCGTGTTCATGACGCCAAGTTCGGTCGGACGTCGTGCCCTTCCAACCCTAGGAGGTCAGCCTTCAAAAACCGCGCGATTCGCCTGCACAAGCACAGGGTCTTGCACCAAACTGCGGTGCCGAGCCCGGCACGCTTCCGACATCTCCTTCCACGCAGCCAAGTCCCATTCCAACGCCTCCTCCATCGCCTTGACCCAAACCGAGCGGTCCAAAGGCAAATCCCATCCCAATCCCTCAGCAGCCAGGCCACGCCACGGGGTTCGGTCACTCAGCAGGACGGGCCGCCCGTGCGCCCAGGCCTCCACCACGGCGTGCCCAAAATTCTCGTGCGTCGT
>Ga0181563_10005525_pt1 | contig 11570 bp, 9 predicted proteins | sample 011ome_25_FD_133759 | JGI IMG/M metagenome (GOLD analysis project Ga0181563, IMG submission 133759) | Coastal salt marsh microbial communities from the Groves Creek Marsh, Skidaway Island, Georgia - 011512CT metaG (megahit assembly) | ecosystem: Environmental > Aquatic > Marine > Intertidal zone... | reverse complement strand
TTTAAACTTTGGCATGTAAAAGACATGGATGACCAGGGACGTTTTGCTCCAGTTGGAGAAGGTCATATCGACTTTAAAACCATCACTGAAAACGCAGCTATTTCAGGAATGGAATACTACTTTGTTGAGCAAGATCAAACCTTTAACCACACTCCTTTAGACGCGATTAAAATCTCCCACGAAGGATTGAAGAAATTTGGATTAGATAAAAAGTAATTAATCCACAAAAACCTCTCAAAAAAGGCAGCCTCAAGCTGTCTTTTTTTAATTAATTTTAAACATGAACAAAAACCTAACCCTCTCTATTTTAAGTTTTTGCTTAAGCCTTATAAGCTGGTCACAAAAAGTCAATCAAGACTACCAACTTCACATCGACAAGACCAATGAACCAATTGTTCTCGATGGAATTCTAGATGAAAAAGTTTGGAGCACAGTTGATGTTGCTGATAACTTTTTTATGATTCAACCCTCCGATGGAAAACCTGCTACGCAACACTCTGAAGCTCGTATGTGTTTTGATGACAACAACATCTATATGTCCATTATCTTCTATAACAACGAAGTAAAAGGAGCCTATAATGTAGAATCCTATAAACGAGATTTCTCATTCAATAAGAACGATAACTTCATCATGGCTTTTGATCCCTTTAACAACCTAACTACTGGTTTTACTTTTGGACTTAACGCTTATGGAGCTCAATGGGATGGAACCCTATATGATGGCGCGAGAACCGACTTAAACTGGGATACGAAATGGGTATCTGAAGTTCGTTTTGACGAGGATAAGTGGGTATGTGAAATAGCAATTCCATTTAAGTCGATTCGCTACAATGAAAATGCAAAGAGCTGGGGAATTAACTTTTCAAGATTGGACTTAAAGGCGAATGAAAAATCAGCCTGGGCTCCTGTTCCAAGACAGTTTCCCTCCATTAGCTTAGCCTATTCTGGAAACCTAGTATGGGACACCCCTCCTCCATCTCAAAACAAAAACATCTCGTTGATTCCTTATTTAGCGACTTCTGTTGCTAATTCTGAAAACGATTTTCAAATGGGAACCGACGTGAAAATCGGTATCGGTGCAGCACTCAATTTAGATTTGACCATCAATCCTGATTTTTCCAATACTGAAGTTGATGCAGAAGTGACCAATTTGAACCGTTTTGAGCTGTTTTTTCCTGAAAAACGTCAATTTTTCTTAGAAAATGCCGATTTATTTGGAAATTTTGGAACTAGAATGGTAAAACCGTTCTTCTCGAGAAGAATTGGTTTAGGAGTTCCGATTACAGCGGGTATGAGACTCTCTGGAAACCTAGGAGAAGACCTTCGAATTGGACTCATGGACATTCAAACAGCTGAGGATATTACTCAAGGATTAGCTGCAGAAAATTTTGGAGTATTGTCACTTCAACAAAAAGTCCTAGACCGCTCCAATATTGGAATGATTTTCGTCAATAAACAGGCGATGAATTTCATCGAAGAACAGCATACAGAGAGTGATGCCTTCAACAGAACTCTAGGGTTAGAATTCAACTATGCCTCTAACAACAATCAGTGGGATGGTAAATTGTTCTATCTCAAAACCTTTAGCGATGAAAAATTAGATGACTCTAATGTGTTGATGGGAAGCTTTGGACACCAGTCCAAGAAATGGCGTTTTAGAGTTTCTACTGAGTATTCTGGTGAAAATGTCAATTCTGCAGTTGGATTCATTCCTCGTACGGATTATCAGATGTATAACGCCTTTGTAGGTCACACTTTTTGGAACGAAAACTCCGATAGTCAATTAGTATCTCATGGACCTAGAGTCTTTAGTATGTTCTATTACAATAAGGCAGGGATTAAAACCGATCACTTCGTTCGTTCTGCTTATGGATTTAACTTTTTGAATCGCTCTCAATTAGAATTTAATTTCGACACTCAGTACGTCATGCTACTCGATCCTTTTGATCCTACTCAATTAGGAGTAAAAGAATTAGCAGCAGGCACCCAACACCAATGGAATACAGTTGGTGTTCAATTTACCTCAAGACCACAAAGCTTAATGACCTATCAATTTGCTGCTGAAACAGGGGGCTATTACAATGATGGAAGCAAAACCGAATTCAGTTCTGAACTAGGGTATCGTTTTCAACCCTATGTGAGTATCAACGCTATTGCGAACTATACGAAAATTGAACTAGAAGCGCCTTGGAATGACTCCTCATTTTGGCTCTTAGGTGCTAAAGCTGATATTACCTTTAACTCTAAACTATTCTTCTCAAATATCTATCAGTACAACCAGCAATTTGATCGCTGGGGAATTAACTCAAGATTACAGTGGCGTTATAAGCCAGCCTCTGATATCTTTTTGGTGTTTAATTCTATGGAAGATAACGGGATCAATGGCACCAAAGACTGGAGACTTAGTCTAAAAATAAACTATTGGTTTAACAATTAGTTGAGTAGATTAAAGACGACTCCTGCTGCAATAGCTCCACAGATGGGTGCAACAATAGGAATCCAAGAATAAGCCCAGTCGGCATTTTTATTCTTTCTTGGAAGTAGTGAATAAACAATTCTAGGACCTAAATCACGAGCTGGGTTAATCGCATAGCCCGTGGTTCCTCCAACAGTCATCCCCAGTACCCACACTAATATTCCAACTGGAAGTGCCTCTAGTGAACCAATTCCAAATTGTTTGATATAGACTCCTTCAACCTCAATATTAGGAGAAGCGATATAGAAGATGATAAACACTAATAAAAAGGTTCCGAAGAATTCACTAAAGAAATTATTTTTGTAGTTTCTAATGGCTGGGCCAGTACAAAAACATCCTCTGACAGCTCCTTCATCTTCTGTCGCTCTAAAATGATCGATATAGATGATATAAGCCACAAAACTTCCTGCCATAGCTCCTAATAATTGAGCAACTACATAAAGAGGCACTAAACTCCATGAAAACTTACCCGCCATTGCCAGACCAACGCTTACGGCTGGATTTAAATGAGCACCACTGAATTGTCCTGCAACAATTACTCCACAAAAGACCGCAAAACCCCAAGCAGCAGTTATTAATATCCAGGCATCTCCTCCTCCATTTGCTAAGGTGTTTTTAAGTGAGACATTAGCTACCACAGTAGCTCCGAAGAAAAGAAGCACAAAGGTTCCGATAAATTCTGCTAGATATGCACTCATAAGATTAGGTTTTTGGTTATACGACAATCAGCTCAATTGCCAATTCCTCGGTTAATTGTTTATAATTGTTTGGTATATTTTTATCAGTAATGATCACATCGATCTTTTTGAGATCGCATATTTTTCCAAAGCCTTTTTTATCAAACTTACTGCTATCGACAAGCAATATGGTTTTTTGAACGTGCTCCATCATTTTAGAGTTCAAATGAGCCTCCATCATATTAGAGGTCGTACAACCGTGATCAAAACTCACTCCATCTGCTCCAATAAAAAGTGTTTTACAATTGAAATAATCCAACATAGCTTCGGTATGTGGCCCTACAACAGAACCACTCGATTTACGAACCACTCCCCCTAATTGCACGAGTTCAATTTGAGGGTGATTCAAAAGACTCATCGAAATATTCATCGCAGCTGTAAGCACTGTTAAATTCATATGTGGAAGCAAGGAAGAAAAAGCCTCAACTGTCGTTCCAGAACCAATAATAATTGAATCATTCTCACTGATAAGATCAATAGCTCTTTGTGCGATGGCCTCTTTTTCAGAGGTACGTTCTAACTTTTTTACACTCACCGATCGATCCGAAACATAAGGAGATTCGATACTTGCCCCTCCATGGGACTTAAAAACCAATCCATTTTGCTCTAAGATTACCAAATCTTTTCGAATAGTAACCACACTAACATCGCAGTGCTTTGCTAAATCTACTACGGACGCAAAACGCTTTTTCTTTAACAATTCGACAATTAGTTGATGTCTTTGAGCTTGAGTCATTTACTTGATTTTGCTTCAAATTTAGAATTATTTTTTATTTTCTAAAACTTTCTTTTTAATTTTTTTATATTTCTTTTTGTTTCTTTTTATTTCTTTTATAGCTTTGTGTCATCAAATTGCTATAGATGAATCGAGCTGAAGAACTTAATTATTTACAATCCAATACCAACTGGGATGTATTGGTAATTGGTGGAGGAGCATCAGGATTAGGCGTCGCATTAGACGGGGTCTCTAGAGGGTTAAAAGTAGCGCTCTTAGAAAAATCTGATTTTGCAAAGGGAACCTCTTCGAGAAGCACCAAACTTTTACACGGTGGTGTTCGCTATTTAGCTCAGGGACAGATTGGATTGGTATTTGAAGCACTTTATGAAAGAGGCCTATTAATTAAAAATGCCAACCACCTATCGAAATCACAAGCCTTTGTGATTCCAATTTACAGTTTTATCGATCATCTAAAATACGGTGTTGGGCTCAAAATCTACGATTGGATGTCCAAGCGATTGAGTCTAGGTAAATCAGAAATGATCTCCAAAAAACGTATGCTTCGACTTATGCCTCATATCAAGACCGAAGGACTTCGCGGAGGAGTGATGTATTACGACGGTCAATTTGACGATTCAAGACTCGCTGTTAATGTTGCTCAAACGATTGTCGAACAAGGGGGGCATATAGCGAACTACTGCTCGGTAAACGAGTTGCTCAAAGATGAAAAAGGAATGCTAATTGGCGTAGAAGCAATTGATGAACTCAGTGGTAAAACTTTTGAAATCAAAGCAAAAATGGTAGTCAATGCTACTGGAGTTTTTGGTGACAAAATCCTAAAAATGGACAATCCTAATGCCAAGAAAACCATACAACCTTCTCAGGGTGTTCACATCGTATTAGACAAGAAATTTACAGCTTCTGAAACAGCACTTATGATTCCTGAAACTTCCGATGGAAGAGTTCTTTTTGCAGTACCATGGAAAGAAAATCTTGTAGTTGGAACCACAGATACCTTGGTTAAAAAGCCAAAATTAGAACCTCAAGCATTAGAGAGTGAAGTGAATTTTATTTTGGAAACAGCTCAGACATACTTAAGTCCTACTCCTCAAAAAGAAGACATCAAAGCGGTATTTGCAGGACTTCGTCCATTGGCTAAGGCCTCAGATGAAAATGAAAAAACCAAAGAGATTTCAAGATCTCATAAGGTGATTGTATCCGAGAGTGGATTGGTGTCTCTTGTGGGAGGTAAATGGACCACCTTTAGAAGAATGGGGCAGGATACCATTGATGTGTTCTACAAACTAAACTTCATAAAAAAAGTAGACAGCTGCTCAAAAAATCTTCTTATACACGGAGCTTTCAAGGATATTGATGCTTTTAAGAACACTATTGATGTATATGGAACTGACGCGCCGCTATTGAATGATCTCGCTAAAGCTAATCCTGAGTGGAATCAACAGCTTCACCCTAATTTTCCAAATAAAGCAGTGGAGGTTATTTGGGCTGTTAGAGAAGAAATGGCTCAAACAGTAGACGATGTGCTCTCGAGAAGAATGCGTATCCTTTTTCAAGACGTCAATGCTGCAATAGAACTGGCGCCTCAGGTAGCAGCTTTGATGAAAGTTGAATTAAACAAAGACACTAGTTGGGAACAAGAACAAATTAGTACTTTTAACAAAATAGCAAACAAATACAAACCGATATAAGATGGAAAAAAAATACGTCATTGCAGTTGATCAAGGAACGACGAGTTCAAGAGCTATCGTATACAACAATCAAGCGAAAGCCTTAGGAAGTGCACAAACAGCGACCACTTCACTCTTTCCTCATCCAGGATGGGTAGAACAAGACCCTATGGAAATTTGGAACACTCAAAAAGACGTATTGCTAAAAGCAGCAAAAGACACTGAAATCAATCCATCTGAGATCGCAGGTTTGGGAATTACCAACCAAAGAGAAACGACTATTGTTTGGGATCGACAAACAGGGAAGCCCATTTACAATGCCATCGTATGGCAGGATAGAAGAACAGCCGATTTTTGTCAATCCATTTCAAATCCAGAGAACGAAGCCTTGATTCGTTCCAAGACAGGACTTTTAATAGACGCTTATTTTTCAGCGACTAAAATTGCGTGGATTTTAGATCATGTAGAAGGTGCAAGAGCAAAAGCTGCGACAGGTCAGCTTGCATTTGGCACCATTGACACTTGGATTATTTGGAATCTATCCGGCGGAGCGCTTCACATAACTGATGTGACCAATGCTTCGAGAACTATGTTATTTAATATTCACACTTTAAGTTGGGATGAAGAATTACTAGCTTTATTTAATATCCCATCCTCTGTACTTCCGAAGGTGAAGAGCTCTTCAGAAATCTATGGGACGACTCGTGCAGACCTCTTTGGCGAAGCAGTTGCCATCGCTGGGATTGCTGGAGATCAACAATCAGCTCTGTTCGGACAGCAATGTACTCAGTCAGGAATGGCTAAAACTACTTATGGAACAGGATGTTTTTTGGTGATGAATACAGGAGAAACAGCTGTAGAGTCTTCTAATAAATTACTGACGACTATCGCTTGGAAAATTGGAGATCAATTACACTATGCTCTTGAAGGCTCTGTCTTTGTAGGGGGTGCTGCTATTCAATTTTTAAGAGATGGACTTGAGCTGATTTCAGAAGCCAAAGAATCAGAGGCTTTAGCGCTTTCTGTCGAAGATACTGCTGGAGTTTGTTTTGTACCTGCACTTACAGGCCTAGGAGCTCCGCATTGGGATTCTTCTGCAAGAGGAGCCATCTTTGGTCTTACTAGAGGAACAACAAAGGCTCATATCGTCAGAGCTGCACTAGAAGCTATTGGACTTCAAGTTCACGATTTGATTCAAGCGATGTGTCAAGACATTGATAATGAATCGATCAAAATGAGAGTAGATGGTGGAGCAACTGCTAATAATTTCTTGATGCAGTTTCAATCAGACATCTTGAAAGCGAGTATCGAACGTCCTGTAGATATTGAAACAACAGCATTGGGCGCTGCTTTTCTGGCAGGATTGGCGACTGGACTTTGGAAAGATCAAGAGGAGTTAAAATCCCTATGGACAGCTGATAGAGAATTCAGCCCTCAACTTACAGATGAGAAGAGAGCTGAATTACTCCAAAATTGGAACACTGCTGTAAAGCGCTCCAAAAACTGGGTTTAATTATACTTTTAGAAAAACCTTCTTTTTGTACATAAAATAGAGGAACAACCATTGTACCCCTACAAATCCAATAACGGACATGACGGCGTTAAATGGTTCCCCAATGAGTTGCTGCAACCATCCAGTCAGCGCATCAGATGAATAGCTCCAACTGATAAATCGTCCAGACATATAAATCAGTATGGAATTCATTCCAATGACCTTAAAGAAAAAGGCCCACTTTTGGTATCCTTTAACATCGATGACGTAATAAAAAAGTGCCATAAGCAGTAAGCTGATTCCTGCACAAAGCATCGTAAAAGAACTGGTCCAAAGATTTTTATTAAAAGGGAATATCAAATCCCATAGAAAGGCTATTATTAAAGCAGCAACTCCATACATCAAAAGTTTCTTAACGGTGTCTAACTGCATTTCCTTTGTAGTTTTAAACAGTAAGTTTCCAGTAAATATTCCCATTAATGCGGTCCCAATTGCAGGAATTGTAGCAATCAGTCCTTCAGGGTCGTGAATTCCTAAATAGAGTTTACCAGGAATGAGTATGCTATCGATATAAGAAACGATATTACCTTGCATCGTTAAGTCTCCTGCTGCAAAACCTGGAGCAGCAAAGAAGGTCAATAGGAGCCAATATCCTAGCAGTAAACCTACGAGCCAAATCTTTTGAGCCATTGGTTTTGCGTAGAGGTAAATGATATTGGCAAACATATAAGCCAGACCTATTCTTCCCAAAACTGATGGAATTCTAACTTCAGATAGTGGCCAAAGTGTCAATCCATTGTTATAGACAACTCCTAATAAGACAAGGACTAATCCTCTTTTAACTACTTTTTTGAGCAAGGCTGATTTATCCATCCCTTCTCTGAGGTGTTTTCCAATGGAATAAGGAGTTGAAATACCCGCTATAAATAAAAACAGTGGAAAAATTAAGTCATAGGCTGCAAAACCATGCCAGTCTGGATGGTTAAACTGATGCCCAATAGCATCTAAAAAAGAGCCTGGATAGATTTCTCCAAGTCTGTGAAAAATAGCTTCTGCACCCATAATCCAGAACATATCGAATCCACGCAGTGCGTCTAGTGAAAAAAGTCGGGTTGGTTTTTGATTCATAATAGAGGGGTATTAAAAAAGAAAAAGCAACATTATACTGTTGCTTTTATCTTGTATTATTCTTTAGGTACTGATATCGTAATATTTCTGTATTGAATTGGTCCGTGATCTCCTTGAAGTAGTATTGGTCCTGGCGCAGCTTCATCACTGTCGAGAGCCCCACCGGTAATTCCTGCTATCAAGGCATTTGAGATTACTTCTTTACCATTGAGTACAACACTAACGGTACGCCCCACTAAAGTAATATCATAAGTCTGCCATTCACCTGCTGGTTTTCCAGCGTTCTGATTGGGTTCTAACAATCCGTATACTCCACCTATATAGTGAGAGTTGGTGTGTTTTCCATAATCGTCTTCCACTTGAACTTCATATCTACCTCTTAGGAAAATTCCTGAATTGGAATGCTCAGGATATTTGAATTCAATGTGAAGTTTAAAGTCGTCATAGGTTTTTTCAGTCATTAAATTAACTCCAGATCGAGGGCTACTCAAAACTCCGTCGACAGCCTCCCATTGATTTTTTGATGGGTTATTTTGAGCTTTCCATCCGGATAAATCTTTACCGTTAAAGAGCGCAACAGGCTTGGTCCATTTCTTGGGTGCTTCTCTAAAAAGCACTGGAGCACGAACACCTGTAAAACTCATAGCGTCTCCTGTAGGAGTTAATAAATGTCCGCTTAAGCGATCTCCATCTCTAGTACCTTTAACTACTAAATCTTGAGTTCCAATCCACTGAGCAGGAATACTAAAGCTAAATAAGTTTTCGTCTTCAATTACCTCTGCAATCGGTCTTGCAGATCCGACTACATTCATAAATCTACCTACAAGAGTAGAATTACCAGAGAATTCTACTTCCATCCACCCTGGAAGTTCTTGATCTCCACTTGAAATAGTAAGATCCCATCGTCCAATGAGTTCTGATTGTGATTGAGCCATCAATTGCATTGAACTTATGACAGCGAGTAATAAGGTTATTTTTTGAATACTTTTCATCATTTTTTTGAGATTTTAATAGAGGGTTAATACTATAGCAATATAATTAAAAGGGGCTTAAGGTACAATATGATTTTGAGCCTTAACATTTTTATACATTTTAGTTACAACAATAGTTTTTAAGAAAGTTACAGTTTGAATCAGGTCTTCATAGGACACATATAGTGAAGCAACTCCTAAACGAATTAAATTTGGAGGCCTAAAATCTGGTAATACTGAAGGATGGTTATTCGCTCCAGATTTGAGTACTTCCACGATGGCCTTAGCATGTGGATGAGAAATAGATACGTGACCTCCAATGCGTTCCATTGAATTTGGACAAACTAATTCATAGTCTATAGCTAAGAGCTCTTTTTTTACCGCCTCGATTAAAAATTGAATTTGTCTCTTGTTCTTATTCGCAATAGATGAAATTCCAGCCTCTAACGAAATCTTCAATCCGATCTCTAAAGCCGCCATACTTATTATAGAAGGGGTTCCATTTGCAAAACGATCAATGCTCGAATCTTCAACGTATTCCAAATCAAATTCAAATGGTTTTTGATGACCAAACCAACCTTGAATAGGGTTTCCAACTCCATCTTGAAATTCGCTATCTAACATCAAAAAGGCAGGAGCTCCTGGACCTCCATTGAGATATTTATAGGTACAGCCCACAGCTGCCTTAATTTCCATTTTTTGACAATCTACATCACAGATTCCAACCGCATGACTCATATCCCATACAATGATGCTCTGATGGTCTTTTGCCCAGTCATTGAGTTCTTTGACAGGATAGTAATAGGCACTTTTAAAACTCACCATACTCAGACAAACAATACCTGGATTCGATGCTATATGAGCCTTGAGAAGTTGTAGATCTGCTTCTAAAAAAGTAGGATAATGTAGTAAGTGAAAAGTAGCACCCTGCTGCTGAGCAATACCTTCTATGATATAATTGTCTGATGGAAAATTGAGTAGATCCGTAGTGAGGTTTTTGTCATAGCGATTCGACAACAATAATCCCAACACTAGCTTGTAGAGATTTAATGAAGTTGATTCTCCTACATAAACAGTTCCCTGCTGAGCTCTAATGAGTTGCTCCATATCGGAGGCCAGTCGCTTGGGCAATTCCAACCAATGGGCATTCCACGAATTGATCAGTTGAGCTCCCCACTGTTGTTCCACAGTAGTCTTAATTCGATCAATGGTCTTTTTAGGCAGTTTACCCAAAGAGTTTCCGTCCAAATAAATATCGTAATTACCTGGAACAAATTGCTTTGAAAAGGATGCTAATTCATCCTCTTGATCTAAGAGTCGAGCTTGATCTAAAAGTGCTTTCATTAGGGAGTTTTAAGGAGTTCTTTTTTAATCTTTTGTACCCAAAAGTTATACATTTTTCCAGAGGGGTGCAATTCATCCGGAGCTAGCAAACTAAGATCCGTTTTTGCTTCTTTGGATATAGAGGTAATATCGATAAAAGGCAACTTAAATTCGTTGGCTTGTTTTTGAATCACCTTGTTGAAGGCCTGTATTTCCAAAGCGATTTTTTTCACATCTCTGTCTTTTGCAAAAGGGGTGACTCCCCAATCGGGAATGGACACCAAGAACACTCCTTGAGCCCCATTTTTAGAATATTTTAAAGCTGTTTTGATCAGTTGAATCAATTCAGTTTCAAATCGCTCCAAGGATTGACCTCGGTATTGATTGTTGACTCCTATAAGAAGTGATACCAAATCATACTGATTGGTATTTTTTTTGGATTCAATTCCATTTATCAATTCTGCAGTAGTCCAACCTGTTTTAGCGATAATCGTAACCGTTTCGACTTCTAAGGAAGTTCCTTTTAGGACTTCGGCTAATTGATTGGGCCATCGCTCAGACTCCTGAACGCTTTCTCCAATGGTATAACTATCCCCCAATGCCAAATAGTCCTGAGCTGATAGTCCTAAGCTTGACCCCATTAACAAGATTAATAAAAGGTATTTGAAGTTCATATTTTAGTTGATTTTTTTTGAAATTTTAAGCATGAAGATAAGGCTTTTTATAACAATTCCTTAAGTTTTTAAGACCTCAGAATAAGTATCTTTGTAGGAGAATACTGACACATGGATTACACAAATATCATATCAGAAATCAAAGCCCATAAAAAGACTCCCAATCTGAGAATCAAAATTAAAAAGGAAGTGGAGCGATTTACAGAGCTTTTATACAATACGTTATTCGATACTGAGACGCTTGCTGAAGAACATATCGAAGATTTAGCACAAACCTTTGAAGAGTTAGTAAAATTATCCTGCTGGCATAAAGAAAAGCCCTGGGCTGAGATATGGGAAGATTACCTCAACTGTCTCCCAAAT
>Ga0181563_10005517_pt1 | contig 11576 bp, 7 predicted proteins | sample 011ome_25_FD_133759 | JGI IMG/M metagenome (GOLD analysis project Ga0181563, IMG submission 133759) | Coastal salt marsh microbial communities from the Groves Creek Marsh, Skidaway Island, Georgia - 011512CT metaG (megahit assembly) | ecosystem: Environmental > Aquatic > Marine > Intertidal zone... | reverse complement strand
ACGCCTCGACCGATGATCGACGCCTCTGGCCTCGCGGCGCGCACGACGACCGAGGCCCTCGGGGGGCGCGCCGAATGACGCCGACGCCCGACGCCCGACGCCCGACGACGCGGCAATAGCCGACGCGCAGCGTGAGGTTCGTGATGTTTACCGCGTCAGCACCCATGGCAAACGCGACGCCGCCCATGGCGCCCATGACGCACGCGACCGCGCGCGGCGCTCGAGCGACGACGCACGCCGTCGCGGGTGGCGCGCCGCGAAGAATCGCCCCTTCGCGGTCGTCGTCGTCGTCGTCGTCGTCGACTGCGCGCGCGTTGCGCGCACGCGAGACGCGACCGCGGAGTGCGATGACGGTGCGAGGGGCGGTCGGCGCGTGGGGGCGACCGCATGGGACGATCGCCGCGCGCGGCGTTCGAGCGGCGAGACGAGGGGCGGTGAGGCGGGCCGAGGAGGATCGACTGGGACGCGCGATCGGTTGGTCGTTTTTAAAGACGCACGCCAAGGCGTGTGCGTTTGTGAGTGGGCGTGAATCGCGACGAATGCGTGAGGTTAGTTTGAGCGCGAGCGGTGGGGACGCACCCGCGGCGGGAACGAGTCGCTGGTCGCGCGTGTTGCAATCGCTCGCGACGACGGTGGACCCGACCGTCGCGGAGGCGTTACTCGACGAGGAACTCCCGCCGCACGAAGAAATTCGACGAGGTACGCTGGAGAATGGGCTCAAGTATGTGATTTTGCCCAACAAGGTTCCCGAAGGGCGATTCGAGGCGCACTTGGAGATGCACGTGGGGAGCGTCGACGAACGAGAAACCGAACAGGGGCTGGCGCACTTGGTGGAGCACGTGACGTTTCTCGGATCCAGAAAGCGTGACCAGTGGCTTGGGTCGGGCACTCGAGGTAACGCATACACGGATTTCCACCATACCGTGTTCCACATCCACGCGCCGACGACGAACAAGGATGGGCACTACATGCCTCCAAACGTGCTTGACATTTTATACGACGTCGCGTTCAACCCGGCGTTGTTGGATACTCGCGTAGCAAAGGAAAAGAAAGCCGTGCTTGCAGAGGCGCAAATGATGAACACGATTGAATATCGCGTTGACTGCCAACTTTTAGAGCACTTGCACTGGGATAACTTGCTCGGCACGCGATTTCCCATTGGTAAACTCGACCAAGTGGAAGCGTGGCCGGCGCAAGCCGTGCGAGACTTTCACGCGCGCTGGTACTTCCCCGCGAACGCCACGCTGTACGTCGTCGGTGATTTCGGTGCTGACGTGGATGAAGTGGAGAAGATGATTGAGACGTCGTTTGAAAACGCCGCTCCGGCTGAGGGTGCAGAAGAGGCGGAGTCGCCGCTCGCGCGCCACGCCGTGCGCCCGCCGGTGAAGCACGCATACGGGTCACCCGCACACGAAGCTGGGGAGATCCAACGCATAAATGACGAAGCCAAAGCGCAAGGGAAGGATGATCCATTCATGCCGTTTGTCGCCCCCGAGGGTAAGGTGTCCATGTTCCAACACGAGCACTTGAGCAACGCGAGCTTTAATATTTTCTCAAAGCTTCCGATTAAGCCTTTGAAGCGCATGGGTGATTTGCACCGAACGGTTTTGCAGCGTATTGTGTTGTTGGTTTTGCAGAGTCGCATTCAATCTCGATACACTGAGACAAATGCGGACTACAAGCGAGTAGAGCTCGATCACAGCGATAGCGCGCGCGAAGGATGTTGCGTGAGCACGGTGACGGTGACGTGCGAACCACGCGAATGGGAGTTTGCCTTGCAAGTCGCCGTCGAAGAAGCCAGACGTTTGCAAGAGTTTGGTTTGACATCGAGTGAACTCGATCGTTTCAAGGCGGCAATGCTACGCGACAGCGAACAGCTCGCACAACAGGCTGGATGTGTGCCAAGCTTGGAGAACCTCGACTTTGTCATGGAGCACGACGCGTGCGGACACACCGTCATGGATCAAGTGGCTGGACACGAAGCCTTGGTGCGCATGTCTGAGTGCATCACGCTCGACGCATGCAATGGTGCATGTGACGAGCTTCTGGGATTCATTGGTGAATATGGCGTATCCGATGACGAGAGACGTGAAACGAGCGGCAAAACGACAGCAATCGTGGCGTGCGTCCCGGCGACGATGACCACGGTTGAGGGCGAAATCGTCCCGTTTGACATCACGCCAGCGCGTATCGAGGCGGTCCTTGCGGCGGATTATGGCGAAATCACTCCTCCAGAAGACATCTTCGTCCCGGAAGTGTTGATTTCGGACGAAGATATTGTCGCTTTGGTTGAGGAAACGCAGCCGACGTTTACCGAGGCTACGATGCACGAACCGACGGGCGTGTATCAGCGAACACTCAGTAACGGCATTCGCGTCAACTACAAAGTGCTCGATGCCGAACCAGGCAGTGCATTCTTGCGACTCGTCATTCCAGGTGGTCGCTCGCGCGAGTCTTCTGAAGTTGGACCCGGAGGCATTGGCGCCGCGGCGGTGGGCTTGCGTACGATTCAAGAGGCGGGCGACGTCGGCGAGTGGTCTCGCAAGCAAGTCGAGTTACTCACGATGCAGCACTTGCTCGTGTATGACGTCGAACCCGAAGTGGAGTATATGTTTATGGACTCGGCCTTCGCCACCGATGGTGGTTTGCGAACCATTCTTGAAGTCATCCACCTTACGCTGACCAAGCCAAACTGGGACGCCCAAGCGCTCGAACGCGTTAAAGACATTTACCGCATGTTTCAAATTAATACCAAGAAGAACATCGAGTTGCTGACGCACGACACGGTGAACTCGGTGATTTACCAAGATCGCCGCATGATGGATCCAAATGGTGAGGCACTGAGCGCGTTGACTCTTGAAGGAGTACGCGAAGTCGTCGAAAAGCAATTCGCCACCGGCGCGCTCGAACTCAATATCGTTGGCGATATCATCCCAGAAGAGGTTGATGACTTGATTCTTGCATTTATGGGATCAATTAAAATGAAGGTGGACCCGACGGTGGCGGCGAGTGCGGTGCCTCTCACATTGAAGGATGTACCCGCAAATGATCCCGTGCGCAAACAACGTTTGTGGTTGAAGGACAGCGATGAACGCGCATGTGCCGTCGCCGCAGGACCTGGACCGAGCATGTGGGCGAAAATGCCGAGTCTGTATTCTGAAATTCCCAGTTTTGTGAATCAAGAAGCGTACACGACGGCGCAAATTGAAGCGATGAGAGATCCGGTGAACGAGGTTGCGCAAGCCAAGGGTAACCCGTTTGCGCGACAGTCTGTCAGACGCGCCAATCCATTAGCGACGTACTGCGCAGGTATGATGCTCGCCGAAGTTGCTGGCGGGAGATTGTTCACCACAGTTCGCGATGCTTTGGGTTTGACGTACGATTGCAACTTCACCATGTCGTTTGGTTTACAAAACAACGACGCGACGACGTACCGTTTGCTCGTCACGTCGACGCCAGAGAAGATTGACGACGCGTTGAACGCCGGCGTCCGTGTTTTGCGTGGGTTCAAGATGCAGCGCGTGAGCCAACGTGAAGTGGATCGCGCTCGATTGACATTGCTCAGTCGACATGAGATGGATTTGAAGACGAACCAGTATTGGACAGATTTGATGCAGTGCACTGGCACGCCGGATTTGGCGCCGATGAAGAAGATTGACTGCATCGCTGAACTTCCATTAATGTACGAAGCGTGCACGGTGGAGGATTTGCAGGAAGTGTACGATCAACTTGGATTGGGTGAAGGAGAGATGTTTACTTCGGTTACTATTGCTGGACAGACTGAACCGAAACAAAAGTTGACAGAGTCGGATGTCGCCAAGGCGGCGGCGGCGGCCGCGCAGCTCAGCGCCGCGCTCGGCGGTTTAAACATTGCCGAGGCGATCAAGAATTTACAGCGAAAAGCTTAGGCTGACATCGATTTCTAGCGCGCGCGCGCAATGTAATGCAATAGAATACTTCTTTATATTTACTCTACCGGTACTATCCTCCGTCCGCGCGCATTTATGTATTAACGCTTCTTGTTGTATTTTTTAACCATGAAGGCTTGCAAGTCATCGAGATCGCGCAATTCCTTAACGCGAACGCCTCGCTTGCCCCAATACTCCTGCATGCGTCGAACTTGCATGATATCACCCGTAGCCGCGATCGTCTTCGCTCGCGCAAACCAAATCTTATCAAACGCTTCTTGCACTTCGCCCTTGTTTCCAGTGTCCACGGCGCGCTTCAAGAACTTCAACTCTTTGAGCTTTTGAATCGCACTCACATCATACCCCTTGCCTTCGAGCTCTTTCGTGATGGCTAAGATTTCCCTAGACCCATTCCAAAACACTTGACCGATGTACAACGCCGACACCACGCACACCGCCGGTCCAATCACTGAATCATCCGCCTTGGCCACATCAGCGATGATATGCATCGCGTGCGGCGACGCGCGAACGGTGGGTCCCGTCGACCGCGCCGCGCCGTGTCGTCGACCGCGCACGGTCGCGCGGCAAACGCCACCAGGCGTGGTCGTCGTCGTGGTCGTCGTCATCGTCGTCGCCATCATCATCGTGTTGTCGTCGTCCTCGTCGTGCGTCGTCGTGTGTCGTCGTCGTGGATAACGACATCAATCCAGCTGGCCCAGTCCCGGGCTTGTTTTTTTGAAATCACTCGCACCTCAACAATGTCTGCGTAGAGAGTTTCATGCATGAAGGCGCTACTGTATGCGTCACATTCATTGTATTTCTATTCTATTCTACTGTACCGATTCTAACACATCTATTCTACAGTTGCATTCTACGCCGCTCTGCTGTGCCTTTTATTTAACGTCTTGGTCTTCGTCTTTCAGCTGCCCGGTGGCTTTTTGATATTCATACATATCGTCGTCGCTAGCACCAGCCAAGTTCCTCGGACCCGTATTCATTTCCCACATCTCTCCAACGTCTAAAACCGTGACCCACGATTGTGGATACGTTGGAAACCACTCGTCGGAGTCGGCCAACCCAGTGCGCTTGACGCCGACGCGCCCGTTACGCACGCACACGACGTATCCAGTGACCGCGCGCGTCATCCAGCGTCTCTGCTTCGGCGCGCTACTAGAAGCGCCATTGATGTTATGATCGCTTAAAGTCGACGTCGATGGCGTGGCCATCGTCTCTCGACGCACCATTTCGCTCGCGACGCCTTCTCGAGTTTTCTTGGCACGTTCTGGGAGAGGCGCTCCAACGCGCACCGCCACGCGCACGCGATCACCAACCAGCACCCCTCGTCGTTCGAGGTCGAGGGCAATCCTTTGACGCTTCTCTTCTGGTGTTTCCGCGCGTCCAGATTTCTCTTCCTGCATCACCCCACTCCCGTACGAATCCTCCATCGCCATCATCTTTTCATAGTCGTCAGAGGTCTCGACGTCGTCGTCGTCGTCTTTCGCATCTTTCCTTGTGCTCGTCGCGTGTCGTCGCTGGTGCTGCGCGACGAACGCACACGTCGGTATCGTCGACGTCGACGTCAATGTCGTCAGGCGTGCGACGACATCGACGCACGCCGTGCGCCAGACACAACGCATCGCGTTCTGAGGCTTGGCACAACGCGCCGCGCGAGATATTCACTCGCGATGGCGAAAGGTCGACGGAAGAAGGAGCGCATGCGAGCGATAAAAGCGATGGCGAATACGGACTGCGACATGAGTCTGGGTGGGGGTGGAGTAGCATTGGCAGCACACGCGCCTACCGTCGTTCCATCGACGAATGCGTACGCCGCCACCGTACCGCTACCAGTCGTGGGAAAGACGCCGACTTTGACGACGGCGGCGGCGAAGGCGGTGAATCAGCCGCGCGTGAAAGCCGCACCTGTGCGCAAAGTTATCGCCAAGCGCAAGGCTAAGGCGTTGGAAAAAGCTTTGGCCGCGAGCGACCGAAGGTTCTTAAAACGAGACAAGAATGTCTTGAAGCGAGCGAGTCGGACGACGGCGAAAGAAGTGTATTAGCTTTTGTTTCGGCGCCGCGCGCGGAGTATACGTGCATAGCAGTAGATCACTTGTAGTTGTACATCATTTCTCACATCATTAAAGCGCGTTCGTGGGAAATCAACATTTGGTTTGTGAACCAAATGTTGTGTGCGTGTGTGCGCGCGTGTGTGTGTGCACATGACGACGAGCTATCCATAGGACCGGAACTCAGGCGTCACACAACGGCGCGCTCTCGAGGGCGATGAGGTCGTTGTCGCCATCAAAGATGATGGCGATGGCGATGGTGGCAATGCTCGTCGCCGCGCGCGGAGCTAACGCGCGTATCACGCACTACGACGTCGTGCGCGACGATCGTAGCTTGATTCTCCTCCGCGAGCCTTTTGGATTCGCGCCGGGTGGGTTGGTGGAGATCACGCTGAAAGAGCCACGGGTTTACCTTCCCGAGCACGCAGCACCGCCAGATAAAACGAAGTTTGGATTTTTCTTAACCGCAGGACGAGATGAGGGCGCGCTCGATGCGGCGTTAGCGGATGGTGCGTGCGTTTTAGATGTGGATTTCGTGCAGCAGACCTTTACCTTTGCGGACATGGACGCGCAGCTTAAGGCGGGTGAGCGTGAAGTGAGCACGTACGAATTCACGCAAGACATTACGAATGGGGGCGATTATATGCTGTTCTTCGCGAATTGTGAACCGCACACGGTGGTTAGTTTCGGAATCACCACAACGTTTGCGAATAAAGATTCGAGCGGGAGACTTGACTACTTGGGAAGGGGGGAGAAATCATTACCCAGCGTGTACTACTTGTTCTTTTTGCTAGACGTGTGCGCGGCCGCAGCTTGGGCGTACACCTTAGGAAAGGCTCAGGGTCGCCGCGGGGTGCGAAAAATACACTGGTTGATGCTCGCGCTTGTGACGTTTAAGTCGCTGTCCGTGCTTGCGCAAGCCGGTCGCTATCACTTGACGCGTATTTCGGGTTCTTCTGCAGGCTGGACTGCCGCGTTCTACGTCTTCACAGTGTGTAGGTCGATGCTGTTGTTTGTCGTCATCGCGCTCGTTGGCATGGGATGGTCTTTTCTCAAGCCCTTCCTCCATCAGCGTGAAAAGAATCTGCTCATGGCCGTCATCCCGCTGCAAGTTTTGGCGAACATTGCGACGTTAGTGATTGATGAAGAAGGTCCAGCAGACGAAGGATTCTTTGCATGGCAATCAATGTTCATCATGATTGACATTATGTGCTGTTGCGCGGTGCTGGTGCCGATTGTATGGAGTATAAAACACTTGCGCGATAGCTCGGATGCGTCAGAAAAACAAGCTAGAAATTTGCACAAACTGGAGCTTTTCCGTCACTTTACGTCATGACTGTGGCGTACATTTACTTCACTCGAATCGTTGTATATTTGTTAAAGTCTACGGTGGAGTACGAGCTCAGATGGACCGCCGCTTTCTTCTCTGAACTCGCCACGTTGGCGTATTACGTTGCCACAGGGTACTTGTTCCGCCCTGAAGAGGAGAACATGTATTTTCAATTGAAGAAGGATGAGGACGAAGATGGAGTAGAAATGAGCGATCGCGCAATGTGGCTCCCGTCCGGCGCTGGCGGTTTGATTGCGGAAACGAACACTACAAATGTCTAGCTGCGCTGCGCTGCGTATATACATGGTTCTCGATCAATTTAATTACAACGAGCGCGCTTGCTCTATTCAAACTTTCTCACGTTTGCCATTTCATCTAACATTGCCTGGATCGATTCCTCCGTGAATTCGCGATCCTCCACATCTAAGCTAGGCACGAGTGTCTTCGCCTCGTCGAAATCCACCGGCTTGAGGTTGGAAATCACGGCTCCCTCGAAATCATGCAACCCAGCATCTTGAAGCAAGTTCCGGATCGTCTGAGCCGCCGCCGCCGACGTAGAGCCGGTGAAACGTTCGCAATATGCCTTTGTCTTTTCAAATACCCGCGTTCTCGTCGTCGACGTTTCTTCCCCACGCTCGGCGTCGTCTTCTAATTTCGACGTCTGCACGATCTTCACCTCCGCCATGCTCAAGCAGTGCGCATCGGCAAAGTCGGCGCCGAGACGCAGCTCGGACGCGTCTTCTTCTTCGACGGCGGATTTACGCCCTACGCATGACGCCGCAGACATGATGCCCTCGTTCCGTGTCAACCTCAGTCGTGCGTCGCACACTCCCGCGTGTAGTAGCAGAATTCGTACGTAGGGTTCCCAGTCCAGAGTCGGACATGTGGGTTCACGGTCGTTTTCTGGCGGCTGCGACGGGCGTCAGTCGTCGACGCCAGAGCGAGCGACGACGATTCGACGACGACGACGAAGACGACGAAGACGACGACGACCAAGTGACGCAAGGGAAATCACGCGCACGCATTCATAGCACGCGTTGACGACGACGACGGACGCGCGCGATGGGTGACCGCCAAACCGGTTCGCGGCCGATTCGCGCGACGTTTCTTAAAGCTGCAACGTTGAACGCGTTCTATGTCGGTCGCGGTGCGCCGTTAGCGCTCACGCAAACGTCGTCGTCGACGACGGGTGATGTAACGATTGATGACGTTACCTATGCGTGCGCCACTGCGGAGGGTGGCGTGGCTCTCGTGCGCAGTCGCACGACGACGACGATGATGGCTGCCAAGAGACAAGGAAGCAAGAAGCAGAAGACTGAAAAAAAGGAAACGAGCGTGACGTCGAGCGTGAGCGAATTAGCGCGCTACGATGGCGATGAAGAAGCGTTGACGTCAATTGCGATCGATCGATCGGGTCGGAAAGTGTTTTGCGCGAGTCGAAGCGGACACGTGACGAGGTTGGAGTACGAGTCGTCGTCGGCACTCAGGCGCTTAAAGACATGGCAGCCGCACAAATCGTCACCGGTACTTGACATGGCGATTGATAATACTGGATCGTTGTTATGTACGGGGAGTGCCGATCGCACCGCGCGCGTGTGGGATATTGAACGCGGGTATTGCACGCACGCTTTTCGCGGCGCTCATGGCGGCGCGCTCACGGCGGTTGCTTTTCATCCGTCGATTAACGCCGCGCGTGTGTACACCGCAGCGGACGATGGTTCGCTCTGTGTTTGGTCGCTTAACGATAAGAAGAACAATGGCTTGGTGAAATGTATGGCTGATGCGCATGTGAGTGCGATTACCGCTATTCGCATCGACGTCGAATCGAATACGTTGCTCACCGCTGGTCGCGATAAGATCGTGAAAACATTTGAACTGGACACGTTGAAGCCGCGAACGACGACGGCGGTTCACGAAACAATCGAAGACTGCGTCATTCTAGATGGAAATTCTTCAATCATTCGGGAGACTGGCATAAAGGCACCAGTAAACGGTGGTATAGTGTTTTGCGTAAGCGGCGACAGCGGCCGCATTCGAGTGTGGCGCGAAGGTGCGGCGAAAGTATCGGTTGAATCCGCACCACTTGTGGCTAAAACGCTCACGAAAGGAGGCGATGACGAGGATAACGATTTTGAAGCCGCCGCGGGAACGTTTACAAAATGTGCGATTACGCACCACGGGCACCACATCACCGCCGTGAGCGGCGACGCTCGATTGCTGACGTACGGCGTTAACAGTGAATCGAAAGCGCTAGAGATTGAGCGCGAAATCGTCGCGAACACTGACGAAATCATAGGTTTAACATTCGTACCCGACGCTCAAGCTGACGCCGAAGAAGAGAATCGCGCGAAGGAATTAGCAGCGGCTGAAGGTGACGATGACGACGAGCTTCACGCTCTGACGCGGCCGCCAAAACAAATGGCAGTCGTCACAAATTCACCAACGGTGCGCGTATTCGATCCGTCTACGATGTCCTGTGTCGGTTCACTTACAGGCCATAGTGCTGTTGTTTTGTGCGTCGATTCAGCGCTCGCGAGTGACGGAACGGCGCTCATCATTACTGGCGCGAAGGACCATAGCGTGCGCCTGTGGAATGGCGCAACGAAAGTATGCGTTGCCGTCGGAGAAGGCCACGTCGGCGCGGTGGCCGCCGTAGCATTTCCTCCAAAGTCATCGAAGCGAGGTGCTCCATTTGCGGTTTCTGGTGGCGCGGACAGAGTTTTACGCGTGTGGGATATTGACGGCGCGCTGCGGGTAGCGGCGGAGGGCGACGCCGACGATGCTCACGAATTGCACGCCACCGCCGCTACTGTGGCACACGACAAACCGCTTAATGGCGTAGCTGTCGCGCCACATTTGCGCATGGTTGCCACGTGTTCGAGCGATAAAACGGCGAAGCTTTGGAAGATGCCAGATCTCGTACCACTCGCCACGTTGCGTGGACATCGGCGGGGAGTTTGGGCGTGCGCGTTTTCGCCGTCAGACCGCGTATTGGCGACGGCGGGCGGAGACAAGCTTGTGAAAATTTGGAGCGTCGACGATCGCGCTGGAAGTGATACGAATGGCACGTGTTTGCGAACACTCGAAGGCCACAGTGCGGCGGTGTTGTCCATTCGTTTTCTATCTCGCGGCGCGCAGTTAGTCACGACTGGTGGTGACGGCATGATGAATCTCTGGACTGTCAACGCCGGCGCGTGCGTGTCGTCCATTGATGCGCACGAAGACAAAGCGTGGGCGATTGCGGTTGGCGGCGATGGTGATTGGATTGCAACTGGCGGCACTGACGCATCAATGTCGCTCTGGCGCGATTCGACGGCGACAACGAGTGCAGAAGAGGCGGAGAAGCACGCGCTCGCGGTTCAAAGTGAGCAAGAGTTCTTCAACGCCGAACGTCAGGGAGATGTCACGCGCGCGATTGATCTCGCACTACGTCTCGAGCGTCCCGGTGCGTTGTTGCGCGTGCTCACGCGCCTGTTGGAGGACGACTTCGAGCGCGGGGACGAGCGTTTGAGAGAGTGTGTGGCGCCTTTGCAAGCTGATAAATTGACTAGAGTTTTGGAATGCATTCGGGAGTGGAACACGAACTCCAGGACGTGTCACGTCGCTCAGCACGTTCTCGCCGCCGTGTTTCGTACACACGGCATGGAGGAGTTGAGTAAAGTTCGCGGTATTTCGCAAATCATTCAAGCGATCAAAGCGTATACCGAGCGTCATCAGACGCGATGTGAGCGTCTGTATCGCGGAACGTTTTTGGTTGACACGCTCCTTGCGAAAAGTGGTTCAATTATCGACGATGAGGAAACCGTGCAATACGTCAAACGGACACACGAAACAATTGATGACTTCGGATACATGCGCCGCTCAACGAAGCTCGTTGACGAGGATGAAGTGGAGAATGAAGACGACGCCGAAGAGAATGAAGCCGACAACGACGACGCACACGCAAAACTAGAAGACGCCACTACAAAGGAGCAAGTAAACGAAGACGACGTCATCAAAGTGCCACAGATGCTGCAGAGACTGAATGCGATTAAGCGCGGCGCCAAAGATATCGAGTTGAATCGTAAGGCTGTACGTGACCCTTCACCGCGCCATACACGATCAGGGAAACGTTTGTAGACGAAGTAGTAGCATTTTATTATACACTACATGTAGTTTTGAAAAGGGCGCGCTTCGACAAAATTTTCGCACGATTGCATTTGGATCACCGAGTTCGAGTTCAGATCGGTTTTAGCGCCACAACGAAGGTTATTGTTCCCTGTCACAATTCCACTT
>Ga0181563_10005515_pt1 | contig 11579 bp, 14 predicted proteins | sample 011ome_25_FD_133759 | JGI IMG/M metagenome (GOLD analysis project Ga0181563, IMG submission 133759) | Coastal salt marsh microbial communities from the Groves Creek Marsh, Skidaway Island, Georgia - 011512CT metaG (megahit assembly) | ecosystem: Environmental > Aquatic > Marine > Intertidal... | reverse complement strand
ATGGAGTAGGCGAATATACCAAAAGCCGTTGTTTCCTCTGGTTACAACGCCGATGGCAGCATCATCGCCTAATGGGATTATTGGTTCATTGAATTTAGGCATAGTTCAAATGTTCCAGTTATGTTCCAGTTACGGGATTTTGCCCAAAAGCTAAAACATCCTAAATTGTTGATTTATATGGCTTTTGTATAGATAGGGCAAAAAGTCCAGTAATGTTCCAGTAAATTACCACGCTTCTTAGAAGAAGCAAAATAACCGGAATATGCCTAATTATCAGTCTTTTAAGGATTGCGCCCGTAGCTCAGCTGGATAGAGCGTTGCCCTCCGGAGGCAAAGGTCATAGGTTCGAATCCTATCGGGCGCGCCAAATAACTATCTCTCTGGAAGGAGTATTTTTTTGGGCGGCCATCACGTTGATTGCTGTATTCATGGCGGACACTCGGCCCCTTTGAGCGGACTACCGAGATGCCATTTCTTCCTGCAGCACGTTATACCGGTCTACTAGCTGCTTGAAGCCTTCATTCTGACGTACCAGCCGTTCCATTTTTTCCTTTAACTGTCGATCCATGTAATCCATCTGGGCCACACCGGCACCGCCAATGCTGGCGCCGGCAAAGCCGCCGACACCATCGGCATCCTTGCCAATATCACGCAGCATCAGGTTGGCCTGTTCGTTCTGGGCAGTGGCGAAATAGGCCGGACCACAGACACGTTCGCGAATCTTCGATTGCCAGCGTTTGACGTACTTACACTTGATATCAAAGCGTTCGTCATCATTGAGTTCGTTGAAGCGGTCAAACATGGCCTCGCGGGCACGATTGAATTCACGCCGCAGTTTGGTCATGGACATAGGTTTTTCTGCCTCAATCTCTTCTGGGGCATTCTGGGCCTGGCTGGTGGTCACTAGGGAGCCGGTCATATGCAGTATCAGCACGAGCGCGGACAGGGACAGGGTGTGTTTTTTGCGTTGTCTGGAGATATCGCGTGTGATCATTTTTCGAGCCGTTGTTTGCGAGTTTCTTCGAGGGTTTCCGTGAGAGCGTTGTATTCACCCATGGCCTGTCTGAATTCGGGGTGTGCTTTAAAAAGAGTTTTCATGCGTTCCGCAAACTGTTCATTGAAATAATCCATTTGCGTGACACCGGGTGCACCGCGAGTTGCACCGACAAAACCAAACTGGCCGAGCAACATTTCGGCCTCCTCTTCCTGGGCGTGTTTAAGATACGCCGGACTGCAGACCTGTTCCCGGATCTTTGACTGCCAGCGCCTCACATATTCGCAGTGCACATCAAAGCGGTCATCCTCGTTGAGGACATTAAACACATTGAACATGTTTTCCTGAGCTCTGTTGATTTCCAGGCGCAGGTTGCGCAGGGATTCCGGCGCGTTGACGATGATTTCTTCGGGCAGATTCGATGACTGTGCGCTGGTCACAGGGGTAACCAGAACGCTCACCAGCAGTGTGAGTCCTGTGATAATGATTGGCATTTTGCTGACGGTTTTACTGAAGACCGTGGTACTGCGAAACACCCGTTTCCCCAGAGCAAACGTTGCACTATTGGTGACAGTCATCGGGTTATCTTTCATGCAGGGCGTTGCCAGAGTCTAATCGTATACAGGACCGATTTCCACACGAGTCCTTGCATCCAGAGAGCAAGGGGTGCCGACAAACGACCTGGCTGGTCAATCCACATTGTTTTCACATTGGCTGGCTTCCCACCTCCGGGGCATCCACTGATAATGGGAAAAAACCAGAAAAATCATGCGCAAAGCCTTCCCCCTCTTTATCTGTTTCCTCAGCATCGCTCCGCTGGCCCTGGCCCAGAGGCCGCAGGCAGGCCAGTCTGTGCAGGTGGGGCAGGGCCGTGACCAGAAAAGCATTGCCATGGTGCGCGCTGATACGCCACCGGTCATCGATGGTGTGCTGGATGATGCGGTGTGGGACTCTGCGGCGGTGGTGGATGAGTTTCACCAGATCATTCCGGTCGAATACAACGCACCCACCGAGCGGACCGAGGTTTACTTGCTCTATGACGAAGATGCTTTTTATGTCGGGGTAAAAAACTTCATAGACCCCGATGAAATCACGGCCAACATCCTCAAGCAGAACACCACCATCTTTGGCAGTGACGATTATTTTTCCGTTTCCTTCGATTCCTTCAATACCCAGCGCGGGGGTTACTTTTTTGGCGTCAACCCGAATGGTGTGCGCGCCGATGGTCTGTACCGCAATATCTCTCAGTTCTACGGAGACTGGGATTCCATTTATTACGCCGAGACCAGCATAGTAGAGGATGGCTGGATTGCCGAGTTCGAGATTCCCTTCAAGTCCCTTTCCTTTGATCCCAACAATGACACCTGGGGACTGAATTTTTCCCGGCGTATCCAGTCGCACAACGAGCAGATGGTGTGGGTCAGCAATGACCGCCGTTTTGATCCCAGCAGTGCTGGCCTGGCTACCGGCCTGACGGGCATGCGCCAGGGCCTCGGCCTCGACATCGTGCCTTCCACCAGTGTGACCCATGACAAAAATTATGTCTCCGGCACGTCGGATACTCACTTTGAACCGTCCCTGGATGTGTTCTACAAACTGACGTCGGGGCTGAACGCTTCCATGACAGTGAATACGGATTTTTCCGCCACCGAAATTGATGATCGCCAGGTAAATCTGACGCGTTTTAGCCTGTTTTTTCCGGAGAAACGCGACTTCTTCCTGCGCGAGGCTGACATTTTTGAATTCGGCCGTCTGAATCAGAATGGCCGCCCATTCTTTTCCCGCCGCATTGGGCTCAGTCGTTCAGGGCAATCCATCGATCTGGAATTGGGTGGCAAGATCAGTGGCCGTATCGGCGACTGGGAACTGGGTGCGCTGACCATTCGCCAGGATGAGGCGACCGGCGTCGCAGCTGATACCTTGTCCGTGCTGCGGGTGAGAAAAGGGCTGTTAGCCGAGTCGCAGATTGGGGTAATTGCGACCGAGGGCAATCCAACGTCCAATCTCGATAACTCACTGGCTGGAGTCGATTTTCTTTATCGCAACTCCAATATCGGCGAAGGCCGCATCTTTGAAGTGTCGAGCTGGTTTCAGCAGTCCGATACTGAAGGCATTGACCGGGACGATCGCGCGGCAGGCATCAATGTTGCCTTTCCCAGTCAGGAAGGACTGACCGGTGCAGTTGGCTTCAACCGCTTTGAAGACAACTTCAATCCCGCCCTCGGTTTTGCCAACCGTGTCGGGGTGGGCCAGACCAGTGCCGAGATCAATTACAACTGGCGTCCGGACACGGGGCCGTTCCAGTCCCTCTATTTCAGTGCCGAGTGGGAGCGGTTTGATGACTCCGCCGGCAACCTGCAGTCAGAGGGCTTTTCCGTGACGCCCCTGGAACTCACCACCAACATCGGTGATGGCCTGTTCCTGCGCTCCAACTTCGACAAGGAAGTGCTGGTCACACCATTCCAGATCTATCCGGGCGTTGTGCTCGCCCCTGGCGAATATGACTTTGAAAACCACGGTATTGAATTTCGTACAGCGAACTTTCGCAAGATCACGGGTCGTACCGCCTTTATCAAGGGCACGTTCTGGAGCGGCACGCAGGAACGCGTGTTTGGCAACGTCACCTGGACACCCTCACCACGCATTCGTGCCAACGTTGGCTTCAATATCACCAATGCCAAACTGCCGGAAGGCAATTTCATTACCCGCCTGCTGACTGCCGGGTTTGATTATGTGTTTTCAAACAAGCTGTCCCTGGTCAACCTGGTGCAGTATGACAATGTCAGCGAAAATCTGGGGATCAATATGCGCCTGAACTGGATTCCGGTCCCGGGCCAGGAGTTCTTCTTTGTGGTGAATCACAACATGGAAGATGTCGATCGCGATAACCGTTTTCATTCCCTGGCCTCTACCGTCACGGCCAAGTTCAGTTATACCTTCCGTTATTAGGTCACACTCATCTTGCGTGAGGCTTTTTGAGGACTAAAGCGCCTAATGCGTGACACGGGTTCTGATCAGATCCGCATATCATAGTTTAGATAGGTAATAGCGAATTGGTATGGCCAGGACTGGATCAGGGTGCTGGAGTAAAGCGCACATGACATGCCTATAGTCGGCCTTCATTGAGTGCCCGACACCGGCCAGTAAAGCTTTGTCATGAAAAACACCCCGCCACCGGATTTCGATAATTCTGATCTGCTGACACGTCTGCGTGGCCAGGAGCATCGCCGCACTGCCCTGTGATTATCTGGACAGCAATCTCAGTGCAGGACAGCGACTCTGGTTTGTCCTGCACCTGCTGATGTGTGGTTATTGCAGGGCATGCATCAGGCACCTGAAGCTGACTATCGCCATGATTCTGGGTTTTCTGTTCATTCTCTGGTATGCGCCTGAAATGTCTGTCACACGATTTGCGTTGGTCCTGTTGTTATCCATTTGCATTTTTGAGGGCATTCGCCACGAAGAGGGCGGGCTGATTGAAGAGTTTGGCGACGGGTGCCAGGCGTACCGCAAGGAAATTGGTCTCTTTTTTACCTGGCGGTAAGTGGCAGCACGTATACCTGATCCCTGGCTGCGAACACGTCCCTGTCTGTTGACCCCCCCCCTAAAACAAAAGACAGGTGACGTGTTCGGCTTTCTGGAGAATAACGTCATGCGCAATCCTGAAATCACCCTGGATCGTAAAATGGTCGCACTGGCTTATACCATTGTGATGGTTTATATCGCTTACCAGTCACTGACTTTGTTTCATGATGCTGTATAGGCAGGATGTGCCTGGTGTCGATTCGTGATCTTGTAGCGGCGCCGGGTATAATCCCCGCCAGGAAGGAACCATGGTTTCCTGGTTGGCACTGAACAACAAAGCATGCCATGTTGAGCCACAGGCACTGGCATAATAGTGCTTTAGACAGTCTGATTAAGAGTTACCATTGAACATCCTTCATCGCAATGTCCCGCTCCTGGCCGTGGCCCAGGCCCTGATGATGAGCTGCAATTCGCTTATGGTTGCCACAGCCGCACTGGTCGGCTACAGCCTGGCGCAGGACAAGTCCCTGGCCACCCTGCCGCTGGCCAGCCAGTTCATTGCAGTGATGTGCACCAGTATTCCGGCGGCGATGGTGATGCAGCGGATCGGGCGTAAGAAAGCCTTCCTGGTAGCGTGTTTTTTCGGTGCCGGCGGCGGCCTGCTGACCAGCACCGCCATACTTAATCATAACTTCTGGCTGTTCGTCATGGGCGTTGCCCTGGTCGGTGTGTTCAACGGTTTCGGCAACTATTTCCGCTTCACCGCGGCTGACAGCGTGGAGTTGCCGTACAAAAGTCGTGCTGTGTCTTACACCATGCTGGGCGGGGTGGTGGCGGCGATACTCGGGCCCACCCTGGCGCGGGTGTCGCGGGAATGGATTAGCGGTGCCGAGTTTGCCGGCAGCTACATGACGGCAATCCTGCTGTATGTTGGCATATTCGGGGTGCTGAGCTTCCTGAAAATCGACGATACCGGTCCCGGTCGGGAGCGCGATTATGCTTCCGGGCGCCCGTTGCTGGAGATAGTCCTTCAGCCCAAGTATATCGTGGCACTGATCTGCGGCATGCTGGGCTACGCGGTCATGTCCTTTGTCATGACGGCAACCCCCCTGGCCATGAGCCAGGCATCCTTTCTGTTCGATGACACGGCAATCGTTATCCAGTGGCATGTGATGGCGATGTTTGCGCCATCGTTTTTTACCGGCAACCTGATCGTGCGTTTCGGGGTGTTGCGCATCATGTTCCTCGGAGCACTGTTTGGCCTGACTTGTGTTGCCATCAATTTACTGGGTACACAGTTCCTGCACTTCCTGTCTGCGCTGGTGCTGCTTGGCCTGAGCTGGAACTTCCTGTTTGTCGGGGCCACGACCTTGTTGACCGAAACCTACACGAGCGAAGAGCGCAACAAAGCCCAGGCTGTGAATGACTTTGTGATTTTTTCTTCGGTATCCATCGGTTCCCTGTCCTCGGGAGCCTTGCAAAATGCCTTCGGCTGGCAGACCGTCAATCAGGGCGCCTTGCTGCCGCTGGCCGTGATTATTGCCGCCATTGTCTGGCTCGCGCTGCGCAAGCCGCCGCCGGCAATTTGACTTGTCATGATCCATGTTAATCCTGTTAAGATGATTTCAGGCTACGGTTAACTGACCGTTTCCGTGACTGCAGGATTTCGTGGTCGCAGGATGGCAACATGAATAGCTGTCAGGATGACAGTATGACGATGATCGGGGGATGACCATGAGTACCAGACTCAGCAAGGCATTACTCGGCCTGATGGCTTTCCTGCTGCTGTTGCCCGTGACAGCGCAACTGCAGGAAGCCTCTTCCGGCAGAGATACCATTCGTGTGTTTGCCATTGATGGGGCTATTGGCCCTGCCACTAGTGATTACTTGGTCGGCAAACTCGCCGAAGCCTCCGCGGATGGTGTCTATATGGCGGTCATCACCATGGATACGCCGGGCGGCCTTGACCTGGCCATGCGCGACATCATCCAGGCCATTCTCGAATCCAATATTCCGGTTACGACCTATGTGTCGCCACGTGGCGCCCGTGCCGCCAGTGCCGGCACGTATATCCTGTATGCTAGTCATATCGCCGCCATGGCGCCGGCCACCAACCTGGGCTCGGCCACTCCTGTCCAGATAGGTATGCCTTCTGTACCCGGTGTGAACCCAGCTGAAGAAGGTGGCGAACAGGAGGCCGCGCCAGGTGAAGATAGCGGCGGATCGGCGATGGAGCGCAAGATGATCAACGATGCCATGGCCTATATTCGTGGGTTGGCGGACATGCACGGCCGCAATGGCAACTGGGCAGAAAATGCCGTGATGGAGGCTGCCAACCTGCCATCTAGTGAAGCCCTGGCCATGAACGTAATCGATCTGGTTGCCGAAGATCTTGATGATCTGCTGGCCCAGGCCGATGGCATGACCGTTATGGTGGATGGCGCTGCGTTTGTCATTGATACCGCCGGCAAGCGTGTTGTTATGGATGAGCCGGACTGGCGTATCGAGTTCCTGAAAGTCATCACCAATCCCAACCTCATCCTCATTCTCGGCATGCTCGGTGTCTATGGCCTGATCATTGAGTTCTACAATCCCGGGTTCGGCTTTGCCGGCATCACCGGGGGGATATGCCTGATGCTGGCGGCGTATGGCCTGCAATTGCTGCCGATTAATTATGTCGGCCTGGGGCTGATCATCTTCGGGTTGATCCTGATACTGTCCGAGGCCTTCATCCCCAGCTTCGGCATCCTTGGTGTGGGCGGCATCATTGCCTTTTCCATCGGCGCCATCATTCTGGTCGATGCCCCGATGGGGATATATCGCGTGTCATTGCCGCTGGTGGCCGGGGTGGGCGTAGCCATCGCGGCGCTGTTGATTTTCACCCTGCGCCTCTTCATGAAAGTCAGACAACAGCCGCCGGTATCCGGCATGGAGACCTGGGTTGGCATGACCGGTGTCAGCCTCGACAGTTTTGATCATGACGGCATGGTGCGCCTGGAGGGAGAGTTGTGGCATGCCGTGACCGATACGCCACTGCAAAGTGGTGACAACGTGAGAATCAAGAAAGTGAATGGCCTGGCCCTTGAAGTGACCAAGGCCTGAGTACCCGCTCCTTTGCCCTGAAGGCATTAGAGCGCCAATGAAAAACAAGGAGATCTGACATGGGTCCGTTTCTAGGGGTAATTGTAATCATCGCGGTAGCGTTTCTGTTTGCTGCCATCAATGTCTTGCGCGAATACGAGCGCGCGGTGGTGTTTTTCCTGGGTAAATACCAGAACATCAAGGGGCCGGGCCTGATCATCATCATTCCCATGATCCAGCAGATGGTGAAGGTGGATATGCGAACCATCGTGTTTGATGTGCCGACGCAGGACGTGATTTCACGCGACAATGTTTCGGTGAAGGTCAATGCCGTGCTGTACTTTCGCGTGGTAGATCCGGAGAAAGCCATCATCAATGTGGAGAACTACTTCGAAGCCACCAGCCAGCTGGCCCAGACCACGCTGCGCTCGATCCTGGGCCAGCATGAATTGGATGAAATGCTGTCCAGCCGAGACCAGCTCAATATCGGTATCCAGAAAATCCTCGACGAACAAACCGACAGCTGGGGTATCAAGGTCAGCAATGTGGAAATCAAACATGTGGATCTGGATGAGAGCATGATCCGCGCCATGGCCAAGCAGGCCGAAGCAGAACGTGAACGCCGTTCGAAAGTGATCCATGCGTTGGGGGAATTCGAAGCTTCCGAACAGCTGGTAGCCGCCTCCAAGCGCCTGGCCGAATCTCCCCAGGCCATTCAGTTGCGATATATGCAGACACTGACGGAAATTGCCGGCGAGGGTAACTCGACGATTGTGTTCCCGTTACCGGTGGATCTGATTTCGAGTTTTCTGAAAAAAGACTGATCTTGGTGAAGTGTTTTAAGTAAGGAAAGATTATTGTTTGAAGCAGCTGAACTCGGCAGAAAATTATCCAAGCAGGAGTTTGATGCACTCGAGCCCGAGTTATATGCCCGGTTGCTGCAGGCCTAGCAGCAACTGACGGGTACCAACACCCCGGTCATCATTATCGTCTCCGGCATTGAAGGCGCTGGCAAGGGTGAGGTGGTGAATCGCCTGAGTGAATGGCTGGATACCCGAGACAACACGACCAGTGCCTTCAGGGATGAAACGGATGACCAGCGACTGCGTTCGCCGTTCTGGCGCGTACTGCCGGCGCGCGGCACCATCGGCATCATGTTCAGCTCCTGGTATAACAAGCCCATTATCGAGCGCGTGTTTTGCCAGCTGGATGATGGCGTCTTCGAGCACAAGCTAAGACGCATCGTCGAGTTCGAGCGCATGCTGGTCAACGATGGCGCGCTGATCATCAAGTTATGGTTTCACCTGTCCAAAAGCGACGTGAGAAAACAGGGAAAAAAAGACTAAAAAACCCAGGGATCGAAAATTAAAAAATCGCCCCTGCTGGAAAACATCTCGGAGAAATACGACAGGTTTGCCAGCTTATCAGAACTCGCCATTCGCATTACAGACAAGGGCACTGCCCCGTGGCAACTAGTGGAAGCCACTGACCGGCGCTTTCGCGACATCACTGTCGGGCAGACACTGCTCAACTCGCTGGAAGCCAGGCTAGCAAACGGTCATGTCACTGCCGAAGAAAACGATACTGCCAATGTGACACCGCTGGGTAATAATCTCGAAGCCAACAAGCTGACTATCCTGGATCATGTCGATCGCTCGCAATCGCTGAGTGACAAACAATACAACCGGGAACTGAAGTACTGGCAGGCCCGGCTGTACGATGCCGCCTGGAAAGCACATGAGGCCAGGAAGTCCGTGGTGACCGTGTTTGAGGGCTGGGATGCATCCGGCGTTTCACACGCGCACTTGATGCCCGGCGTTACAAGGTGATATCCGTGGCGGTGCCCACCAATGAGGAAAAAGCCAATCAGTATTTGTGGCGCTTCTGGCGTCAGATCCCGCTGGCAGGCTATCTCACGCTGTATGACCGCTCCTGGTATGTCCGGGTGCTGGTCGAGCGGGTGGAAAAGTTTGCCCGGGAATATGAGTGGCAGCTTACCTATGGTGAGATCAATCACTTCGAGGAGCAGCTGCATGAGCACGGTATCGTGGTATTGAAATTCTGGATTCCCCTGGACCAGGATGAACAGTTACGCCGTTTCAAGGAGCGAGAAAAGATCGCCTGGAGAGCGCACAAGATCACGGAGGAAGACTGGCGCAACCGGGACAAATAGGATGACTACAAGCAGGCGTTAAAAGACAAGGTGGCCCATACCAGCACCGAGTTTGCCCCCGGGACGCTGGTGCCGGGCAATGACAAGAAATGGGCCCGGGTTGAAATCTTGAAAACGCAGGCCCAGAGGATAAAGCAGGCGCTGGAGCAGCAGTCGGCCGAGTGAGCCAGCCGGCAGCCGCTACTGGTCTTTCGGCAGTGGAATGAACTCATCATCCCCGGCCACCATGGCAAAGCGGCCATGGCGCCAGTCGTCCTTGGCCTGGTCGATACGCTCTTTGCGGCTGGAGACAAAATTCCAGTACAGGTGACGTTTGCTTTCCATCTTCGCGCCGCCCAGCAACATGAGCCGCGTCTTGATTGTCGCTTTCAGGGTGATGGCGACCTTTTCGGTCAGCACCAGCATGGAGCCTTCGGCAAAAATCTTGCCCCCGACTTCCAGCTCCCCGCCATAAATGTAAATGCCGCGTTCTTCGGCGATATCGTCCACGACAAAACTTTTGCCGACATCCAGGTTGATCTCGGCATACAGGGTGGGTGACTGCGTGATGACGGGAGAGGCCTGGCCAAAGGCTTCGCCCACAATCAGTGAAATGCGCACACCATCTTCATCAAACTGGGGAATCTGGTCGGCGCGATAGTGATAGAACGCCGGATCGATTTCTTCCTGGTCGATGGGCAGGGCCACCCAGGCCTGGATGCCGCCGAGGCGGGCATTGATGCCACGCTGGCTTTGCGGGGAGCGTTCGGAATGCACGATGCCACTGCCGGTTGTCATCCAGTTCACTTCGCCGGGCTTGATCACCAGGTCGGATCCCAGGCTGTCCTTGTGATGAATCTCACCCTCGAACAGCCACGTGATGGTCGAGATACCGATGTGCGGATGCGGACGCACATCCATGGCGGCATCACCTTCAAACTGTACAGGCCCCATCTGGTCAAAGAAAATGAAGGGCCCGATCATCTGCTGCTGCCGTGACGGCAGGGCACGTTTGACCTCGAAGGCACCGATGTCCTTGGCCTTGGGCAGCAGCACCAGGGCCACGGGGTCACAGTCGGTTTGGTCGTTGCAGTCGCGGGCTTCCGCCAGTTGCCAGCTCATGATCTTGTGTTACTCCTTGTTCAACAGTTGCTCGGCCTAGCCGCGCAGTTTTTTCTTTTGCCGCAGGAAGTCAAAGCCGTCGTCTTCACCGGTCGGGCGTTCCTGCACCTGTTTCGCCTCGATCTCTTTTTCCGTACGCCTGAGAATGCGGCGCTACACGGTCAGTACATAAGCGGCAAAGGCTAGAACGTACAGGCCGATCTTGGACAGGGCGGCGGTGACCAGGAACTGGGTGTCGCCGGACAGTGCCACGGAGCTGCGGTATTCACCGTGCAGAGACTTTACCACCAGCCAGAAAGCCACCAGCACCAGCAGGCCCTTGAGACGGGGTTCGAGAAAGCGGTCGGCGACAATGAAGGCCCCGATCTTGAGCCAGTTGTACATCAGTAAATTACGAGTGCGAGCAGAAATACGACCAGGGTGGTTTGCGCTACTTCTGGATGATCTTGTCTACCTGGTCCTTAACAATGATTTCCAGCTGTTCCGGGGTGTAGTCCGCCACGTGCTTGCCGGCCAGGGCGATATCCACCTGGGCCTGGTCGATGACCTTTTTACGGATGACCTCACGGTACTTGCCGATCAAGCTCTGCTTCTGGGTTGTCAGCCAGCCGTTTATGGAGAAATTCCGGAAATCAAAATTGCCTTATTAGACGCGCACGGTGCGCGAAACACCAATTTTTCTCAGGTTGGTGTATTTCGCCAACT
>Ga0181563_10005511_pt1 | contig 11583 bp, 11 predicted proteins | sample 011ome_25_FD_133759 | JGI IMG/M metagenome (GOLD analysis project Ga0181563, IMG submission 133759) | Coastal salt marsh microbial communities from the Groves Creek Marsh, Skidaway Island, Georgia - 011512CT metaG (megahit assembly) | ecosystem: Environmental > Aquatic > Marine > Intertidal... | reverse complement strand
GTTGCTGGGCCTGCGGGCAGCGGAAAGACAACTACGCTTTATGCATGTTTGCAGTACATCGCTTCGAATGAAAAAAATCGCAGCGTGCTGACAATTGAAGATCCCGTTGAATCGATCATCGAATCCATTAGCCAATCACAACTACAACCCAATAGCGGTTTAACCCTCGCAGCGGCCATGCGATCGGCCGTCCGACAGGATGCCGAAGTTTTGTTGGTGAGCGAGATAAGAGATGCCGAAACGGCGGAGGCCGTTCTCTCAGCCTCGATGACGGGTCACTTATGTTTTTCGTCGATTCACGCTGGATCCCTTGGCTCGACGCTGCGACGACTGGTGCAAATGCAGCTACCGACTTACGCGATACGATCAGGATTGCGAGGGGTCGTTTGCCAACGACTCTTGCGACGCATTTGCGAACCATGCCAAAGCGTGGGGTCGAGCAACGCAAACTGCGATCACTGCCACGGCACAGGTTACCGCGGTCGGGTGCCTTTGTTTCAGTTGATCGAGTTCGATGGATCCGACTTTTCCCAATCGATTTTTAGTCGGTTAGAAGCGGGAGCGTCGGCGGATGAAATCGACCAGATGGTATTTGAACGGAGCGGCTCATCGCTACGAGGCGAAGCAAACAAGTTAATTGAGCTCGGTATCACCGATGCAAACGAAGTCTTCCGCGTCCTGGGGAGACACGCATGAACGGTTCACAAGCAGCGGTAATCAAGCCAAGCGAAGATGCACTCGTGCTTCTTCTGACCGAGGTTGCGAGTTTGGTGAAAGCCAAGCAGTCGATTTCGGCTGGACTTACACTTTATGAAAATGTTTCGCTGGGTGATTTAGGTAATGCTGCATCGTTAGTGCGACAAAATCTCGAACAGGGCAAAACGCTACCGGAAGCATTTGACTGCCTGTCAGGTCGGTACCAAACTGCGATCCGACCCACACTGCAGATGGTCATCGATACACGATCGAGTGAACCGCTTTACCTACTGATTGATTTGATCCAACAGGGATCAACCGAAAGAAAACAGACGCGACTAGCAGCGATCACGCCGCTATTGAACGCGACAATCTCTGCATGCGTCCTGTTTCTCATTTTACCTTTTGTGATTCGATCAACCGCAGCCTCAAGCCTACTTCCGTTGGACAATGTTGTGATCGGCATTGCACAATGGTTAACGGAGAATCTTTTGATCGCCAGCTTTGCCGCCGTGATCTTTGTTTCATCGATTGCGTTGGTATTTTTCTTGCTGATCGACCGATTGAATTCTGCAACTCGGTTGTATCGAGAGTACGCAATTTTTTCTCGCTGGATCGCCACCCAATTGGTGCCGCCGGCGGATCTCTCGAAAACCTTTCCCGGTAGCCAAGGACTACCTGGAACCGATTTACCAAACATGATTATTCTGTCCGCAAAGGTTGCGGGAATATCGCAAGAATGGCGTGAAGTCCCCGAACAGATTCGTGATGGCTTCGTTTCATCGGGTGAACTATCAATGCCCGCTCGTTGCCCCGAACCGATTAGCGCGTGTATCACCCAACTGATTTCGGGAGACCAAAGACCTGACCGACTTGCAGAAGAACTAACAAGCCTTAGCGAGATCTACCGGCAGAGGGCCAGTTATCAAAGACAACTCAGTCGGCTGGTGGCTCCGCAAATCATTGGGTGGGGACTGATCATTTCCGTCATAACCCTATTACTGTACGCGATCCTGAATCCATTACTTCTCGAAGTGAAAGGGACACTACTTTGAGTGACCCGATACGTCATCCACCACTTAACGCCGCACAGCAGGCTCGAATTGAATTTTGGAATGAAATGCGTTCCACCATGTATCGGCAGATGTTGCGTCTCGTACTGACAGGCGGCGGCTACCTACTGCTTTCGCTAGTGGTTGGATCGTTTCTCATTCGGATGATGGAAGCTGTCGCTAGCGACAATCTGTTTCTGACTCGAAAAACAGTCTATTTCTTTAATTTGCTTGATACGCAAACCATGGATGTGAGTTGGATGAACACCGTCTTCACGTTCTATTTATTTGCTGCCGCATTCTGCTTCGTATTTTCAATTTTGCTTTTGTTATTCATCCAACATCGGAGCCCAAGGGTGATTGGTTCGTGGATGGCAAGATTACCGATGTTCGGTTCAACCATGGAATGCTTGGCCGCTGCGGAACTCTGCCAATCCGTCCACATGTCCATCATCGAAAGACGAACCTACTCCGAGGCATTGAAAAATTCATCCATAACGATTGGCAACCCTCTTATCCGTGATTGGTCCCAGAGGGCTGCGAACCAACTCGATCAGGGACAAGCACTTTCGAGCGTTCTGGCTGCGATTCCTCTACGTGTTCCCCCCGTATCCGTGCTGCCGGGTCTTTTCAGCGAGGAAAAATCTCACGAGCAGGCTTTGGCATTATGGGAGGCCGCAGCGGAAGAATCTCATCAGCTAGCGCAGTCACGATGCGCACGCACCAACATCTTCGTGTCAAACACCGTGATCTTAGTTGCCGCGTTCATTGCAGCCTACGCGATGTACACGACAACCTCTTCATTGTTTGTAACACTGGAGGGGCTTACCTAGCCATGGACTCGCCTTTTCTCTTTTTCTATGTCATTGCATCGACGATAGTCCTAATCGCAGTTACGAGATGGATAAGACGTCGCCTGATACTTGGTAAAACCACAAAGTACTCGCGCCTGGGTGCTTCCATCACACTAATCGCTGAAGCAATCATCGGGATCAGTGGTTTTGCCGCAATCATTTTTGCGGCGTCTCACCCGATATCGATTCTGATCTTGACGCTAGCGGTTGTTTCATTGTTCTTGAATTCGAACCTACGTTACCAAGAGGAGATAGGAACGTTGAATCGCTGCGTTCAACTTGCCCATCAGCAGGCAATGCCACTCTCCACCACGCTGAATCTGATCGGAGAAAATTTTCGCAGTCGCTTAGGAGCAAAAATCAAAAAGTGCACAGGAGCGATTGAAAGAGGAGAGAGCGAGTACGAAAGCATTCGCATGTCTCGTCTGCCGATTGCAGCAGACACACTTGCGATGATGATGAACGGGTCAAATCCGGGACCTCGCCAACAGGTTTTTATACGAACACAATCGGACGCGGCGGAACGAGAGCGAGGCAGATGGAATTTCAAAGCTCAAATCAGTACACAACTTAGCTACCTAGGATTGCTACTGTTGGGATCCTGCCTTTTAGGTGAATTCACGAGTCGATTTATCCTCCCAATGGTGATACAGCTCGAAGTCACCTACTCCATGAAGCTGTCGCAGTTGATGGATTATATCGACTCAATCACCTTTTACTTCAATGCGTTTTCAATCCTCTTTCTTGCTTGGCTGGCAGCGGGATTACTCTTGCAAAAACTCCCCCAATGGTTGGTGGGTTTCATCCCGTGGTTTGGTCGATCATGGATCGACCGCCACAGAACTTCTTTGCTTCGCACGCTGGCTCGGGGAATGCGTCGGGGGACCGCGGATGATCAATTACTTTTAATCGCTGCGGACACATGCGGCGTCAGGTGGATCGAGTCAAGGTGTCGCAAGAGCGCCTCGTTGATTGACGCTGGCGGTGCCTTCGATAACGCCATGCGGCAGTCGGGCTTGATTCGCTCAAAAGAGGACGCGTGGCTGGCAGCGGCTTCGGCAACCGGCAGTCTTCCCACAGCACTCGAAGGCCTCGCGAATTCAGTCAACCGTCGATTGGATTACCGCTGGCAGCTTCGTTTAACCTGGTTAATCCCGCTCATTTTGATCCTGATCGGACTGTACGCCTTGGCGAATCTGACAGTGGTTTTCAGCGTGATTTATGAACTTGTTTCGCTAATGGCATGAGCATCATTGATGATGGGTAATACGCTACATCAACTAGACCGACGACGTGAAAAAGCAGGGTTCACCCTGTTTGAGTCCATCATGGCGATCGGCTTCCTCTCCGTCGCCATGACAGCGATGCTCAAAGTTAATCGAAGCCTACACGCTTACGATGCCCAAACCCATCAAGGTCTCGTTAACGCAATGACATTGGATAACCTGATCGGCCAATTGAATTCACTCGAACCGATGTCCCGACTAGCCGAGGCTGAACAGCTTGCGTCCAAAGTCGGTGCTCAGGTTTTCATCACACCCTTTGAAGGGGAACCACTCGATGGCAGCCAGCTAAGGTTCACATTGGGCCAGGGAGCCACAAAGCGAGTTCGTTATCTCTGGATCTATGAGGGAACGCCATGACCCAGCAGACCTTTAATCGAACAAGACCCCAGAGTCCTCTCATCTCGAAACCTCGTGGTGTGACAGAACTCAGCAATCGACCAAATCTCTACTATAAGCAAGACCCCAGTAATCGGCGATTCACACGACCTGCATTCACTTTAATTGAAACCGTCATCTCGCTCGTGATTCTAAGCTCCTTGATGGGCTCTGCTTTTGGCTTATTAACACTGGTTCAACGCAGTAACGAGAGAGCGACATCCAATCGGATGTTCCGACAACAAGTGAGAGCGTTTGCGAAGATGTTTAGGAAAGATGCTAACGCACGAGACAGCGAACTAATTTTCGAGGACACCGGTGAACTACGCGTCTTAACCAAAACGAAAAAGATCACTTACCAGATTGTGGACGGTTCCAAGATAGCGAGGATTCAAACGACGGTAGGTCAGCAAATGACACAACGCGAACGCTTCGATTTTGGTGAAGACATTGACCTGCGAATCTCACAAGGCCCTGCAGAGACGATCGCCCACTGGCGGATCACAGACAGACGATTCCCCCAACAATCGATCACGGTGGTCGCGGGCTGGAAGGATGGTGACTTGTGAGTATTAAAAAACGGCAACGAAACACCAAAACGCCACCCTCAATGAATCTTGCATTGGTTCCTAACGAAATCATTTGCAAAGATGACGTTTGTCACGAGACGGACTGGCGTTACCCAGCGCGACACCTCTCTGGACGGCATCACTCAGGTCGCAGTGGTTCGGCTCTTCTTATGCTAATCATTGCTCTCATGATGTTGATCAGTGTCTATTCGACAGCGATTGTGAAACAGGCGGGCCAGGATCTCCGAGGCGAACGTGAGCGAGAACGAATTGCCTTGCTTGAAAATGCGATTCACGCCGTCGGCGAAATTGAATCTTCGGAGACGGACTTCTTCAAACTACCCGTTGAGGCATCGAACAATGATTGGGTCGAAGTGAAAAAATTCATGAACAATCGCGACGAGATCGTCCTTGTGGCCAAGTTCATGCATCACGGAACCGAGCTAATAACCATTCAGAGAAAGCTGCTGACGCTTCCGTGACCACAGGCATCATGCGGGCGACTTTAAAATATAAACCAACCAATGCGAGCCGCGGGATAATCACGGCGGAATGCCAGCGATCCATTTCCAGAACGATAAAGGTTAGAGATGATTCAATTTCATCGCCGACGCGATTCATTGCATATCAAACGCAGTCGCCGCGTAATTCAGCTACCCGCAGGTAATGGCTTAGCGTTCATGCACGCGTCGAAACGCACCAACGCATTCACCTTGGTTGAACTACTGGTAGTGATCGCAATCATCGGCGTGCTGATTGGACTACTTTCACCGGCGGTTCAAGCGATGCGAGAGTCTGCAAGGCAAGTCACTTGCAAGACCAACTTGACCTCAATTAGTCTTGCGTTACAAAGCTACCACGACCGCTGGATGCATTTTCCCGTAGGAACCATTTCCGATTCTGGGCCGATCAAAAGTGAGGCCAGTGGAGATCACCACAATTGGTTGGGGCGACTCGCTGACCTACTCGACCAACCGGTTGTCGCATCAAAAGTCGATCGATCCGTTGGTGTGTATGCGGACCAAAACAAGCAGGTACGGGAACTGATGTTTCCGGGGATTCGGTGTCCATCGTCAGTGGGTCAACCGGTGAACGCGAGTAGCTACGCGGGAATCCATCATTCGCAGGAAAAAGGCATCGATACAGGTGACTCTGGTTGCTTTGTCCTTAATCAGCCAATCTCGATGGATGACGTCAGCGATGGCCTCGCCAACACCGCGTTTGTATCCGAGAAACTGATTAGCCTGGATGACCTCGGATGGCTAAGTGGCACGCGTGCAACCCTACGCAATGTCGGGGGCGGAATTCAATCCAATCTCGATGAATTTGCCATAGAAGCACCGGGGACGGTTGGCTCAATCGGTAGTCGTCATCCCGCCGGCGTGCATGTTCTTTTTGGATCAGGCGCTATCGTCTTCCATTCGGATCAAACCGACCAGAGAGTCCTTGAACAACTGGCCGATCGACGAGACGGCGAGATACCCATTTCTCTCCAGTCTTTGGATCAACAAAGAGAACAAAGCCTTCAATAGCCAGCGCTAATAAGACGCGATAACAGCAACCGCCTGTTTGATCCGGCCCAAACCAATTGTGTCACGCGGACGCTGCTGAACGGCTAAATGCATTCAGGATGCATTCGCGGCTAACAAATCCAATGGTTAAAATCCTTGGTGTTGATTCTCAAGCAGTTCACTCGATGCAGTTGCGCGTTGAGTCGACAACGGAGTTCGATAGTGCCCCAATTTCGTCCATCCGTCTCATCCATCCCTGTAGGCCGTATCAAGTGCCAATCGCGTCACTGCAACAAGGTGCTTTGACGTCTCGCGCAGGGGCTGACTCCCTGCATCACCCAATGGTTTTTGGCGTTGCTTACTGAACGAACCATGCACTTGGCTGCAACCGGTTGCACGAACAAGTGGAACTGCGTTGTCAGGTGAAACGCCAGAACCACAGAGGATTTCAATTTGATTCCCCAGATTCTTTTGGTGCTGCGCGATCCGCTCGCGTCCCTCCCACGCGGTACCACATCCGCCCGAGGTTAACACGCGCGTAGTCCCAAAGTCGACCAGGCGGCGGATGAGGGCATCTTGGTCTGCCGTCGCATCCACCGCTCGATGAAAGACAAGTTCGCGGCCACCACAAAGATGCTTCAATGTACTCCAATAGTTTTCCTCTAACATTCCATTCTTGCAGAGAGCACCCGATACGATTCCGTCCGCCCCAGCAGCGAGCAAGCTTTCGGCATCCCTCAACATCGTCCGTCGTTCGGACGATGAGTAGCGAAATCCTCCTGACTTGCATCGCACCATCGCAAGGACGGGAATCGTTACCGCCTGTTTGACCTCCTCAAAAAGGCCAACGGTGGGGGTGAGTCCATCGAGTTCCAGTGCCACATTCAGCTCCAAACGATCGGCGCCCGCCGAAGCAGCGGCAAGCGCATCTTGAACCGAGGCAATGCAAACTTCCAACAAGATCCGGCGGTCAGAACTCAAAGCAACCCCTTTTCTCTACCCTTGAATCATCGCCACGCAAGGACACTAACACTAACACTGATCAGACTCACACTGTTTAGTCTAACACTATTCAGGCCACTACCGATCAGCCCCCTTCACGATTCAGACCTATAGGGATCAAAGTAGCGTGGTGCGACCCATCACGGGACCACAAGTCATAGCATCATTGATCAGAAGGTCGCCAATCGCCGCATGGCTAAACAGAATCTCTCTGAAGTCAATTTCCACAGAATCCTCGGTTCGGTCACCTTTGATCAAAACACACCTCACGCCTTGGCTTATACTCGGCGTCGACGACAATAGCAGTCACTGCTTTGATGGCCTGTCGGGGATTTCTATCGGAATGCAGGATCAATCGAACGCTCAATAAGCGGGGATCACAGGAAAACTGCCGCGCACCGAATATCGGTTCTACTAATCGCAAAAGTTTGCCACCAAAAATCAAAATTACCCTGTGTTTGACGCTCGGTCACGTTGATCCTTACTCGAAAACGACCGCGCAAAAAAAATCGCGGGTAGAATTAGGTAACCAGCTTGAATCGGCAATTAACGCGCATCGCTCACGCCAGATTGGGCTCCAACCGTGTAGCGTTATCCTCAACTGCGATCACAAACGCCCCAGATCAAGCGATGTTTCCACCTCTTCTCATCGAGAGCCTGCCCGACGCGATTGGCGGGTTTCTGCCTCGAATTTGTCGAATCAACACTACGTCCAGTTTGATGATCGACTACGGTCGATTTCTTCGATCAACGCGATCAAACCCGCCGCAACGGGACCTTCCTAAAAGGAATAAATTTTGGGAGTTCTACGCCGACCCCATGAAGCGATCAAATACTCGAATCTTCCTCTCGACTCCGCGGCACACCCCCTTTAAAAGACGCACCAACCAGAGAGAAAAGTTTTGACGATCCCTGTTTCGATCTTGCATTGATAAAAAGGCGTCAAAACAAGTTTGAACAAAGTTCTTTTATTGAAAGCACCAAAGAAAATCCATCAGAGCACAATGTGGCTGCAAGGTTCAAATTCATTGAGTTTTGGCTTGGTCACCTGAAAGGTTCAATTAATCCCAAATCACCATGATAAAAATGAATTCGACCCGTGACGCATCGGCATCAAATGCAGCGTCGTACCTGCGTTGGCAAGTCATCATTTTACTGTCGATGTACCTTGGCTACGCGGCGTTGATGGTCTGCCGCAATACATTGATTGCCACCAGCGCGACGATGATCGAATCGGGATCATTGGACAAGGAATCATTTGGCCATCTCATGAGCTGGCATTCGGCCGGCGCGATTGCCGGCAAACTGGTAACCGGCCCAGGCGCTGACTTACTCGGTGGACGAAGGATGTTTTTGATTGCGTTAGCCATCACCGGTGCAGCGAATATTGGATTCGCGTTTTGCACAAGTTTTTTCGGCTTCGCGGCGTTCAATTTCATTGGCCAATTTGCCAAGGCCGGTGGTTGGCCGGCCATGACCAAACTGGTTGGCACATGGTACCCCGAAAAAACTTATGGACGTGTTTGGAGTGTGATTTCGACAAGCTCGCGTGTCGGAACTATCGTTGCCGCAATTTGCTTTGGCTTTTTGTTAACGTACTTGCCGTGGCGTGGCGTCTTTGTATTATCCGCAGCTTTTGCAGCGATGGTTTTCGTGTGCCTATTCTTCTATCTAAAGGATCGTCCAGATCAAGTTGGTTTAGAGATGCAGCCACTCGAGAGTTCAAATCAACCGAACCCTCAAGATAGATCGGATGTTGAGTCCGACGGATACGATGAGCTCGAATCCAAATCAGAAAAACCGCATCCACTCGAATCCAAAACGATTACCCAAGCCTGCGTGTTTTTTCTGCGAAGTTGGCGCTGTTGGCTGATTTGCCTGAGCATTGTTTTCCTGACGATCGTCATGGATTTCCTTACCTTTATTCCGATCTACCTCGCAGAAACCCTAGGCTTGAGTGCGGGTGATGCCTCGATGGCGGGCAGCTGCTTTCCGGTCGGAATGTTTGTCTCTCTCCTTTTCAGTGGCTACCTCTACGATCGCGTCAAGAATCTATCTCGTGTCGTCTTGATTGCCTCCTTATTAACTCTCAGTTGCATGTGTGTGGTATCACTTTGGCGACTCGATTTATTCCCGTCGAACGTTCAGACCACGACTGCGATCGTCACACTCTTTTTACTTGGCTTCACGATTTCACCGGCCTATTACATCCCGATGAGTATTTTTTCGGTGTCCTTTGGCGGTCGACACTCAGGTTTTCTTGTATCGGTGATTGACATCTTTGGTTACGCGGCTGCTCTGCTGTTTAATTACTTTGGTGGTTCCATTGCTCAGGATTATGGCTGGAGCACTTTCTTAGCCGGACTCTTGGGAATAACCATCAGCGCGAACCTATGCATGACCGCGTTTTTAGCGATGGATTGGAGGGCGACCAAGTTCGCAGCTGCCCAAGCACTCGAATCGTCTTAGGACACATTGGTTCCAAGTCACCCTTTAATCACGAGCAGCAAGAAGCCGTTTCACGCCGAATGTGATGAAATTCAACTTGGTGATTGCGGCTTGAATCGCTCAACGCAGGATGAACGAATACGCCCCCGTGTTTCCAGTCGCTAAGTTCGTTTGGACCACGCACATTTTCTCCCAATACCCGCGGTTGAATTGCCACCGATACTTTTTGCAACGCCTCGGATATTCACTACCAAAAAAGTTTCCGTCGGGCGAATGATGAACGATGGGCCGAAATGCACATGGGTCGATGCCGTCATCTCTTGTTTTCAATCGTCAGGCGGATAGCTTATCCGCCGCTTACAACAGGTGCAGCACAAGGATTTCTATCATTTCGACAAGCGACGCAGTTTGGCTGCCAATGAGAACGTGATCGCCCCAAAAAAGGAACCAATCAAAATACCGGCAAGGACACCCAGAGGAAAACCAAAATCCATTTCCGGCAAAGATGGATTCAATGCCTCAATCATGTAACGTCCCAGATTAGCTTTCGGGCCAACTACCGCACCCACGGCGGTGCCCACCCCTGCACCATACAACGCAGGCCGATCGGTCGTCTTGGAATAGACCGGCACAAAACGGTCCAATGCAGAAAGCATGCACGCACTCGCAAATCCCAAAAAACCACCAATACCGCAAACGAACAGAACTCCAGCCCCATCTGCTTTAGCAACAGTAATCCCCATCATGAGACCAAGGATTAGACCGAAACAAGTGGAGTTTAAAATATTCATCGTCTAACCAAACGGTATTCGACTCTGCCAGTGCGAGATGCGCACCTGAAACATACCCAGCACTTCTTCTATCTCCAGATAGACTGACGAGCTCGTAGCTTTGATCCACGATAATAGCTTGCATTGGATCGGTGGCAAACAAACCTTAAGTGAAAGAGACGGTGCTAGTCAACGAAAATCTTCTTGCCCGACTCAGCGCAACCACGAAAACAAAGCAAGGACAACATGTATCACTGTTCTAATTGATGATTGAATCAACGATCATTACTGATTGACACAGCAAGGCACAAGTTGCTAGAGACTATTCATTAGATAAACCACAGCACAACACGATCGTAGCGTGCCAATTATTACTATCGAATGACCGGCGGTGAATGAGATGTTCTTGTGTTCAAAAAAACACCGGATCCTCTACATTGAGACACCTAAATGCGCATCGACCACTGTAATACAGTACATGCTTCGGATTCATGGCATTCACACGAAGTTGAACCCTCGAAAGTTTGTCCGGAAACGACCGGGCGAGCTAGCGAAGGCTGGTCTATTTCGCGCGTCGTTCCAATCAAGGAGTCACCGTCAACTAAAAAAAATGACGGACGGATTCTTTTGCTTTAGCGTTGTCCGCGACCCCTACCTTCGGACCATTTCAAACTACCGAAACAAGCTCAACCGCTACGGCGCGTGCTTTCATCGCATCGCCTACTACAAGGGGAAAGTTTCGCAATTACTTGCCGGACCATCTGCCTGGTCGAACCCAAATGCTGCATCATCCTGCATCGCAAATTCAATCACGTTTGAGGATTTTGTCGCAGGTTTATCCAAGCATGGAACTGACTTCGATCAACACTACTGGCCACTTACCAAGATTTTGAATCGGGCTCCCATCCACTGCAACAAGATCCTCAAAATGGAGAACCTGCATTCCGACTTAATCGCACTCAATACCGAACTGAATGCTCGCGATGTTCCCTGTAATCTCGGAATGTTAGGCGATCGCCT
>Ga0181563_10005506_pt1 | contig 11587 bp, 2 predicted proteins | sample 011ome_25_FD_133759 | JGI IMG/M metagenome (GOLD analysis project Ga0181563, IMG submission 133759) | Coastal salt marsh microbial communities from the Groves Creek Marsh, Skidaway Island, Georgia - 011512CT metaG (megahit assembly) | ecosystem: Environmental > Aquatic > Marine > Intertidal zone... | reverse complement strand
CGCCGCGGACTCCGCGCGGTGCACCAGCATGCGCGAGGAGAGCTCCAGGTCCACCACGCTGCGTCGCGCGCTCTGCGACTCCGAAGAAGCAGTCGTCTTCACCACGCGCTGCTGCTGCGTGGTCACCACCACCTGCTTCTTGACCACGCGGCGCCGACGCGCCGCCGCCGCCTGCGCCGGGCCGCCCGACACCACGCCGCGGCGCTCGGGCGCGCGCTCGGTGGCCTCGCCGAAAGCGTCGCGGAAGGGCTCCTCCGCGGGCGCCTCCGCGGGCGCCTCCGCCTCCGCGGGCGCGGGCTCGGGCGCGGGCGCGGGCTCGGGCGCGGGCGCGGGCGCCTTCCTCCCGAGCGCGGCGGCGGCTTTCGCCACGCGCGCGGCTTCTTTGAACTTGTTCAACTTGCTCACGGGCACCCAGCTCTCGCCGACATCCGGTACGTCTTCGACGGTTTCCTCCTCCTCCTCCTCCTTCTCCTTCTCCTCCTTCCCGTGGTAGTGGTGGTGGTGCACCTCGCGCGTGGTCTCGCGCTCGATGACCGTGGTCTCGCTCTCTGAAGTCGGGACGTAGTCCGGGTCGTACATGCGCATCACCTTGTCCTTCTCGCCCTTCTCGGCGCTGTCGACGCTTTTGGCGTCGCGCGAGATGTCCTCGCGCTGCATGGCCTGGCGGAAGGCGCGCATCTGCCGCTCGCGCGGCGAGCCCCCCCGCGCCGCCTCGACGCGGAAGCACATCTCGCAGAACGCCACCTGGAACCGCGCGAACTTCATCAGCTCCGCCTCGAGGAGCTCCAGCGGGTCCTCGCCGATGGGCTCCACCGCGCCGAACCGGCACCCTTCCTCGAGCCAGGGTGGCTCGCCCCGATACCCGCCGACGTGCGTGCGGAACACGAGCGCGGCGTACGTCTCGGCGGCGACGTTCCCGGGCTCGGCGAGCCACGCGACGCACTCGCGCCACCGCGCGAGCGACACGCCGCGATCGGGATCGAGCGCGAACCGCCTGTACGCCACCATGGCCTCCTTTGCCGCGCCCGGGCTCGCGCCCTCCGCCTGCCGCGCCGCGGCGAACTGCATCAGCACCTCGTGCGACGCCTGCACGTCGGCGACGCCCACGCGCATCACGCGCTCGACGAAAAAGCGCGTGGCGCGCGCCACGCCGCGCGTCCAGGTTTGCGGCACGCGGAACCCGTAGGTGAGCCAGGAGAGCATGACCACGGCGGTGAGGAACTCGTCGAACGCGAGCGCGTCCTTGGTGACGGGCTCCTCCGCGCGCCGCGCCAGCCGGTTCAGCTTGGACGCGGCGAGGTGGCCGACGAGCTCGGCTTCGTCCTCGACGATGAGCGCCATCGCGCTCGCGACGTTGGCGCGCGCCTTGACGGCGTCGAACACGCGCGCCACGGGTGCGTCGGGGTCTCCCAGCCGCGCCTGAGACTGGGAGAGCTTGCCGGCGACGTCCATCTGCCGGCACATGCGCACGAACTGCGCTTTGGACATCAGGAGCTGCGTCGTGATACGCGTCTCGTGATACGCGTCGGACGCGTCGGTCCGGGACGTCTCCGCCGCGAGGCTGGCGTACGTCTTGAAGCACGTCTCGAAAAACGCGAGGTGTTTACGGATCTCGTGGTACACGAACCGCGGATCCTCCACCTCCTCCTCGACGAGCACCTCCTCGATTCCGAAAACCTTCTTGCGCTCGAGCGTCGCGGCGTCGTTGATGAGCTCCTTGCCCTTCCCGTCGTTGTACCGCAGAATCACGCGATCGATCGGGGCGATGCCGCGCGCCTCGCCCGCGGCGCGCCGCAGATCCGCCACGGTGTGCTGCGGCTTGAACTCGACCCGCGCGCCGCGGCCGACTTCGCGCGCCACGCGGTCGCGCCTCTCGAGTATTTGCTTCTCTGTGTGCGTGGCGGTGTTCACGACGGTGTTCGTGTGGTGGTGCACGACCGTGCTCGTGTGCGAGCCGTCGCCCAACTTAGAAAGGTCGTCGCGAAGCACCAGCGTCGCGGCGGAGCGCCCGTAGCCGCCGCGCTTGCCCTGCAGCGTGACGTCCGCGCGCCACGCGACGTGCGACGCCCGCAACGCCGTCGCCTCGCGCACGGCGCGGCCCTTGTGCACGACGTTTATCTGCTCGGGAGCCAGCGAAAGAACCTCGGGCACGCCCGCGCCCGCGCCGTCGTCGTAGAAGCCCTCCTCGCCGGCGTACCGCATCTCCTCGTACACGCGGCGGCGCACATCCTCGCCCGTGTCCGACAAAGAAACCTTCACCTCGATCTTCTTGTTGGCGATCCCCGACCCGTCACCCGCGCCACCGACCGCGCCGTACTCGCGCTCGATGAGCTCAGTGATCACCTCCGGGTCGGCCATGACGTTGCCGTGCGAGCACACCTCGCCGGGCGCGTGCAGGTGTATGCAGCAGGCGTGGCGCGCGCGCGTCTGCTCGCGGAGCTCGCGCTCGCGCTCGATCACCACGCGCCGCTCCTCGCGCCGCTCCTCGCGCGCCTCGCGGCGCGCCGGGCTTTCTTTCGGGTCGTCGGGTTCGGGCTCGGACTCGTCGTCGGGCACGAAAATCTCCTCCGGCGCGGGCTCCTCCTCCTCCTCCAGGTCCGCCTCCTTGAAGTGCCAGGGCAGCACCGCGCCGCCCTCGACGTCGCCCGCGCCCTCCGGGTCGTCCGCGAGCTCCTTCAGGTCCTTCAGGGCCTGCTCGGCGTCGTCGTGCTTGTCCCACTCGCGGTGCAGGTCGTCGAAGAAGCCCTCCTTGCGCAGGAAGTGCACCCGCCCGTCGTAGTCGCGCTCGTTCCAGACGTCCGCCTCGAACTGCAAGTCGACGACGTCGTCGTCCATCGCCTCGGCGCCGCGCGCGAACCGAGCGCCGGATTTCGGGTCGACGCGCAACGGATCGTCGTTTCCGGCGTTTCTCGCGCGCGAGACGGGCGTCGAGGGCTTGCCGATGGTGACGTTGTCCAGGTTGGCGAAGAAACCCTTGGCGGTGGACTTCGACGCCAGCTTATTCGTGAGGCGGCGGCTGGACTTCATCGACGCGCCGCCGGCGAGGCGCGAACGACTGGACGCGCCCGCCGTCCCGTCGCCGCGCGGGTCCCGCAGGCTCTTCCTTTCCGGTTTCTTCTCCGCCGACTCGGTCACGGCGCGCGCGCCTCTCGCCTCCGCGCTCGGCGCCTCGAGCTCGAGCACGTCGCGCATCTCCGTCGACTCCGTCACCGGGCCGGGCTTGTTCAGCGCCAGCCCGGTTCGGAGCGAGCCGAAGTTCAACGCGAGCCCGGTTCTTCGCGAGCCGTCGCGCGAGCTCGTGGGCGCGAGCTCGTCGAAAAACGCGTCGAGGGCGTCGTCGTCGTCGAGCCCGTCGCACTCGCACCGCAGCCACCTCTCCAGGAGGGGGTTCAGGGCATCCTCCGTGGTGAGCTTCTTCTGCACGCGCTTGTAATACTTGCGGTGCGTCATCTGAATCATGCGCAGCAGGCGCTTCTCCGTGAACGCCATCACCAGGCGGTTGTGCTCGGTGTCCTCCAGCGCCGCCGACGCCATCATCGCCGCGCGAATCTGCGGCTGGAACAAGTCGCGGTACGCCGCGACTTCGCCGAGGTCCCGCCGCCCGAGCCGCTCGTTGATCAGCCGGTGGCTCAGGAGCGACTTGAAGGCGCGCGCGAACGCGCACCGGTCCTCGTGGGTCCAGTCGCTGTCCGCGGTGTCCTCCGCGCGCGCCATGCGCTCCAGAACCGCCGCCGCGCTCGGCGCGAACACCGACTTCGCCGGCGCGTCCTCGTCAAACTCCGGCACCGTCGCCCACGCCTCTATGGGCGAGCTCGTGAACTTGCTCAGCCGCACCACCGTCTCCTTGAACGTCCGCCGCAGTGACATCTCCAGCCGCTGCGTCTGCGGGAGCTCCTCGACGACGGACCACAGGACGTCCACCAAGATCACGAAGTACGTCGCGCACACGATGCTGAAGACGTAGTCGCGGAACGACGCCTTGACCGCCTCGGTGATCTCCGTCGTGGTCGGCGCCAGCGAGATGGACGACATCAGCAACGCGAGCCCGTGCGAGAACAGCACGACGAACTCGAGGAGTTTCTTCCGGTAGCGTTTGTACGGCCTGGTGAGCAGGAGCCCCATCGAGAGCGCCACCACCAGCAGCCCGGAGAGCGCCTGGCTCACCCCGCCCGCCTCGTCGTGGCGGAACGCCACCATCTGCAGCACTGCGAAGAGTAAGAAGCGGAGCATCTCGACGACCCGGAACCAAAACATCTCGTCGCGGTAGGCGTACGACGACCAACCGACGAGCTCGCGGACCCACAGCTTGCGCCACTTCCGGCTGCAGTAGAAAAACGCGACGGCGAGCGCCAGCAGGATCCCGCAGCAGTACGTGATGAGCGCGAACACCGCGCCCGGTAACAGCTGGAACCAGGGCTCGTCCGCGCGCATCAGCCCGAACCGCAGCGCGGGCGCGGCGCGCAGGTACTCGCGTCCGTCCGTGACGGAGACGTGGAACACGAACATGTCCAGCGTGGCGACGGTGAGGCCCGCGTACATGATCATGGCGAGCGAGACGACGGACCTCATGACGCCGACCCAGATCTTCTGCAGGCGGCGAATCGGGAGCGTGTTCTGCGCCGCCATCGCCTTCTCCGTGCCTGTGATCACGAAGTACGCGGCGAGCGCGCCGGCGACGAGGAAGGCGATCACCGCCGGCAGGAGCATCATCGAGCGCCAGCGCTCGACGAAGTCGACGTTTTGCGCGCACTCCAGCGCGAGAATCTCGGGGTTGAGCTGGAACAGAAACGCCCACTTGAGCATGGCGCGCATTCGCGGGGAGTCGTCCCAGTGCAGGTAGTACCGCCCGAACACCGCGATTTCCTGCGAGTACGAGATGACGTTCATCATCGATACCACGATGATGTACGTGGACGAGGACTCGGAGATGAACCACGGGCCGAGCACCGCAAACGCGAGCAGCGCGACCATGAAGATCCCGTAGAGGTAGGGTTGCCACAGCGGCGGGCACTCTTCGCAGCGCGAGTTGAGCCGGAAAAAACCGTCGACGCACGTGTCGCAGCCCTCGTTGGTGTACCCGGCGTCGCATTGCGCCTCGTCCGCGCGCCAGTCGCCAGCGGCGACGGCGTCCACCAGCGGGTCGCGCGCCGGCACCTTCAGCCCGGGGCAGGAGACGTCCGGGAAGCACTGCCGCATCGCCACCGGCTCCTCCAGCGGGTTATCCGCCTGCACGACGTAAAAGCCGGGCTGCGGCAGCGGCACCTCCAGGTTCGCCTCGACGCAGTAGGTCCACTTGTGCATCTCCCCCCAGCCCCCTTTGTTGGGGCACGGGCGGCAGTTCCCCGGCGTCCCGTAGAAACCGACGGCGCAGTAGCACGCGTCGATCGAGACCGCGCCCACGTCGGAGGTGCTCCCGAGCGGGCACGCCTTGCAGAACACCAGCCCCTCGACGTCGGCGTAGGTGCCCCCCGGGCACAGCGAGCACGACCCCGCCATCGCGTCCCCTGAGAACATGCCGAGCGGGCACTTCGAGCACGTCACCGCGTCGAAGCCGGCGCTGATGCTGCCCATGGGGCACGCCTCGCACGTGCCCAGGCTCGTGCTCGCGGTGCCGAACGCGTCCGTCTCGGCGACGAAGCCCGGCGAGCACTTCACGTCCACGGTGAGCGTCGCGCGGGTGCTCACCAGACTCCCGTCGCGCGCGCGCATCGCGTACGTCTCGGTCCAGATCCCGTGCGCGCGCGGCGGCGCCATGTAGTACGCCTGGAACGTCCCGCCCACCACCGCGACGCCCTGCAGCGCGAGCGCCGACGCGTCCATCTCGTCCGTCGGCCGCCCGAACGCGTCCAGCCGCGAGAAGAAGCGCCCTTTCCCGTCCGCCGGGCCGCCCTCGCGGGTCAGGTGCATGGTGAAGTTGACGTCGTCGGCGTCGGCGACGGCGATGGAGACGGGCGTGACGTCGGCGTCGGCGAACGAGTAGACGTTCTTGTCCCGGTTCATGGTCGCCTCGACGCGCGCGTCCTGCAGCACCGGCACGTCGTTCACCGGGCGCACGGTGATGGTCACCGTGTTCGTGTTCCTCGTGCCCTCGGGATCCGTCGAGGACTCCAACCCGAACACGAACGTGTCGTTCCCGGAAAAGTCGGCGTCCGGCGTGTACCGGAAAAACGCGTGCCCGGCGGCGTACGCGCACGAGGAGGCGTTGGCGGCTTCGGCGCCTCCGCACAGAATCTCAACCTCGCCGTTCGCCGGCGGGGTGATCACCGAGTAACTCAGCGTGGGCAGCAGCGTGCTTAACCCCGGCGTGCGGTACAGCTTACCGTCGAGCGCGGTGTCCTCCAGCACCCAGAAGTCGCTCGGCATCGGGCGAGGCATCCCGTCCTCCTCGCCAACCTGCACGACGACGTACGCCTGGTCGTACAGCACGTACTCCGCGTCGTTCGAGCGCGAGTCGTCCACCGCGTACAGGAAGTAGTCGCTCCCGATGAACCCCGGGTTCGGGACGTAGAAGAAGCGGTTCTCGTCGATGATCTCAGCGTACCCGTTCCTCGGCTGGGCGCTGATGGTGTACTTGAGCAAGTCGCCGTCCACGTCCGACCCGACCAGGTTCCGTATCAACCGCTGCGTCGCCGGCAGCTGGTACCGCGTCGCCGCGTCCGTCTCCTCGTTCATCGTGACGAAATCCCCAATCTCCGTGAAGTACAACACGGGCTCGCCCGCCGCCGCGACGGGCGCGTCGTTGCGCGGGTCGATGACGATGTTCGCCAGCATCGTGATCGTGACGCACATCTCCTCCACCTTGTTATCGCAGTCCACCAGCCCGGCGTCCGCGAGGCCGCGGCTCGCGGCGATCTCGGGCGCGACGAGACCGTAGTACGTCATGTAGTCCTGGCCGTTCACGTTCGCCTCGGGCTGGTACGAGATGACGCCGTTGTCCGTCATCGAGTACTGAGACGCGAGGTTGGGGAGGCACGACGTGCGGTAAGTCACCGCGTACGGCGCCGGCGGGTCCGCGACGTCGAAAAACTGAGGCAGCTGGTCCAGCCACAGCGGCGCGTCTTCCCTGGTGACGTAGAAGAGCGTCGCGTCCGATTCCGTGCGCGTGAACGACACCAAGTCGTCGTACACGTCTCCGCCGGAGCTCGACGCGCCCGTCGCGTTCGACAGGTACGCGGGGAGCGTGTCGTTGACCGCATCCAGCGTGGACACCTCGCCCTGCGTCTCCACGGACACGATAGTCTGCTGCAGCAGCGCCACCGCGACCCAGTCCGCCGGGGGCGGGGAGGGCGCGGGCGGCGGCGGCGGCGGCGGCGGCGGCGGGACGCGCTCGACGATCATCGGCGGCGGCGGGAAAGGCGCCGCCTCCGGCGGCGGCGGCGCGATGCCTGCGCTCATGTCCATGTCGCCCGGCCACGCTACCAGCGCCACCACGATCACCAGCAGCCCCACGACGTACGCGGCGGTCACGATGTTATCCTCGGTGAGGTACGCGTTGACCCGCGCGCGCCACGCGTCGCGCTTGCGCACAAACTCCGTCGGCTTGTCTGAGCGCAGGCGCATCTTGACGTGCACCGTGTCTCCGCACTGGATCCCGTCCGACAGCCGCCACCGGTTGTTCAGCTCGCTCCCCAGGTAGGACAGCTTCATGTCCTCCGGGTCCGGCTGCGACTTGAGCCGGCGCGACAGCATGCGCTTCACTCTCCAGAAGTTGTGCGTCAGCGGCACCTCGATCTCCAGGAACTGCTTACTGGCGACGTCGCTCTCCGAGCGCTTGAAGAGCGACTCGCGCAGAGAAAGAACCTCCGGCAGCCGCGCCACCACGCGGCAGGTGGGCGCGGGCGCGGTCTGGCAGTACGCGATCACCGCCGCCGCGACGTACCCCCCGAATAAGCCGGCGATCACCACTAAAATCACCAGCGTGGTGTTGTCCTCACGAAACACCGGACATTTGTCCGCGTTCGCCGGCGCCAACACGCACTGCCCGGCGTTGCTCGCCGTGGACGGGCACGGCTCGAAGCCGTACCCGCAACACCCGAGCTCCTTTTCGTACTGGTTCTTCACCGGGTCCGCGAACGGGTACGTCGTGAGCGGCGTCGCGACGCACTCGCAGTTCACGCCCGCGGCGATGGTGTCGCACACGCACGTGCCATCCAGCTCGGAGCAGTATCCGCGGCCGCCGCACGTCGCCGCCGGGTCGCACGGAAACGCGCACCGGTTGTCCCCCACCCCCACGTACCCCTCGTCGCATACGCAGTCGTCCAAGTCGGCGTCCCAGTCGCCGTGCGCGTGACACGCGTCCACGCGCGTCTTGAGCGTCTGGCACATCGTCCCCGTGTGTGTCTCGGGGCACGAGCAGTCCCCCCGGTCGGTGCACTCGCCTCCGTTTTGGCACTTGCACGTCGAGCAGTCGCCGCCCGCCGCCGCCTCCGCCTCGCCGCCGAACCCGGGCGGGCACTGGCGCCCGTACCGGTACGCCCAGCCGCCGGGGCACTCCACGCACGGGCCCTCGTCGTACGAGCCGGAGACGCACCGGCCGGTGGCGCCGCACCACCCGCACCCGGGCGCGCTGATGCACGGGTCCCGCAGCCCGATGGCGCCGCACCGCGCGTCGCACGCCGGGAAGGGCTCCTCCGGCAGCCGCGGCGTCAGATGCGGCGTCGTCTGCAGCGGACACGCTGACGTCTCGAACAGGGACATACACTGCGGGTTCCGCGCCGGATTTATCGACCGAGCGTCGCACCACGCGCACCCGTACTCGCTCAAACACTCACCCATCACCGCGCGCTGTTTTTCGCGGCGCGTCGGGGATGATGCGCACGGTTCGCACGTTTTTCGTTTTACATCGGGAGGAGAGAGCGGACGGGTTGCGGTCAGGACTCGGCGGGGGCGCGCGGCTCGGCGCGGCGTCGTCGTTTCGCGGTCACGCGGTGCGTCGCGGCCGCCCGGGCGGGACCGCGTCCGGAAACGGGGTCGCGAGCGCCGGACGCGCGCCGAGCGCGGTCATCTTCATTCTTTCGCCGGACGCGGATCTCCCCCGCGCGGCTCGGCGGTCGCGGTGCCGTCCGACGGGCGCGCGGGACCGGAACGAAAGAGACGACGCGCGCATCGGTCGCGTCGCGCGCGCGCGCGCGGAAGACGGGACGTCGGCGGCGGGGTCGCCGAGGTGGTCTCGACGAGGGCGTCGGCGCGTCCGAGCGCACGCACCTCTCTGCACTGCGCGTTGGTGATGAGCGACGAGCCTGCGACGTATCCCGTGACGTTGTCGGTGTACGCCTGCAGCTGCGCCTCCGCCCGCGGCAGGAGCAGCGCCGCGAGCGCCACCGTCCACGCCGCCGCGGCCATCGCGCGCCGCGCCATCTCTCCCGCAGGCACCGCTAGTCGGCACCGCTCGGGAGTGGGCTCCGCGCCGCGCTGCGGTCGTTTTTTCCGCATCGCGAAACCTGTGTCTTTCAAGTTACCGGTAAATTGAAAGAGTACCACCGAAGCCGGCGTACGGAGTAGTTGGGAAAATTCGGAGTACGTATGGGGAATCAGTCATCAGAAGTCGCCCGGATGTTACGAAAGTCATGACCCGGCTTTTTCCCGAAGCTGGAGATGCGCGTGACGCCGACACTGTGCCTTCGACTCGGTTGAAGTTGAAACAGCCTCGTGCGTCGCCACAACGACGCGGAGCGAGCCACGAAGGCGCGTCTCCTCGTCCGCGAACCGCGCGAAGGCCGCGCGAAGAGCACCCGACGCCGTAACCGTCGGGAGGTGTCTTCGCGTCGTGCGCGCGCGCGGGTCGGCGCGTCGGTGAAGGCACCGCGCGCGTCCCTTGCGTCGCGGCCGGAGCGGGGCCGATGGCGTCGAGCTCGACGCGCTGGGGGGGGGTAGGGCCGGGCTCACCGAGACCGGCGCGTCCCTCGCGCGTCGCGCGATGGCACGCGACCGCGGCGGTGACTGCGCTCGCGGTGCTCGCGGCGGTGACGGTACGAACCCGCGACGCGCGGGCGGACGAAACGCGTGCTAACCACCGCGCAGTGATCCGCCGGATGTTTTCTCGGACACGGCACGCGTGCCTCCTCCCCCCCCCCTTCCCGCGTACGCGAACGCTCCATCGACCGCGCGCGCGCGCGCGCTCGTCGCGCGTCGCCGTCGCCCCGAACCCGCGCGAACCGTCGCTGAACAACACGCGAAACGTCGCTGACCGCTCGTGTCCCCTCCTTCCCACAATCATGGCGAATCGCCGATGCCATCTCCGTCTCGTCGCCGACGCCATCTCCGTCTCGCGCGCAGGCGCGCGCCGACGCGGGCGCGGTGAGCGACACGTGCGTCGGCGTTTCGTGGGAGACCGAAGGCGCGCACGCGACGCGCGCGACGGTGTCGCCGGTGGAGGAGTTCCCCCTGTCGCACCCCGCGTCTACGGACCCGAAAACCAAGACGTGCCTCGGGCTCGGCGCCGGCGCGGACGCCGAGGCGTTTGCTCTGCCGGCGTCCGGCCGGACGTGGGATCCCGAGACGGGCGCGTGCTCGACGGCGACGCTGACGGGCGGCGAGCTGCTTTTCAACCCGGGGAGCGCCACCGGGTCGTCCTTCGCCAACCTGGGCAAAAGCCGCACGAGCCGCGCGGTGGTGGCGCGGGACGCCGGCGGCGAGTCGTACCTGGTGCTCGTCAACGGCGCGCGCGGCGACGCGAGCGGGGGCCGCGTCGGGGTGAAGATCGTGGGGCGCGACCTGGCGGACGGTTCGTCTCGGCCGAACAACGCGGGGAACACCGCTCCCGCGGGCCTGCTCCACCCGAAGACCCCCGCGGCGGTTTCGACTGTCGGCGCGTGCGCGCTCGACTCGGCGTCCGCGGAGGACTGCTTCGCGTTCGACGGCGTCAACGGGCAAGCCGCGCTGCGCTGGGCCTGGGGCGCGCGCGCGCCCGAGGGCGCGGTGCTGGGCCCCTTCCCGGGGACGGGCGCGTGCGCCTCGCTCCGCTGGGAGCTGGGCGTCGGCGTGGACGCCGTGGAGGTTGGCTCGTACGACAACGCCACCGGCGCCGTGGCCTGGACCGACGTCACGGCGGCGGCCACCGCGCGGGGCTCGGGCGTGCGCCTGTGCGCGCGCGCCTGCGCGGACCACTGCGCCGCGCGCGCCACGTGCGGCGCGTGCGCGGGAGGGGAGGACGACGCGTGCGCGTGGTGCGCGTCCACGGAGCGGTGCCTGGCCCGCGCGCAGGAGAGCGCCTGCCCGGAGACGGCGGACGCCGTCGGGGAGTGCCTGGAGGCGTGCGGAGACGCCGTCTCGTGCGCGGCGTGCGCGCATAGGCCGGGCTGCGGTTGGTGCCACAGCTCGGCGACGTGCCACGGCGCGGACGTCGCCGGGCGTATGGCGAAGGGCGGGGACGCCGAGTGCGCCGCGTCCGACTTCGCCGCGGCGGTGGCGTCCACGTTCCACGCGCCCGAGGCGGCGGCGACGTGCGAGGCGGCGAGGTCGTGCCCCGGCGCGCGGCTGAAATCGGGCGTGCCCGCGGTGGTGGGCCACCAGCCCGTCGCCGCGACGTGCAACGGGCGCGGCGCCTGCGACGCGGCTTCGCGGCGGTGCTCGTGCGACCGGGGCTTCG
>Ga0181563_10005499_pt1 | contig 11594 bp, 10 predicted proteins | sample 011ome_25_FD_133759 | JGI IMG/M metagenome (GOLD analysis project Ga0181563, IMG submission 133759) | Coastal salt marsh microbial communities from the Groves Creek Marsh, Skidaway Island, Georgia - 011512CT metaG (megahit assembly) | ecosystem: Environmental > Aquatic > Marine > Intertidal... | reverse complement strand
TCAGCTTGATGGCTTGATGCAACAGTTTCAAGGTGGTCAACCACCAGCATGGGCTGCAGGGGCTATGCGCAGTGCTACAGCGGCTATGGCTGCTCGTGGTATGGGTGCGTCATCTCTTGCTGGTCAGGCCATTGTACAAGCTGCTATGGAGTCTGCGCTACCTATTGCACAGGCAGATGCCCAGACAGTAGCTAGGTTTGAATCACAGAACTTGTCAAATAGACAGCAATCAGCAATGCTGGCTGCAGAGCAACGTGCTAAGTTTTTGGGTCAAGAGTTTGACCAAACATTCCAAGCAAAGGTAATGAACGCTAGTAAGATTAGTGACATTGCCAACCAGAACTTTACAGCAGAGCAGCAGGTACAGCTAGAGAATTCACGTGCTGCTAACACAATGAACCTAAACAACCTGTCTAACTCACAGGCTCTTGTAATGGCTGAAGCGTCTGCATTGGCGCAGCTTGACACAGCTAACCTAAACAATCGTCAGCAAGCTGCAGTACAAAATGCACAGAACTTCCTGCAGGTTGACATGGCTAACTTGTCTAATCGCCAGCAGACTGAACTGTTCAAAGCACAGCAGCGTACACAAGCACTGTTCACAGACCAAGCTGCACAAAATGCTGCAGCACAGTTTAATGCATCTAGCCAAAATCAAGTTGACCAGTTCTTTGCTAACCTGTCTAGCCAAGTGTCGCAGTTTAATGCTACACAGCAAAACGCACAGTCACAGTTTAATGCTGGTCAGACGAATACAATCGCACGTTTTAATGCTGAGTTGAATAATCAACGCGATACGTTCAATGCACAGAACCAGCTTGTAATTGCACAGGCAAATGCGCAGTGGCGTAGACAGATTGCTACTGCAGACACGGCTGCTATCAATCGTGCTAACGAATTAAATGCCGCAAATATTCTTGACATTAGTAAAACTGCATATGATAATTTATGGCAATATTATGCAGATAGCATGGAATGGGCTTGGGAAAGTTCTGACAATGAACTAGATAGACAAGTGCAATTATCTGTAGCTAAACTACAAGCAGACAGCGATGCTAACTTAGCAAATATTAAAAAAGACTATGAAGACAGTAAAACTATCGGTAGTTTTGTGGGTGATGTTCTTAACCTTGGCGTTAAGACTGGATGGGCTTTTGGATTTTAAAACATGGATACCAATTTAATTAAAAACGCTATTCGTAATACTAAATATTCTATACAGTCAGAAAATAACAGTAAACCTGTTGACACTAGACAAAGTATGGGGTTGCTTTCTCGTACAAAAAATGCTACAATGAATAATGATAAACCTGAAAATGACGCACTTAGACTGGCAAAAATGATGCAAGGAAAATTCAATGCTTGAACGAGATGAAAATCCTGCAGTAGATGCACCTATACCCGGACAGTCTCTAACTGCACCTCTGGGGGATAGACCTTGGCAAAGACCAGCTAGGTTTTCTACGCCAGACGAAGCATTGTCGTATTATGTAGAACGTATTACAGTTCCACGTAATGCTAATCAAATGTTTGACGTATTAGAAATGGGTATTCCTATTGCAACTCTTGTTGATATAATGCAAACAGGCGGTGTAATGGAAGGATTACACAGTCTAGATGTGGGTGTTATCATATCTCCTGCTTTAACTGAAGCAATTGAGGGTATGGCTAAAGCAGCAGAAATAGACTATACAGTTATAGGTAAAGACCCAAAAGATTTGCGTCCTGACGATTCAGAAATATCTTTAGCAATGAGATCATTAGCAAAAGAAAAAGTAGAAGAGTCGGGTGTTATGGAAGATATTGTTCAAGAAGAACCGCAAGAGCAACCTAAAGGTTTGATGGCACGGAGAGTTACTGATGGGAATTAGTCTTAGAGGTATAGGCGTTGGGTTTATGGAGCGTGGCTCTGAAATTATCCAACAAGAAATAAAATCTGCTGAAGACCTAATTGACAGTTCAATCAAGATGTGGACAGATATGGGTCTGCCTGTATACCGTGCTAGAAAAAAACAACGCCGCGAGTTAGAACAAGTAGCAGATTTTCTTAAAGGCAAAGGTTTTAGCAATGACCAGATTTATACAGCTATGCGTCAAGGACAGCATCAAAGTGTTGTTGACTACGTAAAGAAGTATGAAACTAGCACTAAAAAAGCGTTTGGTGCTACTGGTGGACCATCTGCTGCTGACATTATTACTTTTGGTGGTGACTATAAAGATACTGGCATGACTATGGATCAAGTGCTGGATGGTGTTATGGGTAAAGTTACATCTGGCATGGGCATGGCTGACGCTATTGCAGATGCTACAGGCCAGAAACTTAGCGGTATTCAAGGCAATATTATGAAAAAACGCGCAGAGTCTTTGTCCTCTGCATTTGGTGTTGACCCCGCTGAATTGATGCAACTAGCTTCAGGTGACTTTGAGTACGGTGAAAAACTAGGTGGTACTATTAGTATGCCGGGTACTGGTACAACTAAATTAACAGGTCAAGCTGGTAGATATGGTAGATTCTTTAGATTGTTTGGTAATGAATTAGGTTTCAAAGCAGACTACGATTCAGTTACAAACTCGCCTATTTACCCGGAAGAAGCAAAACAAAAAGCAGGTGAAGCTATGTTGTTGGCTACAGAAGGTAATGTTATTGTTGCAAAACTTATGCAAGAAGACCCCAATCTTACCGTAGAAGAAGCTGAACAACAGGCAGCACAACAAATTCTAAAAAGATTGCGTTCACCACAAGAAGATGACCCAGCAGACCCGCCAGCAGACCCAGAAAATCCGCCAGAAGACCCATCAAGTAGAGATGTAACGCAAGAGCCTTTGACTGACTCAGAAAAATCTCAAATTAAATCTGCGCAAGATCAAGCTATACAAAATATTATAGATAATAATCTAACTAACGCTTTTGGTCTATTAAGCCCAGAGAATAGAGCAGCTATAAAACAAACCTTTGTTACGTTACTTTTAGGTATGGGTTTTAATCAATCTCAAGCAGAGAGGGCGGCAGAAAGTAATGTCGATATAGTTTTGCAAGCAGTAACAGACAGAAGAAAAGAACAAGAACGAATAGAACAGCAGAGAAATATTCCTGATCTTCCCTCAGAAACGGGGTAAAAATGCAACGTAAATATTCTCAAAAAGATGAATTAACAAAAAATGATTTGTTAAGAGATTTTGAATTTTACGATGACGCTAAAAAATTCTTAGCTGAACGTGAAGGCAAAAAAGATTTAAAAAATCCACAAGAAGTGTATGATGCTTTTATGGAGCATATGCGCTTTCATAATGTTAATGAAGTAACAACACTGCGTGACTTGGAGTATGCACAGAACGCAAGCCAAGAAAGCAAACTGCGTTTTGCAAACTTGATTGACGCTTATGACAGATTAGACGGTGAAGTATCTTTGACTTCTGCACTTGATTACGCAGAGGGCATTGCTACTGCACCGTCTACTTATTTGGGGATAATTACAGGCGGTACAGGTAAAGCAGCCAGCTACGGTGCTACGCAAGTTGCCAAGATGGGTGTACGTAAAGTGCTGTCTGAAGCATTAAAGCGTTCATCAAAAGCTGCAGTAGTAGAGGGTGCCATTGGTGCAGGTCAAGGACGTATGCAACAAGAGGTACGTGTAGAAACTGGCATGCAAGAAGAGGTTGATACAGGTCAGGTTGCTACCACAGGTCTAATTGCAGCAGGTACAGGCGGCTTATTAAATCTGCCGATACAAGCACTGAATGTAAAACGTGCAAACAAAGCAAATGAACTGCTGGCACAGGCAGAAATTAATCGTGCTACAAAAGCAAATATTGCTGCCAATAAAACAAAAGAAGTAAAACAGAAAACGTCTAAGGCGACATTTAAAAAAGCAACAGAAGTTTTGGATGCATTACCTGAAGATAAAGTACGTGCAGGTAGAAAACTAAAAATGACTTCTTCAAAAGCAGATTCAACTGAAGTCGGCTTACCTATGGAAGTGAAAGAAAACATTGCAGCAGCAGCTATACGCATTAGAGAACATCTTGACCTTAAACCTAACGAGCGTATAACTAGCGGTATTTTCCGTGCTATGCAAGATGGCAAGATAACTGACGAAGTAGATGGTGTAAAGCAAATCCTAGACGAGCATAACTTGTCATATGATGAGTTTTCTCTGTTGTATCTTGCTGAAGTATCAGATGCTGGTAGAACATTACAGCTACAAAGCACAGCTAAAAAAGCTATGAAGGGCGATGTGCAAAAAGCACAGGCTGAAGTAGATAAACTGATTTCTTCTGTTGATAGTCTAAATAAAGGCGGTAAATCGGGTATTGACGTAGACCAAGCTAAAGATGTAATTCAAAGCACAAACAAAGCATATCAAGTTGCTCAAGATTTAGACAAGCTACGTCTAGGTGTTATGACTTCGCAGCCAGCAACTACTATGAGAAACAATCTTAATGGTGGTATGCGTGTAGCTATTGACGCAACAACTCGTACTTTTGACAATGTATTTAATCTTCGCAATCCATTTGATGGTACATTTGACGTAGCTAAATATATGTTAAACCCATACGAAGCTAGGGTAGTACAAAAACTATTTAGAGAAACATTTCCAGAAGACGCAGCTAAACTGTTTCGTGAAGCAGCAGATATTGAAGCTGCAAAAGGTGGCGAAACATTCTTAGCCACAATGGGCCGCAAAATAAATATTCTAAACACAGCATCAGATAACTTCTTTAAACGTGCTGTTATTGCCGCTTCTCTTCGCCGTAGAATTTCTGATGCTAACATTCCTATGTCAGATAATCTAAAAGAAATTATGCTACGTGGACGTATGCGGCGACAAATGACAGATAAACAAGTTGATGAAGTTCTATCTAAATCAAGCAAAGATGACTTAGCTAAACTTATGGATGAGTATGGCGGCATAGGCGCAAAGAAAACTGTGCAGCTTGAAGACCTGATGGAAACAGGCTCTTTGTCTCGTATGCCAGACCAAATGCTAAAAGATTCAATAGGCGATGCCTATGAGTTCGTGTATCAAGCACCAATGACAGGTAAGAATTTGCCAAGTGCATTTGCACGTGGTGTATTAAAACTACATCATGCTGCGCCTTTCCTTATTTCTGGGTTTATGCCCTTCCCAAGATTTGTAGCCAATCAGTTAAAGTTTGTGTATGAGCATATGCCATTGATAGGCATGATGCATTTAGATAGGCTTGGTGCTAAGACTGCAAAGGCTCCGGGTTACTATAAAGAAATGTTTGCTAAACAAGCAACAGGTGCTGTGATGCTAACAGCCGCATACAACTGGCGAGTGAAGCAGGGCGAAACAACACACTGGTACGAGTTCAAAGACAATAACGGAAACATAATTGATGGTAGACCCGTATATGGTCCATTCGCTCCATTTATGCTTTTGGCTGATACGATATACCGCTATCAAAATGACCAAATGCCAGCAAGACCTACTCAGTACTATGGTAGGGCTATAGCTGAATCACTGCTAGGCTCTACATTTAGAACAGGTATGGGTCTGTATGCGCTAGACAAGTTAGTCAGTGACTTTGAAGCAGGTGGAACACAGAAGATGATGGGGGAGTTTGCTGGTAATATTGCCAACACTTTCCTAATTCCTGCATCTGCTGTGCGTGATATGTATGCGCAGTTTGACCGCGATGTACGAGGTATACCTGAAACTAGAACAGGTGAGTATAACTTCTTTGATGTGCTGTTTGCTCGTGGTACTCGTTCTACCCCTAAAAACTTTGTAGGTGACGCTAATGAAGGTTTTTCTGATTATGTAGAACGTATATCCACAGAGGGTATGGGTTTACCTGAAGGTGTACGTGCAAGGTCAGCATTTGAAACAGGCGAGTTGACGCAAGTCAATCCTCTTGAAAAACAGATGTTTGGTTTGACTAAGCGTAAGCCTAAGAATGTTTTCTTAGAAGAACTTGGCAGACTTAATATGACACCTTATGAAATATATAAGCGTGACCCTAATGACCAGCTTGATTTTTATATGCGTCAAGAATTGTCAAAAGCTGGAAGTCCATATAACCTAAATGAAGTTATGGAAGCTGTAATTAAATCAGAAAGATATCAAGGTATGAACATTGATGAAAAGCGGCAGACACTAACCAATAGGGCAAAAGATATTGTAAACAAAGTGCGTGAGGCATCTAGAGAACGCATTGAAAGAGAAGGTGAATCTTCTGATGCTAAGTACACATCTGTAGACAGAATGACTTGGGAAAAGACAGATAGGCTTACAAAGAACAGAATCGAACGTGAGTATAGAGAAGACTTTGGCGGCGACTCTGTGTCAGCAGATAGAGACAAGACCATCACTTTACCTGATGGCACTGTAATGAACGTACTGCAATGGGCAGTATACAGATCAAAGCAGGATGTAGAATGAGAGAATACGACTTAGATACACAGCTTACTAATGCAGACGAAATGCTGTCACCTGATGACATGATGGATATGTCAACAGAAGGTGACTTCATGTCACGCAGGGAAACACCTGCACAGGCTGCGCTGCGTAAAGCTGAAGCAGGTAAGCTGGCTACAGGTCTTGCTGGTATGACTGCAGATATGACACCCTTTGTGGGTGGCGTAAAAGCAGCCACTGAATTGCCTGATGATTTGTCATATGCCAAAGCACTTGTAGAAGAAGGTTACGATGAAGCTGACATCAAGAAGATGGGGCTTGGTGGTGCGTTCACTGCACTGTCTATATTAGGTATGATTCCCGGTGCAAAGATTGCTACTGATGTAGGCAAGGCTGCTATTAAAGGCTCTGTAAAAGACCAGATGGAAAACTTGATTACACCTAAACGTGCAGAACAATTAGAATATGCAAAGACATTGCCTAAAGGAGAACGCAGACAGTTCTTGAAAGAAATAAATCGTCCTACACCTAAAGTATTCCACGGCTCACCTGAAATGGGTAAAATTACGGCTGTAGAAGAAAACGTACTACAAAAGAGTTACGAAAAATTAAGAAGCAATGTTAATCTAAATAAAGAAAGATTATTAGATGCATTTGTAGACAAAGACAAAATAGAATACCCTTCTTCTAAAGATATAAAAAAATTAGGTCACGATAAAGCCATGCTAAATGCTATGGGTAAAGCCTCTAAAGACAGAATAGGTGTAGATGAATTAATAAATAGGGTGGCAGACAATGAAGTAAAGATAACAAGACCTATGAAATTGGGAACACAACCACCGGGAACTTATATTCCAGAAGAAATGGATATTAAGTTTAGATACAGAGAAGAGCCGGATAGAATGTATGAAGATCCACCTTATGTGGGTAAACCTTATCTTGCAGTTTTTATTGACGGAGAAGAAACATCAAGACGTATTATAATAGATAAAGATATGACTGTGCGTAGAAATGATGTTATAGACATGTTTGATACGCTTAATTCAAATGAATACAATAAATCATCTATAGCAAAACTTAGTGTTGCTGGTATGGATGAGCCACGGTCTAAAGCAGAAAGATTAACACAGGATGGATTTGTACCATATTCTGAGTTTGAAGGAGATATTGGCCTAGGTATGCGTGAAACCAGAGGCAGACACCAAGAGTTAGGTAAACAGATGTTGTCTACTTCACGTGACCCTTTGGTATCTCTAAAAGGTGGATTTGCTAACTTTGACCCATCTAACGTAGTTTCTGCACCGCTAAAGAAAAGCGAAGTAAGAGGCATGTCACCTGAAATGTATGATGACATTTCTACTTATAGAACCGATAGTAATATAGCAAGAATACCTGACGAACCAATGGGTTTGCCAAGAAGCACACATTTGGAAGCTGAAGTTGCTTTGTCTAAACCTGAAGAGTTATCAGGTATTAGGCAACTATCTAAAGAGAGTATGGATTTAAGCCCAAACGTGGGAACTTCTTTTTCAGATGCTATAAGAGAAGGTAAGTTACCTGAGTTTAGAAAAGCAGAACAAGAAAAAGTTGCTAAGTATAGACGTGTAATAGAAAAAGATATAAGTGGTCAGCCTAGAGTTAAAAGCGTACCAAACATAGGCAAGATGAATTTAGAAGAAAAAGTACTAAATGGTCAGGGCATGGCTAACTCTATTGTTCGTAGAGAAAATCTGCTACATGCAAACTTTGGAAAATATGGTAGAGAAGATGTACCAACAAAAGCAGATGCAAAAATATACTACGATGATGTAAGAAGCTACTTTAAAGACTTGCAATCTTTGGGTCAGTACACTGAGCAATACGGTGCAAGAGGAACTTATGATACTTTTCTAAAAACACAAGCAGAAAAAACAACAAGAAAAAGTGGTTTTGAAAATAATATTAAGAACATCAGACGGGCTAAAGCGTTGCCACCAGAAAAAATGGCAACACTAGAAACAATATATGATGTAATAAATCGTATAGATACCATATCAAAGTCTGCAGAAACAAGCAATTACAGTGCGCTGAGAGGTATATCCGATAAAGAATTGTCTGACCTTATATATAAACAAAAAGCAGGTGATAAACTTCTTGCTGGAGATTTGATAAATTTTGGCTTAGAGTTTAAAAACCCTGATGGTACAACAAAACAAAGAATGTATCTTGACTACAGTAAATTAGGTGGAGCCGATTTAAAACGGCTGATGTTTTTAACCACACAAAAACTAAACCGTGGCGGTTTGATGGCAAAAAAATAAGGGGGCAATTAAGCCCCCTCTTCATATGCAGTCACATATATCATTAGCTAGTCCCATACCAAATGCATACAGCAACCAGCCAATGATGGCAGCAAACGGTGTATACTTAACGATTATCACCGTCACCCTGTAGGCGATTCCTAGCTTTCCTGTCAGCCAGTTTCTCCAAGTTGTCTTCCATGATTTTACCAAGGTTCATGTCCACTTCTTTAGCAAGCATAGCGCAATACCACATAACATCTCCAATCTCGTGACCAATAGCATTTAGTTTAGCATGATGCTCTTCTCTGTCTGCACCGTCACGTATTAGTTTCTTTGCTTTGTTAGCAATCTCACCAGCCTCACCAGCCAATCCCAATGTTAGATATTCTAGTGCTTTATTATCTGGGTATATTGCCGTTTCTGCAGCCCGTCTTTGGTACTCCGTTGCTGTAATGTCACTCATATATCTCTCCTTCATCCACTGTTCAGCTTCTTCCTTTAGTCCCATTGTATTGACCTTTCTCTAAATGCTCAAAGTAGGCATCGTTCCACCCACGCTGCCACTCTCTGTATTGCATGGTGTTAGGATCAATGTTAGGACGGTTCTCTTCAAAGAGTATTCGCTTGCCTCTTTTGACAAGCCTACCACCACGCTTAAAAGCGTCATAGCCCCACTGGTATTGAATACGCAGTGGAGCATCGTACTTTCCTAGTCCGTTACGCCGCAATCTTTTCTCCTTTGATTTGGTAATTAAACAGCTTAATTGCTGTCACTGTGTCAATCTTGAACCACTCACCTTTACGTTCTTTGGCAAAGTGTTCAAAGATTTTGTGCATTTCACGTTCTTTTGTGTGCCTATCTTCAGTAGCTAACTTAGCTACAATCTTGTAGTCACGGAAAGGTGAAGATGTTTGATAGCCATTCAAGCGGTCTTCTGCAATGCTGGCTTTACCAACCTTGACCCACTCAGGCCAAGCACTGTTTGTGATTACGTACACATCACCTTGCTCTGTGCTTTCAATCTTGCTGTGTGACCAAGCATCATCCAACGACTTGAACCGTCCGGGTTTATGCAACGGATGCTTCTTGGAAATCTCTTTGCCATTAACGTACATGCGTTGAGCATCACGCTTACGTACTGCATTTGGATTGTCTTTGTAGTACATTGGCTTTCCGGTGTACGGGTTTGGTTTAAATCTTTCAAGCATCATCATTCTCCTTTTCTTCTGTTTTAGGGAAATATTTTACAAGCATTTCTAGCTTGTCGTGGTAGTTCGCAATCTCTTCTAACTCCTCTTCGATTGCTGTTTGAATATCCTGATGCTCACCAATACCAACAGGATGAGTGAGTAGGATTTCAATGTTGGCCTTATGCTTATTGATATGGCCTACTAGATGCGAAGTTTGTGCATCAATTAACATGTTTCTCATTCTCTTTCTCCTTTTCTTTCTGTTTCAACCATTCTTCTCTGCTGGGGTGATGAGCAGGTGGGTTATGTTGCACCCACCCCTTACCTTTCTTCCATACTACACTCATGCTGCAGCAATGTCAACTATTTCACATACACCTGCAGTGCAAGCCAACTCACGCCCACCTGATGTAGTATCCTCCTTCTCAAATTCCTGAAGCAAGGACCAGTCTACATTCTTTGGCATCTTAGCTGCCCACTCTTTGTATGTGTCAGCATCAACATCCTGATAAGGTGCTTGCTGATATGTATGCTCACTGAATGGCAGGAAGCTGATACCAGATACCTCATCAAAGTGTTCGTATACCCACGCACCTACAGCCATCCATTCATTCTCTTTGACAGAGATAGTGACTGATGGTTTGTGTTCGCACCAGTGACGCTGGTATAGTAGCCACAGTTCAAGCTGCTCAATGGCTGTCATACCTGTGCGTGTCACTGCGTTCTTAGGTGACTTCATAGGGAATGAGAAGACGGTAGTGCTGTCGGGCTTCATTACGTCTGGCTCACTGGGGATACCCTGTGAAATTAAGAACTGTGTCAATGGGTCTTTGTTGTCCCCACGGACAGTGCGAATGTAATAGGGATTGTGTCTGGCGTGAATACCAGAGGCACTATCAACAAGCTGTGATACCGTACCGCTAGGCTTAACACATGTAATAGCAGCAGACTGCTCAATGCCAAGTTCCCACGCCATAGATTTGTTTGCATCAATAGCTGTAACACGTAGCATCTCAAGGGTGTCAGCTACCTGCTTACCTTTGTGCAGTGCAGGACAATCCATGATGCCTGTCAGTGACACACCAAGCAAGCGTTCCTGCTCTGTGTTGGCTTTCCATATATTACGCAGATACTTGAAGTTAGTCAGCGTGGCTTGGAACGTACCCAAGATAGTGGCAAGGCGTACCTTCTCTTTCAGTGATGCCAGTGTATCTGTTTCACGTGCAACAACCTCTGACAAGTTACAGAACTGATATGGACGTAGAATAATCTCAGAGCAAGGGTTACACCCAAAGTCTTGGTCAGCATCACGCCTACCATTCTTTGCGGCCTGTACCTTTGCTGACTGGCGATTAAAGATACCACGCTCACCTGACTTACTGTCGTACAGAGACAACCATTCACGCATGAATGTACCCATCTCAGGTTTATTCTTGTACGCTACAGAGTTATTAGCCAGCGCACGTTGACCTTCATTCTCCCACCATTGACCCGACTTGGCATGTGCCATTTGGTCATCGTTAAGATTAGATAATGAAATCAATGCACTACGGCGTACACCACCTACAACTACCACTTCACCAATCTTGCACATGATGTCGTGACATTCAATTGGGTAGAGTCTGCGACCTGCCGCACCCTTAAACTTTTGTACAACAAACTCAAACAGTTCAACCAGCGGCTGTGGACCTGATGCTCTACCGCCAAATGTCTTTAGCCTTGCACCTGCAGGGCGTAC
>Ga0181563_10005497_pt1 | contig 11595 bp, 14 predicted proteins | sample 011ome_25_FD_133759 | JGI IMG/M metagenome (GOLD analysis project Ga0181563, IMG submission 133759) | Coastal salt marsh microbial communities from the Groves Creek Marsh, Skidaway Island, Georgia - 011512CT metaG (megahit assembly) | ecosystem: Environmental > Aquatic > Marine > Intertidal... | reverse complement strand
TAAATCCATTATCAAATTTCATTATAGCACCAGTACCGCCAATCGCTTTTTGCTTAAATTCTAAATCTTTAAATAATTTCATATGCTTTATCTTTAATTATAAGTAAATATAACAATAATCTTTGACATAAAAAAATCTGGAGTGATTTTTTTCAAAAAGTTATTAACAATTTAAAAATCTAGGTCATCTTCTGTAAATTCATCTCCAATCTCAGTATCTTCTGTAATAACGGCCTCTAGAATAAGATCGCTAATCCATTCAAATTTTTCTTCGATTGGACCCCAACCGCTATCTGTCAATTGAAATGATTCTGCACCATTACTATCTTCATAATGTCTAAATAACATTTCTTCACCGTCAACTAATGCTTTAAATTGAATAGTTTTTGCGAAGTAAACCTCTCTTGGAGATTCTACGATTTTAATCATTCTTTCCATTTTTAGAGTTTGTGTTTTTGTTCAATAATATTTGAACTAAAAGATTAATTCCAAACGCCTGCCAGAAGCTAATCGGGTTCACTGAGTCAACTGCATCGACCAGGCAGTTGTTCCATAGCCATTGTATTGGCCAAGCAACTAGAATTGATAAGAATGATACTAGTAGTAATGTTAACACTATTGTAGATACTTGTGTTGCTATTTTTCCTGCTTTATCCATATTGTTGTTTTTAATTATAGTACTAATATAAACATAATTTTTGAATCGGTAAAATATTTACTCACTTTTTTTCAAAAAAGTTTCTTCTACACTTCTCCATTTATCCTGTGGACATGCACCAATATTTGGAGAATAGATTTTTGATTTTAATAAACAACCACACAGTCCACAGTGAATTACTGGAACCTCTTTTTTATTTTCGCAACCATCACAAATTTTAATTCTTTCAGCTGCTAATTCTGACTGTTCTTTGTTTGGGTCATATTGAATGCGCCAAGAAGCAAAGATTTCTGATATTTTATTTAACATATTGTTCAATATATTCTTTTAATGAAATTGCCTGTTCGTCTTTCTCTGATATTTCAGGGGTAATATCAATGTCTAGATTAATGTCTGGGTCGTCCCATCTAATAGAAACTTGATGATTTGGAGCATATACCTCAGTACACTTATAACAAAATATGGTTTTATTTTCTAGAGCGATAAATGCATGTCCAAATCCAGGAGGTACCCAAAATTGATTCCCCTCTTCAGCTGTCAAAACTACACTTTCCCATTTGCCAAAAGTCGGTGAATTGGGTCTAAGGTCTACCGCATAATCAATTGCCTTTCCTTTTGCAACTCTAACAAGTTTACCTTGGGCCCATGGGTCTAATTGTAGATGAATTCCTCTGAATACAAGCGCCTTTGAGATACTTTGATTGTCTTGTTTAAAATCTTCTTTAAATCCTAGTTTTTCTAAGATTTCTTTATTGTAAGTTTCAATAAATTGTCCCCTTTCATCGGAGTAAATATTTGGCCTAAATTCTATTAAACCATCAATTTCAAAATTTGTATTATAATTCATCTGGATTAAATCTTTGTTCTAGTATTAATATTTCTCTATTATCTAGATGTTGCTGTGCTATTTCCTCTTTAGATTGTCCATAATATTCAACCGCTAAATTTTCATTTAATAAATCTAAGCCAACATCAATACCATCTATATTAATTATTTCAGCTAGAATTCTTCCAAATTTACCACCCCTATCTTTATGTGTGTTTATTGTTACAATATCTCCGATTGGCAAAAGACTCTCGATGTGTTTTTTCGCCATTAGACCTCTTGATTTTTCGTCTAAATTTCTGGTCCTACACTCCGGTGTATCAATACCATATATCCGGATATTTTGATTATTCATCCACATATCAAAACCCAAGTCAATATCTAAGACTACAGAGTCTCCATCAATAATTCTATTTACCCTTGCTCTATACTGATACATTAATCAAGTGTTGTTGTTTGACAATAAATTTGAGGTGGTGTTGTTTGGTTATAATCCCAATTAATCGGTGGAGCATAGATTGGTTGTTGGTACGGATTTTCTGAAAAATTAATATCTCTCATAAGCACGATAGCTTCACTGGTTGATATTGGACCGTCTCTATGTAAATCTTCAATATCTTGGAGATATTGACCCTTCTTATTTAGGATTCTATCAGCACATGCGATAGTAATATGTCCCTGATCTAATAATCTTTCTACTATAGAATTTCTAGTTATCATACTCTGCAATTTTATCTAAATAGAACTTTTCATCTTTGATTCCAACAAATCTTTCTTGCTCCTTTCCTTCAGAATCCACAAGGACTACTGTTGGTAAATTTCTCACAAAATATTGTTTCGCCATTTCCGAGTCCTCATCAACATTAATTTTTTCAACAGATACTTGTTCTGCAACTCGTTTCATACGTGGTCCTAACATTCTACAAGGTCCGCACCACGGTGCACTAAAATAAAGATACTTCATAATTTTTTATTTAAATTTAATAGTTATATAAGGAATTCTGGTCTTGTTTCATAAAAAAAGCCCAGAATTAACTGGGCTTTAAGTTCTTTATTACGGTTGGTTTTAATTATTTATTGTTCTTATTGAGTTCGTTCTCTAAAGTTACTTGAACTTCTGATACTTGATACTGTAGTTTTTCTATTGCGTGCTGCGTTAAATCAGCCAATTTAGAATTTTCATTAAATTTAGAATCTGTTCTAGATTCCATTTTATCAGTTCGACTGTCAACATACCGGTATAGTTCTTCTATTAGTTTGTCGACTCTGTCGATTTCTTGATCGATTCTACGATCTAACTGATCTTCATTTTTGCCTACTTCGGTTTCTATATCATTAATGACATGTTGTAGGTCTTCTATTTCTTCGTAAAGGTCTTTAACTTGTGATTTAGTCTTAAACATATTGTAAACACCAGTAATTGCTAGCACAGACAATACACCTAAAACATAGTGTATTAAATTTTCCATATTTGTTTTTATTTTATTTTTACCGTAATTTCAAAGAACAGTAATTATATATGGAATTTTAAAAAAGTTTCATTAGCTAAACCAGCTGCTACTCTGTGCTTTAACAGTAATTGGTTCGTCTAATCTAGATTCTAATAATTGAATTGCTTTTACAACGGCTGACATATCTACTTTACCACCATCTCCTTTTTCACCAGCTGGACTTGAAGTAAGAGCTGGATTAGCGCCTGCTGGCTGTTCAGCACCTTCAGTACTGGTTCCACCATTCGTACTTTCAATCATCTCAGCAAGTTTGTATATTGCTGCTGCCAATTGTTCAGACATATTATTTATAGCATCTTCAGTCTTAGAAAGATAAGTAAGACCAGTAAACATATCGTTTGTTAACTTCAGCTTATCTGGATCAAATGCGTTAATAGCGTCTTTATATTTTACAAAGTCTTCAACATAATTACCGAATGATTTTGTAAACTTCTCAAATGGATCGACTTGTTCAGCAATTGCCTTTAAGAATTTTGCTGTTTCTTCTAATGGATTAGATCCTTTTCCCCATAGTCCTCCAGCCTGAAGAGTTTCACCACCACTTGCAAGAGCTTTAATTATAGCACCAATTCTTTCTGATGCTCCTTCAGGAGACCACTTGTCAGACATTAATTGTTCTGCAGCATCTGCAATGTCCTTTATAGGTTTTGATATCATTGCAGCAATATCAGCTCCTTTCTCAATAGTGGATGAAGAGAACCATCCTGACTCATCTTCTCCTCCTATTTTTTTAAATATACCAACAAGACCTCCAGTACCGTCACTACCTAATAAGATTAATTTAATATTTGCCTCTACTTGCTTTAATTTAGCAGCAACACCACTATGAGATACCCAACCAATTGCTTTACCATTTTTATCCCATTTATTAGCAAATCTAAGTTCTGCCATATTTTTAACACCCTCTGCGAGTTCTTTAATAGGAGTACCAATCCCTTGAATCATCTCTCTTCCTTTCTCGTAATCTGTACTAGTGAATAACCCCTTGTCTGGACCTCCTGCCTTACCAATACTAGATAACATACCTACTAGACCTCCAGTCGCTCCATCTTCTCCTAAGAGAATCAATGTTGTATTTGCTAATACTTTTTTAACAGCGCTTGGTATATCTACTGATTCAAATTTCGTTGGTTTTCCTTCTTTATTCCATGCTATTGGGAATTTAAGATCTGCCATTGCTTGGAATCCTAATGCAATTCCAGTTAATGCATCACCCATTCCCATTACTGATGAAATACCATCGGCAACTGGGGATTGTCCACTTCCAGATAATATTTGTGAGAATAATCCTTTTTTACCTCCTTTACCAAGTTTAGGATCGCTACCTATTTTTCCAAATACACCGGCAAGAGCATCAGTTATCATAACAGTGTTTGCTGCTACTTTTGCAGGAGCATCTGAAGACATTGTTTCAAATTCTACAGGTTTACCATTCTTATCGTATTTGGTTGGAAATTTAAGATTAGCCATTTGTTGCATTCCAATTGCAATGCTCGTTAATGCGTCAGCCATTCCCATTACTGATGAAATACCATCGGCTACTGGAGATTGAGTTCCTCCTCCAAATATTCTATTATATAGGCTTTTTCTACCTCCTGGAAATTTAACTCCAAGTTCTCCAAATATATTTGCTAATGTTCCTGTTATTATTGCAACATTTTCACCTAATTTTGCTAGATCAGTTTTTGCTGCTATTTTTTCAAATTCATTAATACCTTTTGCAATTGAGACTAATGAATCTCCCGCAAGTATAAGTGCATCTGCACTGTTATACATGCTTCCAATCATAATTGGATTAATAGCAAATGAATAGGCTAAAGATTGCAATAACCACTCCATTTTAGACATCGTTCTACCTCCTCCAAATCCTAAAAACGGCTGAGTAATATGTCCAGAATCTGCTAACATCTTATCAACACCACCGGATTGGAACACTTTGGACATAGCTTGTAGTCCTTTACCGACAGATAATAATGCCAATCCAGCTGCTATAATAGCACCAGATCCAATAAGAATTAATGGAGCAACGAGACCTGCACCTGCCATTGCAGCACCAAGTCCTACTATTAATAATGCAGTAAATCCGACCTGTTCAAGTGTCAAATCTTTGGTTGCGCTTGTTATTGCAAGAACGCCAGGCGCAAGAAACAATAATGCAAGTCCTGCGACGATCATTGCAACAGAACCCATTGTAATAGTTAATGGAATACCAGTCATTAAACCAGCTTCATAAGCACCAATAAGAGCAAATGTAGCACCAAGGCCAGCTATAAGTCCTATCATACCCAGAGCAGTCGTCATATCTGGTACTGCAGCTGTCATAATTTTAACACCAAGGCCAAGAACAATTAGTACAACACCAACAACAAGCATTGCCAGCGACCCTTTAAATATTTCAGTCGCACCCTTTCCAATTAGCCAAAATGCTAAACCTACACCAAGAACAACTGCTCCTACAAGTAATAATGTTTCCCATGGATCACCAACACTTGACATGATTAATGAGAATAGTGCTATTGAAACTGCAAGTGAAAGAATTCCCAATGCAGCCATTGTAAGAGCCCTTCCCATTTTTCGCATAGACTTATCGATATTAAGTTTATCTAATAAGAAGAAAATCATACCAACTCCAAGTATCACTAGAGCAACCATAGGAAGTGCTGCTATAGCATATGGATATACTAATAACGAAAGTGCTAAGTATGCGCCGAACATAAATATGCCCTTACCAACCATTCTTAACATTATAAATGTTTGGAGAAGTTTTCTTTTGGGCATTATTCTACCAACAAGTGCTAATATTGTTAAAATTCCAATCAGTACAAAACCAATTAATGGAGTTACAAGAGCCGCAACAACCAATAGAGGAGAGGCTAAAACTAGCCATTTAGCAAAATTAAGTATAGATCTACCAACGCCCTCTAAAATCACCATTCCAGTCGCAATCGCCTGCATTTTTTCAATGATATCCTTTGGTTTTCCGAATTGTTTTAATGATTCTGCAATAACGCCAAGTCCTTTACCAATTCCAGTAAGTCCCTTAGGTCCAATAATCTTGAGAGCAATTGCATTCTTTATTCCAAGTCCGCCTTTAGTATCTTTTCCTCCCTTATTTTTTATTCTGGTATTCTTTTCAATTTGCTTAAGAGTTGTAAGCATTTTGGTAAAAATATCGAACATTGCACCTCCACTATTAACAGAAACGGCAATAGCAGCTGTATTAGCTGCCATTGCGTTTTGATTGTCTACTGTTAACTTTTCAAAAGGTGAATTAAACATTCCCATCCATCTTATAATATTTTTTGTATGGTAGTATTATATATATTAGAATTTGGGCATTGAAATTTTAGGCATCTTCATTCCTGTACCTGAAAGTCCATTACTATTCATTCCAGGTATTTTTGGATTTTTCATACCACTCATCATTCCTTTTTGCTGAGCTGTCATTTGATCGGTTTGGTCTGAATTTTCAGAATTCTGTTTCTTCAGAACCTCTGCCATATCTTTAACATAATACCAATACTCGTAGTAATCTAAAGCTTCAATCTCGGAAGGCTGAAGCTTTAGATGGTATATCATATAGAACTTAGTTTTAAAGAAGTTCTCCAGTGATATCTGAAATAACGAAAAGAGATTTGAGTCCGTCACGAAAATTAATAGGTACGAGGACCTCCTCATCCTCGTGCTGCACTAGCATTTCGGGCTTAATACCAACTCTCATCTTTTCAGCGAGTCTATAAACCAACATATATTTTCTTTCGTTCCATCCTTGGAAATCGATTTCACCTTGGAAGATTGATTTTTCATTAAATCCTCTCCAATCCTTTTGTATATAAGGAAGTATTTGTAGGTATGATTGATCCCATTGACCTCCATTTACTTGTTTTGTTTTGATGTATTCTGTAATTACCTCCATGATACCGATTGTTGGCGGTCTCATGTTAATAATTCCATAAGATTTAGTTTCAATTAAGAACGTTCTCTCTTCGTGTGAATAATATTTTGCAATTTCTTCTGGCACATCTGAGATTTGGAAATATTTAGCTGAAATTTCAGCGTCAAATTCAATACCGTCTTTATCTCTTGCTTTAGTGATTAATTTATTCTCAGGTTCTGGGAATGTTAAATCTCTAATTGAAAGTAGGATATAGAAACGATCTTCTTCTAGAATATCTTTGTAAGAAAGCTTCTTTTTTCCAGAAAAGATTCTAACACAGTTCTTTACTATGTAGTTTAGTTTCTCTTCCATGTCTACTAGATTATTTTCGTCTACAATTGAGAAGTTTCTAATCTCTCCTACCTTTGCAGCTCTAACACTAATAACAGCATCATCTGGATAAAATCTTCCGCCAGATGGAAGTCCTTCTGCATCAATTGCATGATATCCTAAGTGGACATCAGCGTCTAGTGCTTTCTGGTTAGAATATCTGTCCATGTTGACAGATCCTAAATTTACTGGCTCGTTAGTACTTGAATTCTCTGTAGATTCAACAATATCTTTATATTGCTCGTCTAAATTAATTTCCTTGTCGTTGCTCATATTTATTTATCTTTAAGTTTTTTGATATTTTCTTTGTCCCAGGGTTTAATATCATTCCCTTTTTTATCTATTTCTTCTCGAATAATTTCTCTAATAAAAGCGGATACTGAAACCGGTCTTTGGCCTGTTTCGATTGCTTCGTTAAGGATTATCCTGTTAATCATAGTTACTTCATCTTCAGACAGCAGAACTTGTAACTTTTTGGTCAGTTTATCCATTCATTTATTATTATATTATTATATTATATATTAGTTTCATAAAAATAGGGAATAATTCCAGAGAACTATCGCCTATCTTGGTTGTTAATTACGCTAATACTTCTTTGAATGTATCACATCTCCATCCAATTTCTAATTGAGCAGGATCTGCTGATTCGTAAGAAAGATCGTTTGTAAACGGAGCGCCTGAAGTTATGAAACAGTCTTCTAAAGTTACTGTTCTATAAATATCTCCAGCTCTGTTAAACTGTACGATTACAATTGTTCCAGTGTAATCCTTTTTAAGTCCCATAGCACCAGTCTGTGGGTCATATTGAAGATTATACCATTGTCTAATTGATTTGTATAAGTATGCTTGGTTTGCTTCGTTCAAGTTCAACGAGAAGTTGATTGTAATGTCAACTGCAGTTTCACCCGGCATTCCAGCGTAAGAACGAGTAGAGAATTTATATTTCTGAGCTACTGCGTCTACTCCTTTATATAATTCTAATCCTGAGATTGAATTTACATGTTGTAGCATTAGCGGCGCATCTGAAACTCCAGCAGGAGGTAAAATAGTTACCTCAAACAGGTTAGCCTGTACTGGTTCGAACTGTCTACCTTTTCTACTTGTCTGATCTTGTGAATAATGTGGTAAAGCCATGTTATTTAATATTGTTTATTTTTTTATATATCTTTAAATATTAACCTAAGTTTCCTGATTGAATCTCTCCAGTGTTAAGAATTGTAGTTCTATGAACAACGATTTCTAAACCTTTAACTGGCTCAACATAAGTATCAATAATACCCATATTGTTATCAATCACTTCATTAGTGTTATTTGTTTGGTCCATTACGTTTCTAAACTCGTATACACCACCATCTTGTTTAACTGACTCCATGAAAGAATCTGCTAAAGTTTTAATTTCAAGTCTAGTTTGTACTGTGTTAAATTCAAATACGTAATCTTTAAGGATATCAGCCATACCATCTTGAATATAAATAAGTACTTCTCTTACGTGTGCAGAAGAAAGTGCTGATTTAATAGATTGTTGTGCTGTTTTATTTCCTAAAATTGTTAGACCAACACCTCTCTGGAATACAATCGGGTTAATTCCGAATGGCTCTAGGATGTCTCTATCATTTTTATCAAAAGAATATTCAGCTCCTTTAACGTTTGCACCAGAAACAACACCACGTCTTGGACCAGCCACGATTGACCATGGTAAAGCATTAGTGTATTTGTCGATGTAGTTGTTAGCAACGTATGCCGCTGGAGGAACAATAATATCCTTTCCATTATCTGCTACAATTAAACCAGGTCCATAGTAGAATGCGTAGTTAGCACCTTCAGCGATACTTGGTAAAGTATATAGAGAAGTTGGGTTTTTATCTAAGTTACCTCCTGTTTCGATGAATGAAGTAGAGAATCCACTGTTTCCAATAAATGATGGATCAGTTGATAATTTAAATTCAGCGATTGTTGGCGCATTTAAGATAGCAGAAGCATTTTCTCTGTCTTTTGCAAGAAGAGAAAGTTGTCTCTTATTTAAAAGGTTTCCATCAAATGAACCGAAAGTATCTACAATGTATCTAAAGTCGATAATATCTTTATCAATAAGTGCATCATATAATCCGTTTCCTCCAGATAAAGTATTTAAATAGTCAGAAATTTTCTTAACTCCAATTTGAGCCTTTGGTAAAACGAAAGTTTTGTAGTAAGGTGAAGAGTTTGCGAAAGATTTAATATATCTGTTTGCATAATCTGGTTCGATATTACAGTATACTGTGTATTGAACACCGCCTGTAAGTTCATCAACTACCTTTGCAATTTTTTCAATTCTTGCAATTCTATCTGTAGTTATTGAATCAACATACATTCCAACTGAAAGTTCAAATGATAGTGGTGCATTAGGTTGAGTGTAATCTACTGTGAAGTTATCACTTCCAGGATTTGCAGCGTAAACTCCATTATCCTCAGCGAAATCATAATTGAATACTCTCGTGTTTTCTACGTGGTATAAATCAATTTTTGTAGCAGTTGCATAAGTTAATGCAACTTCACCTTCACATTCAATTGTAAAATCTACTGTTGCTGGTGTAATTGAACCCTCAGGTTGTAGTAGAGATGTGTACGGTGTAATTGAAGTGGCTGTTAAATCAACATGAGTAGTTGGATCTACGTCACATGCAATTGTTGTAGTTCCAATTAATCCTGTTGCATCTACAACATGTGCCATACTAAGTATTTTTGCACCAGTAGCACCAGAATCTGCAGAAAGGTATTCACCAATTGTAAATAGTGTTGAATAATCAATTGGTGTACCAGATGATAGTGTTTCAGTTAAAATAAGATCGTTACCAGAAGTAGTTAACGCGGTATTTGCTGATATATTAATAACTGAAGATGCAACTGCTAGGATATCCGATGCTGGATTTGCGGGGTTATTGGCATTAACAGTAATAGAATCAATCTTAACATATTCTCCAGTTGTTAATGATTCTAAGAAATCTTCAGTATCATCAACAGCATTGTTATATTCTGTTTCTAAAACATTTGTAAGTTCGATAGTATCTCCTGCAAGATTAATAGAAACTGAAGCACCTGTTAAATCAACAGTATGTTCAACAGTAGCTCCTTGCTTTACAACATGTGATAATAATTCGAAATCTTGATCAGCATCGATTTTATGACCTACAAAATCAGCTTTAGTCCCTTGCTCATCTAATACAGCCTCCTCATCAACAGCACAGAAAAGACCAGTTCTTCTAGCCTCTGCATTAATTAATGATTCAATGTATAAGTTTCTTCCTTCAAGATCTTTGAATCCTGGTAAAATAGAACCAGTGTATTGCGCTAAAAGAGTTACTTGTCTTAAGTTAGCAAATTGTGCTAATTTTTCTACTAGTAAACCATCAGCATCAAAATAATCACCGTAAATTGGATCATTTGCTAAAGCAACTGGATCAAACTCTCCTTTAAATACAAAAACATCTAACATGTAGTCAGACATTCTATCATATTGATTTAAGTGAGAAGGAACATTACCTTCGCCATACCATTCTCTTGCAGTCATATTAAACTCAGAAACATCAGCAGCTTGTCTAGCGATAACTGTGATTGAATCTTGTTTGATATTAACAAAGTTTAATAAGTTATTTTCACCAGCATTGATTTCATTTAAAGTATTTTCATCAGAAGGTGTCCAAAACTTATCAGTGTTAAAGAATTCAGAGTAATCTGCAGAACCACCTGTACTTTCGCTATCTGCAACTGAACCAGTTGTAGAAAGCGCTTGATAATTTGCAGTATCAGCTCCTGTTTCCATTTTTCCTAAGTTTAATGCTAAAATTGGACCTCTTGAAAGAGCTTCAATTGCAGATCTGTGGAAAAACATTCTCTTTTTTTCTAAATTTCTATCGATATCTCCGAATACATTAATAAATGCTTCAACGGTTTCGATAAGAACCGGTGTATTGTAAGGTCCCTTTCTTGAGGTACCTACAACTAATCTAAGAGTTTCAACATCAATGTTTGAAGTTTGAGACTTATCAAATTCAAGTCTATAAACTCCAGAACTCTTAAATTGTAATAATTGAGGACTTAGTGCCATAATTCTATAATTTATTTTTTTCTTTTATTATATATCTAATTTATCTTTGGAATTATTACAAAAGATCATAAATATCAAATTGTAAATCACCCTCTACATCTAAATCTTTATAGAGAGTTTCTTCCATTAATTTATGTTTTTCTGGATCAATTATATCCAGTAATTCTTCGACGTAATCTGCATAATCGGTAGTTTGAAAAAATTCAGTTGCAGTTATACAGGTCATTATTGTATCATCATTTCCCATTT
>Ga0181563_10005489_pt1 | contig 11605 bp, 8 predicted proteins | sample 011ome_25_FD_133759 | JGI IMG/M metagenome (GOLD analysis project Ga0181563, IMG submission 133759) | Coastal salt marsh microbial communities from the Groves Creek Marsh, Skidaway Island, Georgia - 011512CT metaG (megahit assembly) | ecosystem: Environmental > Aquatic > Marine > Intertidal zone... | reverse complement strand
GACAACTGCTTTAGCAATTTGTTCGGACCTTGGGGTCACCAGCTGAGCTGGCCGCTTAACGCGCAAGAGGTTGCAATCAGTCAAATCCTTCCTCTTTGTTATACCCGGCAAAGGTACGGCAATGGAAATGAATTTTGCAACCCCTTGGGGTTAAAAAATTAAAGTTCGTACTTCAATTGCAGCAACACATAACGCGGCTGCACATAATACGCTGACGAACTCACCAAAAACTCACTAAATGAATCCTGATTTAAACTCAGGGTATTGGTCAAGTTGGTGCCGACCAAACTCCACTCCCAATGGCTGTCTTGTTTTTGGAACGACAAGGTAGACTTAAGGAATGCGTACTTGTTTTCCGAAGAACCATCTAGATTTTTAAAGTGGTAATCATCATAGTCTGCTGAGAGATTAAAATTCTTTAAAAACACCCAGTTTAAACGAGCAAATGGACGTTCCGTGCTGAATTCAGATACCCGTCCGGCATTATCATACCTGTTCAGGGTGTAGGTATATCCCAATTCAACATTAGGAGCCTTTTTAAACTGCGTGCCCAATGAAGCGGTATAATTCTGCCCTATGGAAGTAGAATTTCTGGGCGCATTGTTGACGATATTGTTCAGCGAGGAATAAGATAATCCCGCATTGCTGCTCCACCTGATCTTACCCCAGGTGCGTTGGTAATTAAACGAACCATTAGCCACCTCATCTTCCAAAATCGAATTGATGGTGCTGTTGATCTGATTAATACCTACGATGGTAGTGTTGTTTTTAAAGGGATCTATGCGCTTGCTGTACGATAAGCGGGCAAATATGTTTTCAAAATTAAACATATTAAAACTGAAATAATTGAGCGAAACCTGGTGAAAAAGAGCGCTGCTCAGGTTTCTGTTTCCTTGGTATAAGTTGTTGTAACCATTTAACACATAACCTTCGGAAATTCGGTTGATGTCCGTAAACTCGCGGGTCACCCCATAGTTAAACCTAATCGTTTCTGACTTCTTCAACTGGACATTCACAGCAACATCAGGAACTAGATTAGTGCTGTATTGCGTATTTACCTCACCAAACTGGATGTCTTCCAGTCCATATCTGTGGACGTTAAACCCTGGCGTCCACGTAAAGATACCTGTGACAAACTTCAAGTGCACCCCGGCAAATAGATCAGTAAACCTGAAGGTCACCTCATTGGCCAGAGCGTTACCTGGCATGGTTACTTTTTGGTTATTGAGCACTTGAAATATACCGGAATTGAACGCTTGGTTGCTGTAAATAGTTCCCAAGGTTAGGTTGAGGTTGCTTTTAGGAGACAACACATAGTAATACTCTCCACGAGCATCCCACTTGTTGGTTTTTACCCACTTCTCTTGACCAATTCGATACGAACTCCCTGAGGTATCAAACGGAATTAAGCCGGTAAACGGTAAAAATGATCGCTCCGCCTCATACAAAGGATCTTGTTCGTCGTACAAGTGTTGGGCCTCCAAAGAAAATATGTGGTCCTCCGTTAAGGTGTAGTACAAACTGCTGTTTTGGGTAACGCTGATCGGATTTTGATTATTGTCTTCCAAAATCACGTCAGTTACCTGAGCCACTGAGGTCACTGATCGGTTTTCATCTTGCAAGGAATTCTTGTACAACAAATCATAGTCCCACTGCAAAGCTGCGGAAGGCTTGAAACTGCTGCTCAATTTAGCTAACCCCAGGGTTGACTTTTGACGCGTCAATGAAGTGGTATTTTCGCTTTGATTGGACACAATATAGGTGCGTTGTGACTCATTTTTCAAGTCTGTTCCCGTGTAGGAATAAATGGCAAATCCACTCAAGGTCAATGCCTCAGAGGGGGAGTGACTAAAATTAAACGCGCCAAATTTCGTGTCGATAAACTGTGCGCGATCATTTTGCAACAAGGAAATCCCCAGATTATTTGACGCGGGATTAAAACTGGTCCCTCCTCTTCTGGTCAAATTGCGCATCCCACCAGTGAAATTGAAGTAATCGCGCGTGGTGAATGGCAAAGTCCCGATGTTGTTAAAATCTGTAATCAGGTTAACACTCGTTGTTGGACTGTAGTAAAACAATTTGGGATGTGCTAAGAAGGTATCATCAGCTCCAGCTGCCGCGGCAAACTCTCCAAACCAAAACTTGTCCTTGCCTGTTTTCAACTTGATGTTGAGCACCACATTGTCTTGGTTGTCCGTAACTCCCCGAAGCTGACCCACTTCGCTGTAGTTGCGCAAAACTTCTATTTTATCCAGGGCCTTGGCGGGAATATTCTTTGAGGCCAATTTGGTGTCCCCATCGAAAAACTCTTTGCCGTCAATCATCACTTTGCTGACGGATTTTCCCTCCACTTCAATTTGACCTTCTCCATTAACGGTCATCCCAGGTAGGTTCTTGACCAAATCTTCCAGTTTTTTCTCCGTACCTGTGGCAAATGAGTCCGTATTATATACAATCGTATCCCCTTTGATGGTGACCGGTATTTCATAGGTCAACTCCACCTCATCTAAACTTTCTGCTTGTTGTTGCAAGACCACATCCTGGGTAACGTCAGCACCCGATGTTTTTACGCTAATTGTGGCGGGTTCATACCCGATAAAACTAACTTTAACCTCATAGGTACTGTTTCCATTGATGTTGATTCGGTAGCGTCCTTTGGTATCTGTGATCCCAAAACCATCCAATGCTTTGGTGGCTTGGTTGATAGCGACCACATTGGCCATTTCAAGGGGTGCGCCATCGCCATCCCTAACTATACCGGTCAATGTTAGTTTTTGGGCCCAAAGAGCACTGGTACACAAAAGCAATATAAAAAAAGCTTTTGTCGATTGTCTAAGTATATTTTTCATGGATTATTGACGTATCATGATAGAACCCGAACGACCGCCTCCGCTTTGGAAACGCTCAGACATCTCTTTCACCTTATCTTTCATGATCTGATCGAACTCAGCTTGAGAAACTTTTTTCCCTTTTGAAGGCGCCTTAATCTCGATTTTCTCTGCTGGATTCAACACAATTTTATTGCACAAAAGCACTGTTCGGTCATCGCTGATCTCCATAATCAATCCAGGTAATCCCCAATAATGAGCTGGACCTTGAGCCACAGGTATATCCATGGTGTACCAGGCGGTGATGGTGATTTCGGTGGGTTTCTTTTCCTGGAACAGTGAATTGGTCTGAGTAGAATCTTTTTTCTGGGCCTCTTCTCTGGGTGGTCGCCCCATTCTAAAAGTCATTTGTGTGGTATCAACGGCACGTACGGCAGTAGCTTTATAACACGTGTAATTACCTATTTTTTTGGTTTCTCCTGTCATGGTCCAAGCGAGCGGCTTCAGATTGTCCTGAATCAGAAATATTTTACCAAAGGTTTCCGTTTCATTGCTGTAGGTCCCTTCTTGAACATTTTTGTAGTAGGTTCCTCCGCCTCCGGCCATCATTGAAAACATCACTCCACCCCCACCTCCTCCGGGCTGGTCTAAAGACACCTGTTCTTTGTATATAGACGCTGCTGGAGTAAAATGAAGTTCAAATGTTTTTTCAAAGGCTCGTTTCATGCGCTCTTGAATCATTTTCTTTTGGGCCTCTGGCATGTCTCGACCACCAAAATTGAAATCTACGGATGTTTTAGATTGATAATAAGCAATCCCTTGAAATCCTTGCGCATAGGAAAGGGAAGTGAAAAGTACACTGAGTACCCAATATTTTATATGATTCATAAAAAAAATTTATTGTTAGACGAAACTACTACAAAGAGGTTTAATGGCTTCTTAAAATAAATTTAAATTTAGTCTGGGATACTAGCTTTCACATCCAGGGATAATCGCTTATCTTGTGGTCCCTTTTCACAGGAGGTAAAACCACTAAAACCAACCGTATGCACATTGCCATAGCAGGAAATATCGGCGCAGGAAAAACTTCACTCACTGAATTACTCGCTAAACACTACCAATGGGATCCTCATTTTGAAGACGTGGTAGACAATCCCTATTTGGATGACTTCTACAATCAAATGGAACGCTGGAGTTTTAATCTCCAGATTTACTTTTTAAACAGCCGATACAAACAAGTATTGGATATTCGACAATCCGGCAAAAATGTCATTCAAGACAGGACCATCTATGAGGATGCGTTTATATTTGCCCCCAACCTACACGCGATGGGATTGATGACTAATCGCGATTTCACCAACTACAAGAATCTGTTTGAGTTGATGGAAAAACTTATTGCTCCACCAGATTTAGTGATCTATTTGCGCAGCAGTATTCCCAATCTGGTCAAGCAAATCCATCAACGCGGAAGAGAGTACGAAAACAGTATATCGATAGACTACCTTTCTAGACTTAACGAGCGTTATGAGGCTTGGTCTCAGCAGTACACCAAAGGAAACTTATTGGTCATCGATGTAGACGATATCGACTTTGTCAACAAACAAGAAGATCTGGGCACCGTCATCGAGAAAATTGACGGGCACATCAACGGACTTTTCTAAACATTGATATCGATAAAAAAAGCCCGCTCGAAAGAGCGGGCTTTTTTTATTCATGCATTAGTCAATTACTTATTGACCTCCATCTTTTCGATTTTGATAGTAACTCCCGAAGTAGAATCTTGAACTTTGGCTTCAAATGCCTTAAGTTGTTCTTGAACTTCCGCTTCCGTACCTGTAAATTCTTCAACCATGGTAGAGGAAACACCGTTATCTACTTGAGTATAGGTGATGGTGGCAGAGACAGTTTCAACCCCTCCAACCACTTCAACTTGAACGTTGACTTGATTTTCAGCAGAAGCTGAATGACCATTCCCTAACAGAGGAGCGATCACTAATCCAACCAAGCAAGTCAACTTGATCAAAATATTCATGGAAGGTCCCGATGTATCTTTAAACGGATCTCCTACTGTGTCCCCAGTAACTGCTGCTTTGTGCGCATCAGAACCTTTAAACGTCATCACACCGTTGATTTCTACACCAGCTTCAAAAGATTTTTTGGCGTTGTCCCAAGCACCACCAGCATTGTTTTGGAAAATAGCCCACATCACACCGCTCACACAAACCCCGGCCATGTATCCTCCTAGAGGCTCTGCCCCAAATAAAATACCGATAATAATTGGGGTAATGATGGTGATCAAACCAGGCAATAACATTTCTTTAAGCGCAGCTTGAGTAGAAATGTCCACACATTTTGCGTATTCTGGCTTTCCTTTACCTTCCATAATTCCAGGAATTTCGCGGAACTGTCGGCGTACTTCTTCCACCATTTGCATGGCCGCTTTTCCTACAGACTGCATAGCCAAGGCAGAGAAAACAACAGGAATCATCGCACCGACAAACAACATCGCCAAAACGTCCGCCTTGAAAATATTGATTCCATCGATACCGGTAAAAGTAACATAGGCAGCAAACAAGGCCAGTGCTGTAAGTGCCGCAGAAGCAATGGCAAATCCCTTACCAACAGCAGCCGTAGTATTTCCTACAGAATCCAAAATATCGGTACGCTCGCGAACTTCTTTAGGAAGCTCACTCATTTCAGCGACACCACCTGCGTTGTCCGAAATAGGTCCAAACGCATCGATAGCCAACTGCATCGCCGTAGTAGCCATCATAGCAGAAGCAGCTAAAGCCACTCCATAAAAACCAGCCAATTCATAAGAACCGTAAATGGCTGCAGCAAATAAAATAACGGAGGCAAAAGTAGATTTCATACCTACGGCCAAACCAGCAATGATATTCGTAGCAGCACCCGTTGAAGAGTTGCGCACAATTTCTAATACAGGTTTTTTACCCAATGAAGTGTAAAATGCCGTCACATAGGAAATAAGTGCCCCAACGGCCAATCCAATACACGCAGCGTAGAACACATGACGTGAAGGAATATCTTTAATGCCTTCTCCAAAGAAGTTCATTTGCAAGGTTTCAGGCAACATCCAGTCAATTAAGAACCAGCTAGCCACTAAGGTAAGACCTATAGATACCCAGTTTCCTAAATCCAACGCTTTTTGTACTTGAGCTTCTTTAGCGTCATTGCTAGAGATACGCACGAAAAAGGTTCCTAGAATGGAGGCCAAAATACCTACTCCAGCAATCACTACAGGCAATAAGATAGGCCCCATATTGTTGAATGAATCGGCAAATTGTCCAGCAGATGACATATCCTTGATGATGTAGTTACCCAACACCATAGCGGCGAGTACCGTAGCTACATACGATCCGAATAGGTCGGCTCCCATACCTGCTACGTCTCCTACGTTATCTCCCACGTTGTCCGCGATAGTAGCCGGGTTTCTTGGGTCGTCTTCAGGAATACCCGCTTCTACTTTACCCACTAAATCTGCCCCAACATCAGCTGCTTTGGTATAAATACCTCCACCAACACGGGCAAATAAAGCAATCGACTCAGCGCCTAAAGAAAAACCTGCCAGGGTTTCCAAAACGAGGGTCATGTTTTCATAGAAGCTACCTTCACCACCCATGAACTGTCCCATGAACAGCATAAACAATAAGGTAAGCCCTAAAACAGCTAAACTCGCTACACCAAGGCCCATCACTGTCCCTCCACTGAAAGAAACTTTTAACGCCTGAGGCAAGCTGGTTTTTGCTGCTTCAGCAGTACGCGCATTAGAATCAGTAGCGATGCGCATCCCGATATTTCCGGCCAAAGCAGAAAAAACAGCACCGATAATAAACGCGGGTACAATCATCCAGCTAGTGGTTTCCACTAAGGTGGATATTAGATATAAAGCGGCAGAAGCTACCCCTACAAAAATCAACAACAATCGGTACTCTGCATTTAAAAATGCTAAAGCTCCTTCTTTAATCGCTTTTGAAATTTCCTGCATTTTGGCATCTCCAGGAGCTTGTTTTTTCACCCAAGCCATTTTGACCAACATGAACAATAATCCCACAAGGGCCAGAGCAATAGGTAAGTAAATAATATTTGCTTCCATAAAAGTGTTTAAATTTTAGACGGGCAAAAGTAAGGAATTAGGTGAGAAACAAAAAAGATTTAGGTGATTAACCAAAAAGAAAGGCCTCAATGAAATTCATTGAGGCCTTTTTTATGAGTTAAGTAGATACCTTATTTTTTATAAAGCACTTTTTTAATGGCAGCAACCACATCTTGGTCGTTAGGCAACCAGGCCTCAAACAATACAGGTGAGAAAGGCGCAGGCGTATCCGCTGTATTTACTTTAACCACTGGGGCATCCAAATAATCAAACGCTTTCTCTTGCACTTGGTAGGTGATCTCTGTAGAAACGTTGCCAAATGGCCAAGCCTCTTCAACAATAACTAGTCTATTGGTTTTCTTCACGGAAGCCAAAACCGTATCTATATCCAAGGGACGAACAGTTCTCAAGTCAATCACCTCCACAGAAATGCCTTCAGCCGCCAATTTTTCAGCTGCTTTGTGCACCTCTTTGATGATTTTTCCAAACGATACTACGGTGACATCATTACCTGTGCGCACTACGTCGGCTACTCCTAATGGAATGGTATATTCTCCTTCTGGCACTTCTCCTTTATCGCCATACATCTGCTCAGACTCCATAAAAATAACTGGATCGGGATCCTGAATGGCTGATTTCAACAAACCTTTGGCGTCTTTTGGATTAGAAGGAACTACCACTTTAAGCCCTGGCGTATTGGCATACCAGCTTTCAAAAGCTTGGGAGTGCGTTGCCGCCAACTGTCCTGCAGAAGCAGTAGGTCCGCGGAAAACTATAGGAATAGGAAACTGTCCACCGGACATCTGTCTCATTTTGGCCGCGTTGTTGATGATCTGATCAATGGCTACCAAAGAGAAGTTAAAGGTCATAAACTCGACAATGGGTTTGTTGCCATTCATGGCAGAACCTACAGCAATCCCGGCAAATCCCATCTCTGAAATAGGCGTATCCAAAACGCGGTCTGGACCAAATTCATCCAACATGCCCTTAGATGCCTTGTACGCTCCGTTGTACTCTGCTACCTCTTCGCCCATCAAATACACCGTGGGGTCTTTTCTCATTTCTTCAGACATCGCCTCGGCGATGGCCTCTCTAAACTGTATTGTTCTCATGGATGTCTTGCGCTTTATGCGTGAAATTATAGGAGGCAAAAATAATCAATTATTGCGGTTAATCAGAGCGCGAAAAACAAAATATCGGAAAAAATTTATTATGCATGCATAGTAAAATCGATAGTTTTTTGACCTATATTTGGTAGGCTATTCAATCAATCCACACCTTATGAAGATTCTGGTCTGTATCAGCAACGTGCCGGACACAACGGCAAAAATCAATTTTAAAGACAACGACACCCAGTTTGACACCCAAGGGGTTCCCTTTGTCATCAATCCCAACGATGAATTTGGCTTGACACGCGCCATGTGGTTTAAAGAACAAAACGGCGCGGTGGTTGACGTAGCTACTGTGGGTGATTCCTCGGTAGAAGCTACCTTGAGAAAAGCTTTAGCCATAGGAGCTGACGAGGCATACCGCATTGACACACCTGCGTTGGACGGTTTTCAGGTCGCCAGAGAACTAGCCGCTTTAGTTAAGGAAAACGGATATGATCTGGTTATTGCCGGACGAGAATCAATTGACTACAATGGAGGAATGGTTCCTGGTATTATGGCCGGAATTTTAGGCTATAGTTTTGTGCATAAATGCATCGAACTCCAAATTGACGGACAAACCGCCACGGCAGTTCGGGAAATAGACGGAGGAAAAGAGACGCTGACGGCTCAACTTCCACTGGTGATCGGAGGGCAAAAAGGACTGGTAGAAGAAAAAGACCTAAAAATACCCAACATGCGCGGCATTATGATGGCTCGACAGAAGACGCTTCAGGTATTGCCGGGTATTCAAGCGAAATCCATGAGTCGCGATATTCACTTTGCCAAACCGGCGGCAAGAAATCAAACGACCATGATATCCAAAGACAATTTGGATGAATTAATCGAAAAATTACACACGGAAGCTAAGGTTATCTAAATCACTGTATATGTCTGTACTTATTTACGCTGAACAAGAACAAGGAATATTCCGCAAGCAAAGTTTAGAAGCTGCCTCTTATGCCAGTGCATGGGCGCAAGCTCAAGGGACTTCCGCTGAAGCGGTGGTATTTGGCAACGCCCATTCAGATACATTGGCCCAATACGGTATCCGTAAACTTCACATCGTCAACGGGGATCAATCGGAACGTTTTGAAGCCCATAGCCATGCTTGGGCCATCGCTCAAATCGCCAAGGAATCAGGAACAAAATTGGTCGTGTTAGGCGCTAGTGCCAATGCGCAAAGTATAGCCCCCTTGCTAGCTGTTCATCTAAATGCTGCCTATGTTTCCGGGGTTGTTTCTATGCCCGAGGCCAGTGCCCCGATGACGTTTACAAGAACAGTCTTTACCAACAAAGGATTTAGTCAAACAGAAGTTTCCAGCGAAGTAGCCATCATCAGCCTATCGGCCAATGCCTATGGTGTACACCCCAATCCGGTCTCGTGCAGCAGCACAGAAACAAACCTCCCTGAACTAAAAGCTCAGGCCAAAACAACACCTGGTTTAATCGATAAAGTGCAGGGTAAAATAAGCATCGCCGATGCAGAAATTGTAGTCTCTGCCGGAAGAGGATTAAAAGGACCAGAAAATTGGGGGATGATCGAAGAGCTCGCTCAAGTGCTCGGAGGGGCTACTGCCTGCTCTAAGCCGGTTTCCGATCTCGGTTGGAGACCACACTCAGAACACGTGGGTCAAACCGGAAAACCAGTAGCCAGTAGCTTATACATTGCCGTAGGTATCTCGGGAGCGATACAACACCTGGCTGGGGTAAGCGCTTCAAAAACAAAAGTGGTAATCAATACAGATCCTGAGGCACCATTTTTCAAAGCAGCGGATTACGGTATCGTGGGAGACGCATTTGAAGTAGTCCCTCAATTGATTGAAAAAATCAAGGCTTTTAAGTCCCAAAACGCTTAAATTTTTTATAAATTGCTCCATCTAAACGAGGCCTTTGGTATCCGCCAAAGGCCTCCTTTTTCACAACGATGCAGCTGATTCCGCTCACCATTAAGGGTATCTCTTACAGCCAGACGCAAAATGGGGCTTACGCTCTTATTTTGAATGAATTAGATGGCCCTAGAAAACTACCCATCGTCATTGGTGCCTTTGAAGCTCAGTCGATAGCCATCGCTTTGGAAAAAGATATTCAACCGCCGCGTCCCCTCACCCACGATTTATTTAAAAACACGGCCGAACGATTTGGTATTCACCTCTCCAAAGTAATTATTCACCAACTCAACGACGGGGTATTTTATTCCAGTATGATTGTGCGTCAGGATGATTTGGAGGAAGTGATCGATGCGCGAACTAGTGATGCCATAGCGCTTGCTTTGCGGTTTAAGGCCCCTATTTTTACCTACGAACACATACTGGAACAGGCAGGAGTTGTCCTTCAAATTGAAGAAGAAACAAAATTCAGTGTCAAGAACCCAACGGACAATAAACCCCATCAAGAAGCCCAAGAGCCCTATACAGACTATTCCTCCATGGATTTAGACGCATTAGAATCTGCACTTGAGCTGGCTGTACAACAAGAAAACTATGAACAAGCCGCAAGAATTAGAGATGAAATTTCCAAACGCAACTAAGCTGATCGCTACCGCAGTCGGTTTGTGGCTGTTTTCAGCCATCCCCCTTTGGGCACAGGAACCAGTAAACCAAACTGAAGCACTTAAATCGAGTACTTTAGGCCTTAGCAGTATCCTTAGAGGGGTGCTTGGCATGGTCAGTTTAATCGGTATTGCCTATCTATTTTCGGCCAATCGAAAAGCCATTCGATGGAAAACCGTAGGGATTGGCCTGGGCTTACAGTTCCTATTGGCCCTTGGAGTGCTCCAGTTGGTCTGGGTACAAAACTTTTTCAGCATGATTGGGCAATTATTCCTGAACATACTGGATTACACCTTAGCTGGAAGTCAGTTCTTGTTGGGCAACCTTCTCGATTTAAACAATCCATCTATTGGATACATTTTTGCTTTCCAAATACTACCCACCATCATCTTTTTCTCCGCATTGACCTCAGTGCTCTTTTACCTGGGTGTTATTCAGAAAGTTGTTAGAGGGCTGGCCTGGTTATTGACAAAGTCGCTGGGCATTTCAGGGGCTGAATCACTGTCCGTCGCTGGAAACATCTTTTTAGGACAAACGGAAGCACCGCTTTTGATCAAAGCCTATTTGGCCAAAATGACCAAATCAGAAATGATGCTGGTGATGATTGGTGGTATGGCCACCGTGGCAGGTGGTGTGTTGGCTGCGTATATTGGATTTCTTGGGGGAAATGACCCCGAGATGAGGTTAGCATTTGCCCGACACCTTTTGGCAGCGTCGGTCATGGCGGCCCCAGGTGCCGTTGTAGTCGCTAAAATACTCTATCCACAAACAGAAACTATTGACACCCATATCGAAGTGTCTTATGAAAAAATCGGAACGAATTTCTTAGATGCCATTGCCAATGGTACAACCGAGGGGCTAAAATTGGCGGCCAATGTGGGGGCTATGTTGTTGGTATTTGTCGCATTTATCGCGCTATTCAATGGAGTTTTTGGGTGGATAGGAACCGTCACGCCCATCAAT
>Ga0181563_10005488_pt1 | contig 11606 bp, 7 predicted proteins | sample 011ome_25_FD_133759 | JGI IMG/M metagenome (GOLD analysis project Ga0181563, IMG submission 133759) | Coastal salt marsh microbial communities from the Groves Creek Marsh, Skidaway Island, Georgia - 011512CT metaG (megahit assembly) | ecosystem: Environmental > Aquatic > Marine > Intertidal zone... | reverse complement strand
CCTTCCATGGCCTAGAACAATCCCAGTTCTCTAAAAACACGCCCGATCGCAGTGAAATCTTTTCTTTGGTCAACGCAAAAAGCCGCTATTCGAGGCTAGAAATCGGTTCGAGGCTAGAAATGAGTTCGGGGCTAGAAATTCGCTACACATCCAAGATACGAACCGCCCCCTCTATTATGCGTGCACGATATAGAGAATGCGCGAGCGTCGTCCCCGACAAAGAACTACGGTCCACGGATTCCTTCATGCAAAAAGATTCCGTCATCCAGCTATCTACTTGACTTTTGAAGTGGCTTGAGCGACACTTTTCCTAAATGAGATTGGTTCTCAATAGCGAAAAGGGTGCCGTGAATACTACACTTGATCAGCTGAAACCGGGCCAGAAGGCAGAGATTCTTCACATCGATGGCGTCGATGGGATTGCGTCTCGATTACGTGAGATGGGTTTTGTGCGAGGGGAACTGGTAAAGTTCCTCAGGACGGCACCGTTTGGCGGGCCGGTAAAATGTGCAATTCATGGCTCACGAATCGCGGTCAGGGGCGGCGAAGCTCAGCGTATCTCCGTCCAACTTCTCGGTTAGTTGGTTCAGTTTCTTCGCAAATCTGCTCGAGTTCAATCTGAGATCGATTTGGGTCTCAAACCAAAACACCTCGAGAACCGGCACGCCAACATCAAGCGAGCGGATCATCCGCAGCCTCAACATCTAATTTTCCAGCCACGCCTCGCCCCACTGCATTCACCCTCCACTGCGTTCGGCCCATGACGTCAATATCCAACGCAGGAATCGGCTCCACCCGCGTCGCATTGGTGGGCAATCCCAACACGGGTAAGAGCACGCTGTTTAATGCGCTCGCTGGGCTAAGCGTTCGAACCGGGAACTACCCTGGCGTTACGATCGAGAAAAAAATTGGACGCTGCTTTATTCCTGGAGCGTGCGTGATCGACCTTGTCGATCTTCCCGGAACGTATTCGCTTGCACCACGATCTCCGGATGAACTGGTCGCCGTGGAGGTGTTGACCGACAAAGCGAACCGTGAGCCACCAGTTGAATTGATCATCTGCGTTGTCAACGCATTGATGCTGCAACGCAATCTATTCCTTGTGAGCCAACTGTTGGAACTGGGAAAGCCTGTCATTGTTGTTCTCAACATGATGGACTCCGCTCGCTCTCGAGGCGTTATGGTTGATGTCGAAAAACTCTCGGAAAGTCTAGGAGTTCCCGTCGTGCCAACCAGTGCGACGAAACGGGAAGGTCTCGATCTGCTCAGGACTGAAATCGCAGAGATCTTAAACGATTCATCCAAGAAAACTCAGAGAGTCCATATTTTACCAGAGGCTTTTTATGACACTCGGGATCAATTTCGCCAAGCAATCCAGAACAAACTGAACGACTCGCCTGAAAGTCTCGCCGCAAACCAAGATTCCAAAACCAAGATCCATGGCGAATTGCAAGACTACCTAAACGAAGACTACTTCGTCGAACGAATGTTGCTTGATCGTGGAGGAGCATCCGAACTTCGACTCGTTGAAACGTTGGGTAACTTTGGCAAAGAACTTTTAGGGCAATGGCGTGACACGCTTGCCAATCGTGTCGGAGACGCCACGGACATGGAATGCAATGCACGCTATGATTGGGCAAAGCAAAAATTGTCGGGCATTGTGCTTGGGGGTGCCGATTCAGGTGACAGCCTTACCGATCGCATCGATTCCGTTTTAACGCATCGCATTTGGGGCATGATCAGTTTTATTTTGATCATGTTTTTTGTTTTTCAATCGATCTACACCGTTGCTTCGTGGCCGATGGATCAGATCGATGCAGCGACCGGTTACCTCTCCGAATTAGTCATCAATCAGATGGGGCCGGGGATGCTTCGCAGTTTGATCACCGACGGAGTGATCGCGGGTGTTGGCGGCGTTCTAATCTTCTTGCCCCAGATCGCGTTGCTTTTTCTATTCCTCGCAGTACTCGAAGACTGCGGTTATATTGCAAGAGCGTCGTTTTTGGTGGATCGCTTGATGTCACTTTTTGGGTTGAGCGGTAAGTCCTTTTTACCGATGATGAGTTCGTTTGCCTGTGCCATACCAGGTGTAATGGCAACGCGGGTGATTGAAAATCGTCGCGACCGCTTTGCTACGATCATGGTGGCGCCGCTGATGAGCTGCAGCGCAAGACTTCCCGTCTATCTGCTGTTGATCTCAGCCTTTATTCCGGATGACGGCCTACTGGGTGGATGGCTTTCCTTACCCGCATTGGTGCTAATGTCAATGTATGCAGTGGGAGTCTTGGTTGCGATCCCCGTGTCATTGATCCTCAAATGGACAATCTTGCGAGGTGAGACGGCTCCTTTTGTCCTCGAACTTCCCGAATACAAAGTCCCCGCGGCTCGAGTGGTTCTGACACGTGTTTGGGAAGCAAGTCTTGCTTTTGTATTACGAGCGGGAACACTTATCTTTGCTGCAACGATTCTAATTTGGTTTGCCGGCTACTGGCCGGGTGATCATACACGCGAGCTTGAGATTGAACGAAGCTTAGAATCAGCCCAACTTACCGAGCAAGAGAGTGAAACCGCGACACAAGAATTGAGAGCAATCAAGACAGACCTTCTGGAGAGAAGCCTTCTTGGAAAAATGGGTCACACCATCGAACCAGTTGTCGCGCCACTGGGATGGGACTGGAAGATCGGCGTCGGAGCAATTGCGAGCTTTCCAGCGAGGGAAGTAATCATCGCCACACTCGGGACCATCTACAGTCTCGACGGCGACGAAGACGAAGAGGGGTTAATCGGTGCGATTCGGTCTTCGACTCACCCCGATGGTACACCCGTTTATACCGTGCCCGTCGCCCTCTCAATCATGGTCTTCTTTGCCCTTTGCGCCCAGTGTGTCAGCACCTTAATCGTGATCCAAAAGGAGACGAACTCGTGGAGCTGGCCAGTATTGAGTTTTAGCTACATGACCATTTTGGCATATTTGGCTGCTATGCTCACGTTTCAGATCGGCACACGGTTCTTTTAGCGATCCTTGCGAGCTTTACGCCGTTTTTTCCGACGACATCAAACGCAAGCATCAACAAAGTCGTCGTGGAGCACGCCGCTCAGTAAGTTCATCATCAAGCGATCGACCGAAAGTCAATCAAGTTGGTCAACTAACCCTTTGTGAACGGCCACGACGTTTCGAGAATAAAAAACACAAGCATCCTGTGAACGGAGGCACTTCCAATTGAATTGGCAAAACCTACTTTCAATCGGCATCGTCGCATCCGCAGCACTTTGGCTAACACAACGTGCCGTCAAAACATTTCGCAGCATCGGAGACGGTAAACCTCAAGGAAACTGCGGCAACTGTACTCAGCGGCGAGACTCGCCAAATACCACTGCGCTGGTTCCTCTATCGAAATTGCAGATCAAAAAAAAACAACCAAGTGGCAAGCACCGCGACGAGTGATCGCGACGCAGAAACACGAAGTGGACGGCCGAGAGTTAGCCCTTGGCCTCTTCCTTGGTGTAGGATAATCCACTGACCTAACGACAATGTGGAACACTGGTTTGTCGCACCGTCCGGTGTGTGTTCAGCTTTATCCCCCACGTATCTTTATCCCACACTTGTCAAACGACGAAATCCGGATCCCCCAAAAAAGCGTGCGATCGATCGGAGTCATAGCCAATCAATGAGTGACCAACAATCAGGCACGCCGAGCCGAATTGACCGCATGATGGAACGGTTTGACCGAAATGAACCGCATCAGACTCGAATGGTTAGCGGATTACTGAGGGCTTGTGTTCTTGCCTGGTTCTGCATGAAACAACTCCGGCGACACCGTGCCGAGGGAATGGCAGCCGAACTTACCTACCGCACGGTCTTTTCCTTGATCCCGGTTTTGGTCTTGGGCCTCGTGATGTTTCGAATCGTGGGGGGGCTGGAGGACGTTCAAACCAAAGTAGAAGCACAGCTATATGATTTTTTCGGTGTGCCCGATGTGGTGCCACCTGCCTACTTGGAAGAAATCGCTACGACCGATGCAGGGGCTGACGCCGTCACCAGCGAAAGCGATGGAACCGATGAGGATTCAACAGATGGAGCTACATTAAAATCCGAGCTGATGAATACGGAGTCGTTCAATGCAGAGTCGTTCAATCCAGAGTCGCTCACTTCAGACGCACTCGGTGCAGATCCAACGCAGTCAAACTTGAATCAACCTGAGACCGCGGCCGGCCAAGACGCAGCAGTCAACGGTGATGAGAGGTTTAATGACAATCCGTTAAACGCCTCTGTTGACTCGAACGTTCGCCAAGACCTTGGCAAGGAGGATGAAACACGCAGTAGTATCCGTCGCCGAATGCAAGAGATCTCACGTTATGTTGCGGCAATCGATTTTCGATCAATCGGCATCATTGGCTTCCTACTTTTTGTTTACGCTGCCGTCGCACTCGCGAACACGGCGGAGACCTTATTCAACCGCGTCTTTGACGTGACAAGCAATCGCCCTCTGCATCTACGCTTAGCGATCCACTGGTCAATGATCACGCTCGGAAGTGGTTTACTTGCGATGAGTCTATTGATGTCGTCGCAGGTGATTGAATGGTTTGGCTCATTCGGAGCAAACTCAGGCACGCAGCAGATCCTACGCCAGTTCCTCTCATTCACCGCGAGTTGGGTGTTACTGTTTTTACTCTACACACTGATACCGAACCTGAAAGTTTCGCTACGTGCGGCAGCAACGGGTAGCCTAGTGAGTGCTTTTTTCTGGGAGCTCGGGAAATGGTCGTTTCAAATCTACATCGCCAAGGCGGTGCCCTACTCGGCAATCTACGGATCAATTGGGCTGCTCCCTCTTTTCCTGCTATGGATTTACTTGACTTGGTGGATTGTTCTCTTTGGCCTCATCCTGACCCAAACCTTGCAGAGCTTTGGGGCACAATCTCTACGTGGACTTCTCGAAGCAGGAAAAGAAGGCAGGACGGTTTCACCCGAATGGTTGCTGCCAATGATTGTCGAGATCGCCCACGGATTTAACTCGGGACAGCCGCTCACCATCAGGGAACTGTCGAAACGTCTAAGAATATCGACGGTCGACGCGGCAAGGGCAGGAGAAACACTGATCACAGCCAAAATGGCAAATCAGATTGAAGCAGCGTATCCAACCCTGACACTCGCTAGACCCGCTGAAACCATCTCCCTTAGCGAGATACTAGAACTTTCCGCCAAATTGACACGGGCACGCCAACATGATGCGTGGATCACTTTGACACAACTCGATGCCGCCAATGCTCATAACAGCAAACACCTAACCCTCGCTTCGCTGTTGGACCATCGCCAAAAAAATCACGAAAACACTCGCTCAAACTCGACGCCCCCGAATAGACGCCCCCGAATAGACGCGCCCGAGTAGACGCCTCGATGGCAACGGGCGGATCGCGTTCCCTGAGGCGGAAACCTGATCAAGCGTCGAGCAAGAGAATTTGGTACAGTTTCGGAGGGGATTAGGTAGCGAATCGCGAATTCGACTTCCCTGCAAATTCGTGTAACGTAGATTCGTGTAACCTGCGGACTCGTCTAACCAATACGATCAACGGTCGCGAAAAACATGGATTGCCTGTTAGACACAATTTGTTGCTTGAAACACATTGAATCAGAGTAAAATTCGGTTATGAGAAAACAAAACGAATTTCACCGACGTTCGGTTCTTCGATCTGTCACGGGTTCATTGCTGTTGCCGGGATTGGCATCATTAGCGTCCAGGCCGCAAGCAGCCCAAGCGAATCAAGGTGAACAGCCAACGGTTCAACGATTTGTCGGAATTGCAAATCTTCTGGGCTTCCAGCAAAAACATTGGTTCCCCAAAAGTGAAGGACGCACCTACGAAGGCACTCGTCTTCTTGAACCGCTCGACTCACAAAGAGATCGATTCACGCTCTACCGCGGACTCGATCATGGACTACGTGGCGGTCACTTCGCGGTCCACACATTCCTTTCCGGCGTGTTGCACCACGAGTCCAAAAATCGCAAAGATCGCAACGTGACGTTGGATCAATATTTGGCAGAAGCGATCGGTGGCGATACACGTTATGGCTCGATTGCTGTTGGCTCTGAAGGAGGGATTCACGGAGGATGCCAACTCTCCTGGACGCGTTCCGGTGTTCGAGTGCCTCCGATCACAGAACCCGAAGCGTTATTCGACCACTTATTTGTGAATGACCCCGAAAGCGATCGCCAAAAACGCAAACGCAACAGCGAACTTCAAGCCTCCATCCTTGACTCAGTTTTGGAAGAAGCGGGCGATCTGTCACGTCGAGTGAACCAAGAAGATCAAGATAAACTAGACGAATACTTTAGCTCAGTTCGAGACGTTGAAAAGAAAATACAACTTAGAAAACGTTGGGCTGACCAACCGAAACCTGATGCACCATTTGACCGCCCCACAAATCGAAACACGGTCGATGACCTTCCGATCATGTACGAACTGATTGCGTTGGCACTGCAAACACATTCAACTCGCATCGCGACACTTGAAATTGGCGGAAGTTTCTTGCCGCAGAACCTCGGGATTGATAAGTCGTACCACAGCCTCTCACATCACGGCAATGATGACGAAACAGTTGACTTGCTGGTAAAACTCGAAACCTATCAGATTCAACAGTTTGCAAAGTTCCTGGATCGACTAGCCAAGATGCAAGAAGGTGAGAAAACGGTTCTCGACTCGACTGCAATCATTTTTGGAAGTGGTATGGGGAACGGTAGTTCACATACCAATAGCGATCTACCCATTGTGCTGGCCGGCGCTGGCTACCAAACAGGTGACTACCGCGTCACCCCCGGAAGTGGACTGAACAAGATCCCGCTTTGCAATCTGTTTGTCGACATCGCACAAAAGGCTGGGGTAGACAGCGATCAATTTGGAATCAGCACGGGCAGTTACGCCTAGACCAAAGTGACGCGACAGCACTCACTAAAATCTGCATCCGTTCAGGACGCAGTCGCAGTCCCCTAGTCATCAATGGAAACGCTTTAAAATTACGAACGAGGTTTTTGTGAAGCGATTTCTTTTCACCCAGTGGTCTTGTTTCGTACAGGGTTCTTGTTTCGTACAGGGATTTCACCCACGCGTGGTGTTACAAGGTGCGTTTGTTGCTGCCGCAGTTTTATTATGCAGTTGTTGCGGTTTGGCTTCAGCCGATATTTTGCCGGCGGAACATGCCGATGCCGGCGAATCAGGGCCTGCTGGAGAGCCTGTCAATGGAATCGACTCAAGTGCTCAACTTACAAAGTTCTTGGATCGATACTGCATCGATTGCCACAACCAAAACACGAGCGAAGGCGAACGCACTTTTGACGATCTCGAGCTACCGCTGAGCGACGTGGACTCCGTCATTCGCGTGGATGAAATTGTCGACCATCTCGTCCTTCGGACGATGCCTCCCCAGGAAGCGGATCAACCAAACGATCAAGAGCGGATTACGTTGATTGAGTTGCTGCAAAATGAAATTGCGGTGGCGAGATCATCAATCCGCGATACCGCAGGCAAAACGATTATGCGTCGTTTATCGAATCGCGAGTACGAGAATACCCTGCGCGCATTATTTGGCAGACGAGTCGATACGCTTGGACTAACACTGGATTTCCCAAAAGAAAACACGAGCCAACACATCGATACGATTGGCGGATCATTAGTCACGTCAGGCTTTTTACTTGATCAATACTTTCAGGCCGCCTCACGTTTAATCGATATGCGACTTGGTTCACCAATCATCGAACCGCAAGACTGGCATTTCAAAGATCATTTCGTCCAGTATGAAGAGCTGACGGGGTCTCACAAAAGCGTGTTTAATTTCGACTATCTTTGTCTTTACGAGCAACCCAACACCGACACACGGCAGGGCGGATACGGACACATCGAAGATTTTTTAGAAGGTGTTCCTGCATCGGGAATTTATCGTATCGAGGTGCTAGCTCAGGCGATGCACCGTGACACCCATTACGATCCCAAGATTTTCCGCATCGACTTTTCAGAGCCATTCCAATTGGGTGTTGTTCCCGGCGATGTGCGACGTGGGCATATTCACTATCCCCAAACGATTGAACCCGTTTTAGGCGTTCAATTGGTTCCCGATGAAAACCAAGAATGGTTGACATTTGAAGTTTGGCTTGAGGCGGGGCAAACGCCGCGTTTTATTTTTCCTAATGGACCGTATGAATCACGTGCCTCGGTGATTGACACCAATCGTCGATACAAAGACGAATTCAAAAACCCACAAGAAGGCGTGAGTCGATCAACACTACTTCGTGAAGGATCGCTCCCACATATTCGAATTGACGAAATCAAAATTCACGGGCCTATCCTGGAACCGGACGGGAGAAAAGAGGAGATCACGGTATTTGGTAAAGACGGATTTGACGCTGACGCGGCAGTGGAGCAGCTATTTGAATTCGCGCAGCGAGCTTACCGACGTCCCTTGAACGCACTTGATCAGGAGCGAATTCAAGGCTTTTATGCTGTTAGGTTAGCAGCGGGTGAATCGCCACGAACCGCAGCCCTCAATACCTTGAAACGAATCCTCTGCTCACCCTCTTTCTTGTACTTGGCAGAAATCACCGATGAACAAGAAATCGAACTGAACCCCTACGACCTTGCAAGCCGACTCTCTTATTCGCTTTGGTCAGAACCGCCGGACAGAATCTTGTTAGAGGCGGCAAAAGATGGCGAGCTAAAGACGAAAGAACAACTTACGGCGCAGATAGATCGCTTGTTATCAGATGACCGATCCGAAAGCTTTTACCAAGGATTTTTAGACAGCTGGCTGAATCTTCGAAGTCTTGGCGACCTTCCTACGCCAAGAAAGTTTGCAACGGAATATTATTTCGAGAACTTGCCGCCCCTGATGAAAAAGGAAACACAACTTTTCGTTCGCAACCTGATCGAGGATGACCGCCCCGTAAGTGAATTACTGCTGGCCGACTATACGTTTGCGAACAAAACGCTGGCGAAACTCTATGGTCTGCCTGAAAAGGATGAACTGCGTCTGGAGGATGGATTCCAAAAGATAGTTCTCAGCGGAAACAAATCTCGAGGCGGATTATTGGCAATGGCAAGTGTTCTCACTGTCAGCGCCAATGGCGTCGACACGTCGCCGGTAACAAGAGGCGCATGGATCCTTGAAAACATCCTCGGCACACCACCGCCACCTCCTCCCGATGAAGTCCCTTCGATTGACAGCGACACATCGAACGCAAAAACCATCCGCGAGAAACTGGCGCTGCACCGCAGCGATGCGGCATGCAACGTCTGCCATCGCAAGATCGACCCGCTAGGATTTCCTCTCGAGCACTTTGATCCGGTCGGCAGATGGAGACAAAAATATCCGAGCCAGGGCGGATCCGAAGAGAGACAAGAGATCGATCCGTCTGGTGAATTATTAACCGGCGAGAGCTTCGCAGACTACCAAGAGTTTCGACGCACACTAGCTGACACTCGTAATCGCGACCTGACGAGCTGCCTTGCTCGAAAGCTACTGGAGTACTCGACGGGGCGGCACATGGAACGCGCAGACGAGTACATGATCGATGAGATTGTTGACACGATCGAACAACACAACCTCGGAATGGGTGGACTTCTTCGAGAGTGCTTGACCAGTCAGATTTTTAGGAATCGCTAACAGGTTGTCTTTACTTGCTCATGCGTGCTAGCGATGAATGACACGCGGTGCCATGGAAAATCGCCTAGGTTGGAACACTTTCCTCGATTAGATGCCGGGTCAACTCACTCGCTTTCTCGCAACCGACTTGCTCCATCACCTGCTGCAATTGTTTTTTGAGCATTTCGAACGTGTGATGACCGCCATATTTGCCCAGCGCACAAACTCCCAACATTGGCGTTCGTCCCATGAACGCAAAATCGGCACCACAGGCTAAACATGCAGCGATGTCGGCGCCACTATACATACCACCGTCGATCATCACTTTTAACTTGCTCGAAAACTCAGGAACCAAGCGGTGCATCGGAACGATCGTGCTCTGTCCGCGATCTAACTGACGTCCACCGTGATTGGAAACAATCAATCCATCAAGTCCATGCTTCACTGCAATCTCAGCGTCGTCAGGATTTACGATACCTTTGACAACTAAATTGCCCTTCCACTTCTCACGAATCGCGGCGATTTTAGTTTCGGTTAATCGCCCAGAAAACGTCTTGTTCATAAACAATCCCAAGTGCTTCATATTCAAACCCTTGGGGATATACGGCTTCATCGTGCGAAACTCAGGTTTTCCAGCAATCAATTGTCCCATAGCCCACGCGGGACTCAAAAACATTTGCAATATGTTGCGAGGGGTCATTCGCGGCGGAATTGAAAGCCCGTTTCGTATCTCTTTCGGACGATAAGCGAACGTTGGTGTGTCCGCCAAAATTACAAGCGTTCGACAACCTGACTCCCAAGCACGTTCAAGAATTTTGTCGCGAAGCACATCTTCTGCGGGGTGATACAGCTGAAACCAGAATCTTCCGTTCGTGATCCCCGCAATCTCCTCGATACTCGCGGTGCTCACCGTTGACAGCGTGAACGGCAAGTTGTGATCAACAGCCGCCTTGGCTAGATACTGACATGCCTTAGGCCACATGAGGCCCTGAAGCCCTACCGGCGCGACACCAAACGGAGCATCATAGGTTTCACCGAACAACTCAGTCGTCTGATCCGCCCCAGCAAAGTCACGCAGGTACCAAGGTTTGAGTTGGACCTGCCGAATGTCACTGGAGTTTCGGGCTAGATTAACTTCCGAGAAACACCCAGCCGCTAAGTAATCGTAAGCAAAACCTGGCATCCGTTTTTTTGCTTTGGCACGAAGATAATCGACCGAGGAATATTCAGAATTAAAGTGAGAATCCATAGGGAAATTTCATTCACAGACAGTGTGATGCGATGGGAGATTTAAACTCAGACGACCAAATCATTGATTCAGTCCGAACGTATCATAAACCACGTAGCGCGAATCAACCATCGCTGATCAAAGCATTCATCGACTCCGCAAGAAACCAATCTTCGCAACTTAGACATTATCATGACCAATGGAATCATCGCCTATATTCACCGATCCTAAGTGCGCGTCACCCGGTATGCAGGCTTCGACTGAAGCGGACCGATCAAGGCTCGGACCCCAAAAATTGCAACGGCCCCACACGAGCAGCAAATTGCAGATTAGCCCGTAAAGGCCGGCGTGGATTCCCAAAAGTTTCGAGTAGCCTAGGACCACCAATGAAAGGGAAACCGTAAGCCCGACAAGTAAACCAAGAAAGACAGACTTTCCATCAAGTCCTTTCCACCATAACCCCAGCATAAAAGCGGGCGTAAGCTGCACCAACAGATCCAACTTGCGATCAAGCATCGTGACGAGGGTTGTCTCTCTCAAGAGAATGGCGCCGGTGACGCCGCCCGCCACGCACAACCAAGAACAATAGTTCCCAAATCGCAACATCTGTCCTTCCGTGGCAAATGGCCTCGAGCTCGCGTACCAGTCTTTCGTTAGCATGGACGAAATGGATAAGACAACGGAATCCGCTGTGGACATGATGGCAGCAAGAATTGCCGCAAATAACACCACAACCAACCAGCGTCCT
>Ga0181563_10005478_pt1 | contig 11613 bp, 10 predicted proteins | sample 011ome_25_FD_133759 | JGI IMG/M metagenome (GOLD analysis project Ga0181563, IMG submission 133759) | Coastal salt marsh microbial communities from the Groves Creek Marsh, Skidaway Island, Georgia - 011512CT metaG (megahit assembly) | ecosystem: Environmental > Aquatic > Marine > Intertidal... | reverse complement strand
TTTCTTTTCTTTGATTTTTTAGTCAAAATATGATTTTTGAAAGCGTGTTTTCTCTTAATCTTACCTGTTCCAGTGATTTTAAATCTTTTTTTAGCGCTGGATTTTGTTTTTTGTTTAGGCATAACTTGTTAATTCTTAATTATCTATTTCTTTGGGGCAACAAACATAATCATTTTTTTTCCTTCCATGGTCGGTAAAGACTCAACTTTTCCATATTCTTCTAATTCTTGTGCAAGCTTTAAAAGTAATATTTGACCTTGTTCTTTAAAAATGATTGATCTTCCTTTAAAAAAAACATATGCTTTTAATTTTGCGCCCTCTTTTAAAAATTTTATTCCATGTTTCTTTTTAAACTGATAATCATGTTCATCAGTATTTGGTCCAAATCTAATTTCTTTAACTACAACCTTTGTGGATTTAGCCTTTAATACTTTTTCTCTCTTTTTTTGTTCATAAAGAAATTTCTTATAATCAATAATTTTACAAACTGGAGGGATAGCTTTAGGTGATATTTCTACCAAATCAAGTTCTTGCTCCTTAGCTTTTTCAAGTCCAACTTTTAAAGAGTATATACCTACCTCAACATTATCACCAACTAGTCTGATCTCGTTGGCTCTAATATCCTCGTTAATTTTATGAGGATTTTCTTTAATGATCCGAGCAGGTCTTCTGCTTCTTTTTCTTCGAATTGCTATAGTTGTATATTTAAATTATTAAAAATCTCTAATTGTTTCTTTAGTTTTATCTAAAATAAATTTTATAAAATCAATAATTCTCATTTTTCCTAGATCATTTCCTCCATGAGCTCTTACAGGAAAAACTTCACTATTCACCTCCTCATCTCCAATTATTAACATGAATGGAACTTTTTTTAGTTCTGACTCTCTGATTTTTTTTCCGACAGTCTCGCTTCTCATATCAATAGTGGCGCGAATTTCGTTATTTTCTAGTAATTTAAAAACTTTTTCAGTGTATTTTTTGTGTTTTTCACCCACTGGAATTAAAGTTACCTGATTTGAAGTTAACCATAGAGGGAAATTTCCGCCAGTATGCTCAATTAAAATTGCAATAAATCTTTCCATACTTCCAAATGGAGCTCTGTGTATCATAACAGGTCTTTTAGAAGTATTGTTTTGATCAATGTAAGACAATTCAAATCTCTCAGGCAGATTGTAATCTACTTGAATAGTTCCAAGTTGCCATTCTCTTCCAATAGCATCTTTAACCATAAAGTCTAATTTAGGACCATAAAAAGCAGCCTCTCCATATTCAATTTTATATTTAAGCCCTTTTTCTTTAGTAGCATTTATTATTGCATTTTCAGCTTCTTTCCAACTTGAATCCGATCCAATGTATTTATCTTTATTTTCTTTATCCCTTAAAGATACTTGAGCTGTAAAATCTTCAAACCCTAACGAGCTAAAGACATACAGTACCAAATCAATAACATTTTTAAATTCATCATTTAATTGCTCTTCAGTACAAAAAATATGTGCATCGTCTTGAGTAAATCCTCTGACTCTAGTAAGTCCATGAAGTTCTCCACTTTGTTCGTATCTGTAAACTGTTCCAAATTCGGCATATCTAACAGGTAATTCTTTATAACTCCATTGTTTTGAATTGTAGATTTCACAATGATGAGGACAATTCATTGGCTTTAATAAAAATTCTTCACCGTCTGCAGGTGTTAAAATGGGTTGAAAACTACTTTCACCGTATTTTTGATAATGACCAGATGTTGTATATAGCTCTTTATTTCCAATGTGAGGAGATATAACTTGTTGGTAACCAGCTTTTTTTTGGGCTCTTTTTAAAAAACTCTCTAATCTTTCCCTAAGTTCTGCTCCCTTGGGAAGCCATAATGGTAAGCCTTGTCCAACAGTTGAGGAAAAAGTAAATAGTTCCAATTCTTTTCCTAACTTTCTGTGATCTCTTTTCTTTGCTTCCTCCAATAAATTTAAGTACTCATTTAGTTCTTTTTGTTTTGGGAAAGAAATACCATAAACTCGTGTTAACTGAGTATTGTTTTGATCAGCTCTCCAGTAAGCACCTGCTACACTCATTAATTTAACTGCTTTAATTAATCCAGTGTGAGGGATATGGCCTCCTCTACACAAATCAGTAAAATTATCATGATCACAAAATGTTATTTCTCCGTCATCTAAATTTTCGATAAGTTCGACTTTGTATTGATTATTATTTTTAGAATAATAATCGATTGCTTCTTTTTTTGAAATAGATCTTAATTTAAACTCATGTTTATTTCTTGCTATTTCAATCATTCTCTTCTCAATTTTTGAGAAATCTTTTTCTGACATGGCTTGATCTCCAAAATCAACATCATAATAAAAACCATTTGAAATTGCAGGACCTATTGTAAGCTTGATTCCATCATAAAGTTCTTCCAATACTTGAGCTAATAAATGAGCTGAAGAATGCCAAAAAGCTTCTTTTCCTTGCTTGTCTTCCCAGGTATAAAACTTTAAATCTCCATTCTCAGTTAATTGAGTTGATGTTTCAATTTTTTTTCCATTAAATTCAGCAGAAATAATATTTCTTGCTAATCCTTGACTTAAGGATGAAGCAATTTGAAAAGGAGTCGAATGTAATTCAAATGACCTTACAGCTCCATCTGGAAATTTAATCTTTAGCATTTATTTTAAATAAATTTTCACAAAGATACATTCATTGTTTTAGATAACAACCCAACTCTAGTTTTTTTTAAAAATAGAATTCATAATATTTTTCAGGCCTTTTACTCCTTTGTATATAGCAAATAAGCAAAATAAAATACTTAATATGAAAACAAATAAAAACCAAGGATGTTCTTTGTTATTTAAAGACTGAAACATTAGAGTAGGGCCTAAGAACATAAAAAAAATTGATTGCGCAATGTTTTTTAATCCCGTTTTAAAGAAGTTTTTCTTCATATTTTATGAGTATTTATTGCAAGTCTCACACTTTTATGTCTTGTTAACAGATCTTTTGCTTTAGCTTCATCTACACCTAATCTAGTCATAACCATTTTTGTTGCTCTTTTAGAAAGTTTATCATTTGTCAATTGCATATCAATCATTTTGTTTCCTTCAACCTTACCAATCATTATCATTGATGTAGTTGATATCATATTTAAAACCATTTTTTGGGCTGTTCCAGCTTTCATTCTGGAACTCCCAGTTACAACTTCAGGGCCAACATTAACAACTATAGGAAATTTAGATAATTTCGAAAGGGGACTTCCTGGGTTACAAGTTATACAGCCAGTAGGGATTTCATTAGAATTACATTGTTCAATAGCACCAAGTACGTAGGGAGTGGTTCCAGATGCTGCTATTCCAATAACAAAATCATTTTTATTTATATTGTATTTTTTTAAATCTTTCCATCCTTGAAAAAAATCGTCTTCTGCGTTTTCTATACTTTTTTTAATTGCCTTATCACCACCTGCAATAATTCCAATTACTACATCATAATCAACTCCAAAAGTTGGTGGACATTCAGAAGCATCCACTACACCAAGTCTACCACTTGTTCCTGAACCAATGTAAAACAATCTTCCATTTTTATTTAATTGTTTAACAATTTTTTTAACTAGTTTATCGATCTGAGGAATAGCATCTTTAACGTTGTTGGCTACAGATTGGTCTTCTTTATTAATTATTTTTAATAAGTCAGACGAAGATTTTTTCTCCAAATTATCATAATTTGAATCAGATTCAGTGATTTTTTTAAAATTCATAATATAAATTAATCAAAATACCCATCAGGTGCATTTTCTTTATATAATCTAAAATAATCAAATTCATAAACTCTAAAATAACCCAAGGGAAAGTTTTCAAGATTAGTGTTATTTACTACATTTCCCTTAATGACTGAACTCGATGTTGAAAAAGGTCTTCCATTTTGAGCGCCTGCTTGACTAGTTAATATATTCAAGTAATTGAAATAGTCTTCGGTAATACCATTAATTTCAATATTAATGTAATCACTATCTTGAAGATATTCTGTCTTATCAATAAAAAAGGAAAAGGTAAATTTATTTCCATTAATATATTTATCAAGAGCAGGTAAATAATCAAATTTTCCTGATTTTTTTGGTCCAAATTTCCATAAATAATAATTTCCTTCTTCAGGTGGATCAGTGAATGTAACTTTTAATTCAACTTCATCTTTATTTAGTGATTTTCTGTCACCAAATACAACCGATTCAATCTTTGGAGTTTTGATAAGTTTTGAACTGGATGTGTAATTATTTTTCTTATGCTCAATGAGTAAAACAAAGTCACTATTATTTTCAATAAAATTAATATCAGCTAAATATAATTTTGTTGGATTATCATAATAAAGTTCATGTGTTTTTTGATTAATCTCAATAGAAACAATAGCATCATTAATTATACTTTCTTCATCTGAAAAATAAGGAACTGTTTCACTAAGTTTCACAGATGCTTTTGCATTTAAACTATCTCTGTGTTTAGAAATATTTGCATCTACAACAAGTCGAGTATCATTAAAATCAGTTTCTAGATCTATTACTTTTTCGCAGCCTAATAAAATAAAAATAAATAATATGAGTTTTAATTTTTTCATTAAAAGTTAAAGTTATAAGTTACACTTGGAACGATTCCAAAAATTGAAAGTTGAATAGCCTCATTTTTTAATGTTTCACTATTTTCTCTAAAAAAAATAGAATTAGCGTTGTCTCTGTTATATATATTGTAAAAGCCAAAAATCCATTCGCTATTGTAGCTTTTAGTTTTTGTTGGTTTCAAGGAAACTGAAATATCAAGCCTGTGGTAGTTTGGTAATCTTTCTGAATTTCTAACACTATAGTTTGGAATATTTAAGTCCATAAAAGTATATTGACCAACTGGGTAATTAGTTGGCTGTCCAGTTTGAAAAATTAAGTTTGTATTTAAAGTTAATTTTTTTGAAAGTTTGAGATTTGATACAAAGCTAACATCATGTGTTTTATCATGAGGAGTGTAATACCATTGACCATTATTTATACCAGTTTCAAATTGAGTTCTTCCCTCTGTTTTTTGCTGAGATTTTGAATAAGTATACGCGATCCAGTAATTGTGATTACCAGTATTTTTTTTAAATAATATTTCTAAGCCGTACGCTTTAGATTTTCCTGCAAGAAGAATCCTTTCTACTGCTTCATTAGCAACTAAATCAGCACCATCTATGTAGTCAAGTCGGTTTTTAATTTTTTTATAAAAAATTTCTGTTTCTAAATTAAATTTATTTTTAATTTTTGATTGAAAGCCAAGAGCCCATTGATCAAGTCTTTGAGGTTTTAAATAAGGACCGCTTGGTGTCCAAACATCCAGTGGTGCAGGTGCACTTGTATTTGAAATTAAATGTATGTATTGGTTTAATTTATTGTAACTAAATTTTAAAGAACTGTTGTTGAAATTATATGCCAAATTAATTCGTGGTTCAATATTTCCATATTCTTTAATAGTTGTTTTGTCTCTATTATACTCACCGATTGGATCTGCACCTTTGTATATACCTAATGTGCTATCAAAATTAACAGGATTAGATTCTAGATATGTGTTTAGTCCATTTTGTTTGAATCTTAAAAATTGATTGAATCTAAGTCCATACCTTAAAGATACTTTTCTAGAGACCTTTTGAATTACATCAAAATAGGCGGAATTTTCAAGAGCATATTTTTTGTTTAGGTTTTTATAATTTATTCCTGAATTTTCAATTGGTTTTATTTCACCAGGATTAAATTCATAATAGATCGAATTCAATCCGTAGTTAAACTGAATATTTTCGTTAAAATAATTTTTTAAGTCGAATTTTATGTTTAGGTTTTTAATGCCAGAGTTCCAGTTGAATCCAATAAAATCTAAAGTTAAACCATAATAATAATCACTGTAAATTAATGAAGTGTTGGAAAATGTTTTATCATTAATTAAATGATTCCATCTAAGATTAAATGTTGAATTTCCGTAGGTATTGGAAAAGGTATTATTAAGACTAAATTTATCTCTTCCAAAATAACCTGATAAAAAAAGTGTGTTTTTTTCATCTATTTTAAAATTAGATTTAGTATTCAAATCATAAAAGTAAGCTACATTTTCAATATCAGTGAATTTTAAAAATAAATGAGCATATGATCCTCTACCAGCGATTAAAAAAGAACTTTTTTCTTTTTGTATCGGTCCTTCATAAAGTAATCTACTTGAAATTAGTCCTACACCACCACTCAATTTATTCTCTTTACTATTACCATCCTTTTGGTATACATCCAATACAGACGATAATCTTCCGCCGTATGATGATGGTATTCCTCCTTTATACAATTTAAGTTCTTTTACAGCATCAGAATTAAAAACAGAAAATAAACCAAACAAATGTGATGAATTATACATAATAGCCTCGTCAAACAATATCAAATTCTGATCTCCTGCTCCTCCTCTGACATTGAATCCACCAGTTCCTTCACCGGCATTAGAAACACCTGGAAGTAATTGTATTGATTTTAATAAATCAGATTCACCAAATAATACTGGAGTTTGTTTAATTGTTTGGTTTGAAAGGATATTAAGACTCATAATAGGTTTTTTAATATCAATTTCTTCAACATTTTGAGTAACTACAACTTCTTCTAAATTTTCAATATTTTCTTCTAAGTAATAATTAACTTTTTGATCCTTTTGTAAATCTACAGATTCATTAATAGATTTAAATCCTATTGAACTTATTTCAATTTTATAAACACCACTTGGCAAAGTAATTGAGTAAAATCCATAGCTATTGGTTGTGGTACCATTGCCAATTTCTGGAAAGACGATATTGGCTCCAATTATTAATTCATTACTTTCCAAAGACATTACATACCCACTTAAGGTATGAAATTTTTCTTGGGATAATATGTATGAGTAAAATGTTAAAAAAAATAAAAAGAAAAGATTTTTTTTTAACATGTAATTAAATCAATAGTTAATCTAATACATATTAACAAATAATATGCCAACGATAATTAAACTAGGCTAATCTAGATTCTAGACCGTTTTTGATAGAATTTAAAAATTCTTGAGTGTTAAGATAATGAGATCTATCGAGATTTTTTCCATGAATTAGAAGAGCTAAATCTTTAGTCATTTGGCCATTCTCTACAGTTTTTATACAAACATCTTCAAGAGTTGAGCAAAACTCAATTAAATCTTTATTGTTGTCAAGTTTTCCTCTGTGAGCTAAACCTCTTGTCCATGCAAAAATTGAAGCAATAGGATTAGTAGAAGTTTCGTTTCCTTTTTGATGTTCTCTGTAATGTCTTGTTACTGTTCCATGCGCTGCCTCAGCTTCCATAGTCTTTCCGTCAGGTGTTACTAGGGTAGAAGTCATAAGACCTAAGGATCCAAACCCTTGAGCAACGGTATCGGATTGAACATCTCCATCATAATTTTTACAAGCCCAAACAAATCCTCCATTCCATTTCATTGCTGCTGCAACCATGTCATCAATTAATCGGTGCTCATAAGTGATGCCGATCTCTTCAAATTTCTCTTGAAATTCATTTACATAAACTTCATGAAAAATATCTTTAAATCGTCCGTCGTATGCTTTTAATATGGTATTTTTTGTTGAAAGATATAATGGCCATTTTTTTGTAAGAGCTTGATTCATACATGATCTTGCAAATCCATAAATTGAAGAATCTATATTATACATGCTCATAGCCACACCGTTTTCTTGAAAATTATAAACTTCCCAAGTTTTTGGATTTTCACCATTTTCAGGTGTAAATGTCATTGTAAGTTTACCTTTTCCGTGAGTAACTATGTCTGTTGCTTTATATTGATCACCAAATGCATGTCTTCCAATGCAAATTGGTTTTGTCCATCCTTGAACATATCTAGGAACGTTGTTCATTATGATCGGTTCTCTAAAGACTGTACCACCAACTATGTTTCGTATAGTTCCATTGGGAGATCTCCACATTTTTTTTAATGTATATTCTACTACTCTGTCTTCGTCAGGTGTTATTGTAGCACATTTGATACCCACGTTGTATTTTTTAATAGCTTCAGCAGAATCAATTGTTACTTGATCATCAGTAAAATCCCTATGTTGAATACTTAAATCAAAATATTTAATATCGAGTTCTAAATAGGGCAGAATTAGTTTAGATTTTATAAAATCCCAAATAATTCTTGTCATTTCATCTCCATCCAACTCAACGACAGGATTTTTTACTAATATTTTTTTCATCAAGTATTAAATTATCTTTTAACTTCCTTAATTCTAGCTTTCTTACCTCTTAATTCTCTAAAATAGTATATCCTAGATCTTCTAACTTTTCCTCTTTTGTTCACTTCAATTTTTTGTATTGCAGGTAAATTAAATGGGAAAATTCTTTCAATGCCAATAGTGCCTGACATTTTTCTAATTGTAAAAGTTTTAGTCAATCCAGTTCCTTTTATTTGAATTACAACTCCTTTGAAAAACTGAGTACGAACTTTTTCGCCTTCACGTATTTCATAATAAACTGTAATTGTGTCTCCGGATTTAAAAGAAGGGATTTCTTTTTTGGTTACAAATTCGTCTTGTACGAATTTAATTAAAGATTCCATTATGTAAGATTTTAAGTTTATTTAATACAACATACACGATTATCGTCAGTGGTTGTATCAAAATCGAATGCGAATTTACATTTTTTTTTTATTTCTCGAAAGAAATCAATCAAAAATATCGGGTCGTAATTTTTTTGTTCTTTCCAGAGCTTTATTTTCTCTCCATTCCTCAATTTTCTTTTGATTTCCTGATAAAAGTATTTCAGGGACTTTCATATCATTAAATGAAGAAGGTCTTGTGTAAACTGGTGGTGCCAATAAATTATCTTGAAATGAATCAGTTAAAGCGGATGTTTCGTTACCTAAAACTCCTGGGATTAATCTTATTATTGAATCACATAAAACTGCAGCAGCTAGTTCACCTCCAGATAATACATAATCTCCTATAGAAATTTCCATTGTGATTAAGCTATCTCTTACTCTTTGGTCTACTCCTTTGTAATGACCACATAGAATGATCAAATTCTTTTTTAAGGATAAATTGTTTGAGATTTTTTGATCCAACATTTTACCATCAGGTGACATGTATATGACTTCATCATAGTCCCTTTGACTTTTTAAAGAATCAATACATTTTTTTATAGGTTCAATCATTAAAACCATTCCAGAACCACCACCAAATTGATAGTCATCAACTTGTTTTCTTTTGTTTGAGGAGTAGTCTTTGAGATCATGAAAAAATACTTCAATTAATTCTTTATCAATTGCTCTTCTTAAAATAGACGCATTAAATGGACTTTCAATTAATTCAGGTAAAACGCTAATAATGTCAATTCTCATACTTATTCAAATATAAGTCTCTCTTTTTCCCCCTCAGGACTATAAAATATCATTTGATTAATTTTTGTGTTCGGATTTATTGAGGAAAGATCATCAGTATTTTCAATAATAAACGAGTTGATTTCCGTTAAAACATATCCTTTTGTAATTCCCATTCTGTATAAAGATCCATTTCTATTATTTAAAACTTTAATTCCGTTGGATAGATCAAGTTCTTTTAATTCTTCTTTGGACATGTTTTTTAATTGCATTCCTAAAAAACTAACATTTGTATTTTTTTCAAGAATTACATTTAAATTGATTTTATTATTGTCTCTAATAATACCAACTGAAATGTTATCACCAGGTCTTTTGGTACTTAAATAGCCGGAAAGATCCGAAAATTTAACAATTTGAATATTATCTAAGCTAACTATTACATCCCCTTTTTTTATACCAGATTTAGCGGCTCCCATGTCGGCTTGTACATCATTTATATAAAAACCTTCAGTTAAATTTATATTCAATTCTTCTGCTGATCTTGAATTTAAACCAAATCCAGTGACCCCAAGAAGACCTTTCTGAACATTACCGTATTCAATAATATCTTCAAATATTTTTCTGGCAACATTACTTGGAACAGCAAAAGAATAACCTACAAATCCGCCAGTTCCGCTGGTTATTGCAGTATTAATTCCAATTAGATCACCGTCAGTATTTACTAATGCTCCTCCGCTGTTTCCTGAGTTAACAGCTGCATCAGTTTGTATGAAAGATTGATTTTTTGAATCGTAATCATTTAGATCTCTTGATTTAGCACTAATTATTCCTGCAGTTACTGTAGAGGTTAAATTAAAAGGATTTCCAACAGCTAAAACCCATTCTCCAATTCTTGTTTGATCGGAATCTGCAAATCTAACGTATGGGAAAGATTCTTTTCTTTTAATTTTTAAAACAGCAATATCGGAAACTTCATCACTTCCTAAAAGTTCAGCCTCATAAGTTTTATTATCATTTGTTGTAACTTCAATAGTGGTAGCGTTTTCAATGACATGATTATTTGTAATAATATAGCCATCTTCTGAAACAATCACACCGGAACCCATTCCAACTCTAGTTCTTTCTCCTTGATTGTTAAAATAATCCCAAAGAGAAGAATTTGATCTTGAAATACTAGTGTTTTTTACATGAACAACCGAATGAATGGTTTTTTCAGCAGCTTCAACAAAATCAATATTCTTAATTGAACTGCTATTTGAAATTTTAGAAAAAGGATTGTATGCAATATTTACAACGTTGTCTTTTTCTTTGTTTTCATAACTTACTTCGTGATCGTAAAAATAGTTATGGATAGTTAATGCTAATAAACCTCCAAAAATTGAAACTAAAAATGTTAAAATTATCTTTTTCATTACAAAAATTTTTATCAAAATTAATTTTTTTGAAAATTAGAAAATATATTTTAACTACTTTTTAACAACTTATTGTTTTTATATCTTCGTCAAATATTTTTATGAAGATAAAGTTTCAAAAATTTCAAGGTACTGGAAATGATTTTATTATAATCAATAATAAAGATTTATCGTTTCCATCTAATAACAATAAATTAATTAAAAAACTTTGTGATAGAAAATTTGGTATTGGATCTGATGGTTTAATTTTAATCAACCCTTCTACTGATTCAGATTTTGAAATGATTTATTTTAATTCAGATGGTTACAAGGGATCAATGTGTGGAAATGGTGCAAGATGTTCTGTTCAATTTGCCAAAAAAAATAAGATTATAGTTTCTGAAACAACTTCATTTAATGCTTACGATGGTGGTCATTATGCTAGTATTGATCAAAACACTATATCTCTTTCAATGAGTCCAGTTACTGACATAAAAAATTATAACGAAGATTTATTTTTAGATACTGGATCTCCTCATTTTGTAAAAATAGTCGATAATTTGAGTGATTATAACGTATTTGAAAATGGTAATAAAATAAGAAACAATTCTTTATTTGCTGAAAATGGAGTTAATGTGAATTTTGTTGAACAAATCTCTGAAAATGAATTTTCAGTGAGAACTTATGAAAGAGGAGTAGAGAATGAAACATTATCTTGTGGAACAGGGGTTACTGCTGTAGCGATTTCAATGTTTCATCTTGGAAAAACAAATTCAAATAACATTAAAATTTCCACTAAAGGAGGTAATTTGAGTGTCGAATTTAAACATGATAATAAAGGATATTTTGATATAAAATTAATTGGA
>Ga0181563_10005475_pt1 | contig 11617 bp, 10 predicted proteins | sample 011ome_25_FD_133759 | JGI IMG/M metagenome (GOLD analysis project Ga0181563, IMG submission 133759) | Coastal salt marsh microbial communities from the Groves Creek Marsh, Skidaway Island, Georgia - 011512CT metaG (megahit assembly) | ecosystem: Environmental > Aquatic > Marine > Intertidal... | reverse complement strand
TATTATTTATCATAAATATATAAATATGATAAATAAATAATGTCATTCAAATGGTATGAATAATTGACATTCAAATGGTGTGAATAATTGACATTCGGGTATTATCATTATTTTTATTTTTATTTTTATTTTTATTTTTATTTTTATTCAGCTCGCTTATACGAGCAATGTTATTTAATAGTGGCGGGCAATTATAAATACTTTTAATATATTCAGAAAACAATCCAAAACTTTCAGGAACATCCCTAAATTTCAATAATGATGTATTATTTTTATTGCACCACATCATAAACCCTTGATGATCATTTAAAAATATTGCCGTCATAATATAATACGCAAATACATTTGTGTTTTCTTTATATAAATGACGCATATATGCATCACTTATATGATTATTGTTTGCAGTAATATATAAATTTTTATATTGTAACCCCATAAACCCTAATATTTTAATACATTGGGACAAAGAAAACATTCTCTCAATTTCTAAACAAAAATTTAAATTAAGTATAAACTCTTTCTTGTTTTTTTTATTATTTAATGAATTAAAGCTACAAAAAGCACAGTTGATAATTCTGGCCCATGTTTCAGTATATGCTTCATACATATTAAAATCACTGTTTATTGGAAATATCGTTTTGATTACATTTTTTAAACTAGTGTTATGTGTTGTGGCAAAATCTAATCCATATGTGTGAAAGGTTTCGTGTATAAACACTTTAAACCATTCTTCTTTTCGGTAAATAATAATTTGTCCGTTTTTTACACACGCCATTGTAAATGCGGTATTAATATGATTTGGTCCGATAACAGTTGATGGACTTGTTGGTAAATTTTTGGTAAAAGGTGTTGGGTAAATAAAGATATTTAATGTTTCAGTGCAATGTTTATCAGCATGGCTCGCGCACATATGCAACCATATATACATCATCCTCACATACTCTGTATACATTTTTACTTGTTTTAATTCTTCGTCAGAAAATAAAGTAAAAATAATAGTAATCTCTCGTTGTCCTACATTCCCACATGAAAAAATAAGTTGATATTGTTCATTTTCGGTTATATATTTCTGTATAGGTGCAGGGAAATATCGCGTATTTTTATCGTTGGGAACTTTAATGTCGTCTTTATTGGATGCCATGTGAACTAACTTACTTTTAAAACATCCATCGTTGAAAATGGTTTCATTTGCCTTATAAATATCATTGTAAAGAGAGATTATAATAGAATTATATTCTTTATTATTCTCTTTTGATAACTTTTGGGTCTCACATATTCCAAATGAATTAATAAAAGGTTTTATTATATTGTCGGTCTCACTTGAAAAGTTCATCTCTAATAATATATTATTAGATATTATTAGATATTATTAGATATTATTAGATATTATTAGATATTATTATTAGATATAAAACCTATATTGATATTCATATTGATTCTGTTATTTCTCTTCGTACCCGCATTAAATCATTAAATACAATTGCCGGTTTGCCTCGTGTAATATGTTCTAATTTTGCCTTTTTTGTTGCCAATAATAATTCTTTTAAATCAGCGTTTTGTGTGAATTTTGCGCGCATCGCGGACTCCATTTCAATCTCTCCACGAGAGAAATTTACACCGGCCGCCTTTTGAAAAAAATCAGGATCAATTGTTATATTCTTTGGGCGGACTAGTTCGCCTTTAAATTTACCTGATTTACCGCCAGCCGCTTTTGCCAATGATGCATCTGTGGCAATCGACGAATCGACCGAATCAAGAGAGAATTTTATATAAAAATCTTTATTATTGCGTTTAAATTTGGACGCCTGATAATAATGTTCTACTGATAACCAGCGATGACCATCTAATTTAAATTCTGCCGCCCAAAAATTTGATAATTTTTTACGCCAGTCGGGAATATGCGCCAATTCTTCATATGCCGCCGGTCCTTCAGATCCAATCGTTTCACCGCTACCTTTTCCGGGTAGTGGTTTACCAGTTGATTTACTATAAAACCGAAATACTGTTCCACTATTATATAAATCAGATGAAAGCTCTTCTAATGGTTCGGCCTCTTGTATAGTATCAATTGGCGGAACAAGCATAGTCGATGCCTGTATGTTTTCATCTGATGACATTTTTTTATTAAACTCCGCTATGCTTGAAGCATTGTTTTTCGTTTTTATTTTTAATGCATAATCTTTGAATTCGGGGATAAGACTGTAGAGGCCTGCTATTTTTTCCAAGCATTTTTCGGATACCAAAACCTTAACCTCGTCAGGCAATTCAGCAAATGTAAATGATTTATCATTAGTGTGGGTAATTAACTGATAATGATAACCGCCGTGATATGCAGCTAACACATAAAACGAAGGTTCAAAAATACCACGTTCTTCTAATGTAGTGTCATTATGTTGGCCACATTGTAAAACATTAAGTTCATCATTTTCTCGATGATGTAATTCTGAAAAAATAATTGTTTTAAGATTGAGCTCGCGTTCTAATGTTGAAATCGCCCAAGTGTCGGCCCAGAACTCCTTTGTTTTCATTTTTAATTTCAACATAGAGAGATTATCAATTCCATTCATAAATTCAAATTCTATTAATGTTTCGCGTGTTTGTTTTCGGTCGGACTTTAAAGAATCGTGCTTTTTTTTAATTTCAGAAGACTGGGTTTCCAAACTCATAAATAAATTACGGTCCTTAGTTTTTTTTAAGCTATCTATCATGGATGTATGTCGTTTAGCTATATTTTTTATTTCGTTTGTTAAAACTGTTTCGTTTCGTTTTAAATCATCGTAAATTGTTTTATAATTTTGAAATAATTCTTCGGTCGCATTATTTGCCAATATATCGCGCATATCATCGATTGATACATCTTGCCCGTTTTCTTCTAACGCCAATTGCAATACAGAAAAAAAACAATTTCCATCATACTTTACATCTATAATATCATAATTAGTGTTAGACATAAATTCTTGTATCCATTTTGCTTTTTTGCTCGTTTTCTTCTTCTCACTTTGTCCATTTGTATTCTTGGATTTCCCGAGAGTTTCCTTTTGTTTAATATTCGCCCTCTTATGTAATTTGTCGTAGGTAAATGAATATAACAATGGTTTATCAAAATGATTCAAATCAATATCGCCATCATCATCAATTATATTTTCTTGTTCGGAAGCTATGATTTCGTATAACCCAATTCTTAAAGTTATTTTATCATTCTCTACCAAATATATTGAGTAATAAACAATATTATTGTCTATATAGGTATAGTTGGGTTTTCCTAATGCAAAAGTTATGTTTTTATCAAAAATCGTAGTTTCATATAAATTCGCATCATAATCTAAATCAGAAGGGTCAATCTCGGCTGATTCTATGTAATTCACAGTAGTATCTAAGACAGAATTTACCATATTATAATATATAATGTGGTAATATTGTTTTTAATATAATTTTATATGTATGGTATTTTTATTGTATGGTATTTTTATTGTACTATATTCGTAGAACTATTCCTCATATGAATATGCTTACAAATAGTATAATCACCTAGATCTGTTCTCCCGCATCTACAAGTGAGCGGTAATGATTCTAATGGTTCATAAAAATATTTTATAAAATTATCTGGCCCACCAACATTATCAGTATTAATGTGATTTCCAAATTGATGTTTTTTAAAAACTGGATCTCTTATTATTATTTCGAAATCTAAAACGCAAATTTTAATATTATCTATTTCTATTATTTTATTTTTAAATTGTACACCATTTAATATACAAAGTTCTTCTTTAATTTCATGAGTATTATTTACTATATAATTCATTATAGTTACTTGATCACTTAAACTGTTGTATTTTTTGGATTTCATGGCATTTAATATTTTATTCATAAAGTTTAATCCTTCCTTTTTAATTATATAAAATCCTGAACATACGCCAAATCCTATTTTTTCACTACATTCTTTTGGAAAACTTTGATTACCCCCGATTTCAGTTGAAATTATAAAATCATAAGGTAACTTTACTATTTCTTCCACTTCCTTTTCTATTATCATATCCATATCAATATGAATAATAGGAACATCTTCTTTTAGTGCCAATTCAATATTTTTATTTAATCTAACTACATCCCACCAAGCATATTCATTTGTAAAAGACATATCAGCTTGGGTTATGTTACTATTATCATAAAAACAAACTTGTTTGGCCTTTTTACAAGTATTATTAATTCTATTTAACCAATGGGGTCTTATTCTATTATATTTTTGTCCAACGCATATTGTAGATATAATATAACTCATATTATTAATATATACGATTGTTTATTTATATTATTTATATAAATTAGTTTTTAACTATTAAATGGATTAAAACTAATGTATTTACTAAAATACGGGTCTTGTTTTAATTCTTGAATATTGCTCCATAAACGCAGTCGCTTCCCGACAATTATTTTATTTGCTGGTTCAGTCTCATAAAATAATAACATTTGAATTAATTCATCTTTTAATAATTTGTTTTTCCCCTTATAAATACCATAATACTGCAATATTTGAATTATTCCTTTTATTGTATAATTTGTATTGTAAAATAAGGTAAGGCTAACTATGTCGTAAATAGTGTCTTCCTCGTCATTATCCAAAAAATTTAAATCATAGTCATTTATGGCTGCAAATGCTCCTGATTTATCCAGCGTTTTATCGTCTGGTTCATTTAAAGTAAAACTAATATTTTGCATTATGAATATAATAAAAAATATATTTATATTATTTATTATTAATTAGCATAATAATTACTTTTTGATTTTATTAATCTCCATAAGAATATCCATATGCTTAAAAATAGTTTTATTTGAAATGCTAGGAGCTGATTTAGCCTTCATAATACTAATAGAACTAACATGTTCCATGATTTGAGTCCATTCCTTCGTACTCGATTTCAATACAGTTACGCTTGTTATAATCAAATGATAGAGTAGTTCCGATAATTCATCAACAATATTTACATTATTTTCTTTGCTAATATAATCAGTCATTTTTTCTTGTAAATCTTTAATAAGTTCTACAATAGTTGTGTTGGGTATAATTTGCTGTAGCATTAGATTGACATAAAATAATCCCAGCGCACGCCTTTTCTCGTTTTTTTTGTTATTGTTACAAAATTGGTCGTAATCTTTATCGGGACTACAATATTCAAAATCATCGAAAATATGAATATCTGTATTCAGTTTTTTGGTCAAAATGGATTGCATAAATTCATACTTTGACATCAATTCCTTATACAAGGTAGCGTACATACTAGAATAAAACCGATTACCACTCGCAATATCAAATATAGAATCACCGATTTTATTTAATTCAATAATTAAATCATCATGGTTTGTTTCTAAGCCAACAATCAAATTAATCTCTTCCATAATTTGCTGCATTAATGTATCATAAGTTTTCGTTGTCATTTTGTTCAAATGTTTTCGGATTTTATCAATAGACAATTCAACTCCTTTCTTTTTTTCCATCACTGTAGTTTTAAAGTTTCGTATCACGTTCCATTCTTCTTCAGAAACCTCTTTTACATTATTTCCACGAAAATGTTTATATGATTGTTGTCGTTTATCAAAATGCGGTGTTTTAATATATTCAGGCGCTCCAACATTTGCTGCTATTTTTTTAATAATATCAAGCGTTTCTTGTGGAAGTGAATATTCAAATCCTTCTTTTTTAATTCTATCATAATCCTCGCGAGTATATGTTTGTTTCGCTAGACAACAAGACATTTATATGTGCTAAATTATAATAAAAAAATATATTTATATCAATTTTTCAAATAATACTTAAACATAATATAACTATTAATATTATTATGTCAGATATTATAGATATAAAAAAAGAAAAAAGTGATGGTAATATTGATAATGATATTGATAATGATAATAAGGAAAAAGTGAATGAGCGTACAACTGAAATAAATGAATGGGAAGACCTCAATGCAAAAATACCATTATTGCGCGGTATTTATGCAAATGGTTTTGAAAAACCTAGCCCTATTCAAAAAAAAGCAATTCTTCCTCTTTTTTCAAAGAGAGATGTTATTGCCCAAGCTCAATCTGGTACAGGTAAAACTGCCTGTTTTTCTATTAGTGCACTAGAACTTATTGATACTACAAAAAATGTAACACAGGCAATGATTTTGTCCCCCACTCGCGAGTTATCCATTCAAACAAAGAAAGTAATCGATTCAATTGGTAGTTTGTTCCCTGATCTTTGTACACAACTATTGATCGGCGGTACATCTACAGACGATAATATTAATTTGTTGAGAGATAAAACACCACAAATTGTAATTGGGTGCCCTGGCCGAATCCATGATATGCTTAAACGAAAGCGTTTGTCCGCAGCAAATTTTAAATTATTAATTATGGATGAAGCTGATGAATTATTATCATTTGGTTTTAAAGACCAAGTCTATAATATTTTTCAATATATGCCGACAAGCATACAAGTTGCCTTGTTTAGTGCAACAATGCCAACTGAATTAAGTATATTAACTGATAAATTTATGAGAAATCCTGTAAAAATTTTAGTAAAAAGCGAGCAGTTAACTTTAGAAGGTATTCGTCAGTTCTATGTAGCGTTGGAAAATGATGAGGTAAAATATGAAACATTAAAGGACATCTATAGCTCTTTAACCGTGAGTCAATCGATTATTTATTGTAACAGTGTGAAACGCGTCAATGATTTATTTATTGCAATGAATAACGATAATTACCCGGTATGTCAAATTCACAGCAATATGACTAGGGAAGATAGAGCCCAAAGTTATGAGGATTTTAAAAATGGAAAACATCGGGTATTAATTTCTTCAAATGTAACTGCGCGTGGTTTGGATGTTCAACAAGTCAGTACTGTGATTAATTTTGATTTGCCCAATTGTGTTCATACTTATCTGCATCGTATTGGTCGTAGTGGTCGATGGGGTCGTAAAGGCGTTGGAATAAATTTTGTTACATCGCGCGATATGCGACAACTTAAAAATATAGAGCATCATTATCATGCTACGATTAATGAACTTACCGAAAACTGGGCAACATCATAATACTATAAACTCGTTTAATAATACCCTTATTATTCTTTATTAAAATATAAATGATGATTGATATTTTAAATTCACTTTTACAAAATAAAGAAAAACAAATGGAACATAAAAACACAAATCAGTTTAAATTACCGATCGAATATTTAGAAAAAAAATCAGAATTAGAACAACATACAATAATCGATTTAGAATTATTACCAAATGAACAAAAGGATTCATTATATAAATATGTGGTAAACCCAACAACGCCTTTTGGTGAAGAAACGATGCATCATTGGAGTAAATATTATACACCTGATACTAATTTTTTAAAAGAAAGTCAACAGTTATTAAAGAAAAAAATAAGTGCAGGTGAAATAACAAAAGAGAGACAAGATACCATCATTTGTATATGGAATGAAATAAAAAACGAAACAGGGTTTGCTGAAAAATACAATTATATTGAATACGAAAAATTAAGTTTTCTTAATAAAAGTGCAAAATTTTTACAATGCCTTAGCATTTATAATATGGCGTCGCCTTTATTTTCGTTAATAATGCCAATTTTTTTTTTGATTTTACCTTTACTTATAATAAAATTACGCGGGTTACCTATTACAATTGAAAAATACATTGAATTATTAAAAATTGTATTTAAAAAACATCAAATTGGAAAAATATTTGATTTATCAAATGCCAGCTTTGAAAAAATAATATATGTCGTTGGGTCAGGTATATTTTATCTTATACAGATTTATCAAAACATAATGTCGTGTCGTCGTTTTTACTCAAATATGAATAAAATACATACGCAACTATTTACTATGAGGGATTATCTATCAAGTACTATTAAAAATATGGATGCATTCAAAGAACATTGTAGCGGATTGAAAACATATGAACCATTTATCGAATCTATGGAAAAACATAAGAAAATTTGTCAGTATGTATATGGTAAATTTGCCGAGGTGACGCCTAATAAAATATGTATTAAAAAAATATTTCAACTTGGAACTATTATGAAAAGTTTTTATCACCTTTATAAAAACAACCAATTTCATGATACACTTGAATATTCATTTGGATTTAATGGTTATATTGATAATTTAATTGGTATACGCAAAAATATTTCATTGAAAAATATGAATTCTTGCAAATTCAAAAATAAAACCAAATTTACAAAAGCATATTTCCCGTCATTAGTTAATAGTAAACCTGTGAAAAATACATATAAATTAGATAAACATTTGGTTATAACCGGTCCAAATGCGGCAGGTAAAACCACTTTACTAAAAACAACAATATTTAATATTATAATTTCACAGCAATTCGGGTTTGGTTTTTATAAAAAGGCCGACATAATACCATATGATATGATTCATTGTTATATTAATATCCCCGATACTTCCGCAAGGGACAGCTTGTTTCAAGCTGAAGCAAAAAGATGTAAGGATATTTTGTCCCAAATCGATAATAATGAAATGGATAAACCAGATCAATTTAGCAAAAACCTAAAACATTTTTGTGTGTTTGATGAATTATACTCTGGTACAAATCCTTATGAAGCAATTAGTAGCGCTTTTTCGTTTTTAAAATATTTAAATAAAACCGATAATGTAAATTTTGTATTAACAACGCATTTTTTAGATTTATGTAGACGATTGGAAAAACACCAAGGTATTAATAATTATCATATGAAAATAGAAACAATAAATGATGATTTTAATTATACATATAAGTTAGAAAAGGGTATTTCAGATATTAAGGGCGGTGTTAAGGTATTAAAAGATTTAGAATATCCTATCGAAATTATTAACAATACAATGGATACTTTAAAAGAATTGGATATATAGAAATAGAAATAGAAATAGAAATAGAAATAGAAATAGAAATAGAAATAGAAATAGAAATAATTATAATTCGTTTAATAAGTATTTTAAAAATATATTCAATATTCAAAAATAATGAATATTTGCGGAACCAATAATAGCCATATTCCTCTCCTTATTTCTATTGCGTGTTGTTGCGCGTTTTTTGTATATTTTAATTTTCGTGTAAATGATGTTAAATTTTTAGTTGAAAAGCAAAACAAAGTATTGACATCGTTTATTACCAACTTTCAGCAAGATATTAAACTCGACGGTTCTCCTCAAATGCCGGTAGGAAAAATGAGTGCAGGTGAAAACCATATTGCTGCACCTGAAGCAATTCGGTCTGCTCAAGAATATGCGCAACAACAGGACGATGAAAAGATTATAGTATCTGATGATGAAGATGATAGTGAGATTGAGAGTGATAGCGAAGATGATAGTGAGAGCGAAGACGACAGTGATACTGAGTCGGTTACTGATTCTGATATCCCTTTAAAAATGGTTAATTTAAACAATATGTTTATTGGTAATATGGAACCCGATAATATGTCATCCATTACGATGGTTCCCGTATCATTTGAAGTATTGGGAGATGAATCTATTGAATCTTCGTTAAATATAGCATCAGATTCTTCTATTACTGAATTAAAAGAAGAAGAATTGAATTTAGAAGAATTATCATCTACTTCTACTAGTAATTACGAATCAATGAAAGTAGATGAATTACGAAAAGTAGTATCCGATAAAAATCTTTCCACAAAGGAAGAAGTTAAGAAATTAAAGAAACCCGAATTACTTGCATTACTTAAAAAATAAAAATATATAAAATAAAAATATATAAAATAAATAATTTTTATATTTATAAACTCATTTTTATAACGTATATATATACAAATGAGTTGGGGAACATGTTATACTGGTTCTAATAATATTCACTCTGATTTTCCTCCGATTATGAATGATGGTAGAAATTATACGAATTGGCAACCAGGCGCTGTTATAAATGAAAGCATCCGGGAGCAAGCTCAAATAAAATCAAACTGGAACTATCGTCAATATTTATCTAAGAATGCTGACGCAATTATTAAATATAATCAAATGAGTGCTTGTGGCGAATGTTGTGCAAATACTGTTCAATATGGAACGGGATCACCGGTGTCCGACAATACACCATATTTATATAAATCATGTTTAGATGAAACAAAGAAATATGGATATGAAAATAGCGATTTAAAAAATTTATATTTATCCGATGTTACTTTACAATCAAGAATGATTACTCCAGTTATTTCTCAATCTGATTTATTATATAACGGTATTCCCCGTGCAAATTAAATTAGTAACTATTTCAATAATTGTTTATGCAATAAGAGAAACATTATTGGAATGTAAATGAAAACTTGTATCTTGCATTTTCATCTAGTTTTGTTCTTTTGCCTAAAAAGATAAAATACTTGTTTGCCAAAGCATATTCCTTTGGTTTTTTATATCTCAATATTTTTAAACGAACCTTCATAATCATACCTACTTGCCATATACGCTTGTGTGTATACATTTTATTTTTGTATAGTTTTTCTAATTTATTAATAGTATTTTTAACATCTTCTACCGTTGTATATTTTATATGTATTGTATCTTTTGGGTTTTTATCAATATATACATCAAATGATTTTTTAGGATTTTCTGGATTGAAAAAAAATTGTTTTTTTGTTTTGTTTGTTTTGTTTGTTTTGTTTGTTTTGTTTGTATGGTTTTTATATTTTTTCCTTGTATTATATTTCATAAAATATAACTATATTAATTATATAACTATATTAATTATATAACTATATTAATTATATAACTATATTAAATATAATACTTAATAACTGGTATGAAGTTATTAAGTATAGATGTAGGTATAAAAAATCTGGCATATTGTTTATTGGAACATGATGAAAAGCCTCCTAGTGCTACTAATAACCAAGAAACAAAAATAATTTCTTGGGATGTGCTTAATTTATGTGACAAAGACCCAATTTGTAGTGAAAATTGTAAAAAAAACGCCAAATTCGCACACGCACACAGCTCAAGGTTTTTCTGTTTGACCCATGCAAAAAAATCAGGGTTGATCATTCCATCTACAAACATCTCTCTAAAAAAAATAAAGAAGATGAAATTAGTTGAATTACATAAGGTCGTATCTGATTATGCAGTTACTATTTCTGAGGATAGTATTAAAAAAGATGCTATTTTAAAAGATATTATGACATTTATGGATATAAATCTCTTACAATCTATTTCAGGCGCAAAGGCAAATGATATGGATTTAATTCAAATAGGTATATCTATGCGTGACGCATTTGATAAAGAATTGAAATCGCATATAGAAACAATTACGCACATTGTTATTGAAAATCAAATTAGTCCAATTGCAAATCGGATGAAAACATTACAGGGAATGATAGCCCAATATTTTATAATGAATAATAAAACGCAAATTTCTTTTGTTTCTGCTGCCAACAAGCTGAAAGGGCATGTCGGTGCAGAAGCCGACATAGAAACTGATACATCTAGTTACGCTGCCAGAAAAAAAGAAGGGATTAAGATAACATTGAAATTATTAAATGAGAGATTTTCATATTGGTTACAACATTTTTCACAACATAAAAAGAAAGATGATTTGGCTGATGCCTTTCTGCAAGGCAATTGGTTCTT
>Ga0181563_10005468_pt1 | contig 11622 bp, 10 predicted proteins | sample 011ome_25_FD_133759 | JGI IMG/M metagenome (GOLD analysis project Ga0181563, IMG submission 133759) | Coastal salt marsh microbial communities from the Groves Creek Marsh, Skidaway Island, Georgia - 011512CT metaG (megahit assembly) | ecosystem: Environmental > Aquatic > Marine > Intertidal... | reverse complement strand
GAAAGATACCGAAAAGTAGATCCTAGTGCAGTTATACTTGAACAACCGCATAAACACACTACTATGGGAAGAAGATTACTTGAAGTACAATGAGTTAATAAATGCATAATCAAGAAGCCTTTGTTTACCATCTTAGAAATACAAATAATGGTAGATATTATATTGGTTATCATAAGGGTACCGTTGACGACGGATATTTGTGCTCAAGCCGTAATTTTGAATTCTGGCTAGATTACGAGCAAGGTCATTCTTTCGAAAGATTGATTTTATTCTTTGGTACTAAAGAAGAATGCAAAGAAAGAGAATCTGCCTTTTTATCAAATTGCTTTTTAGATAAGAAATGTTATAATTTCTCTGATGGCAATGGTGGGTTTCTTTTAAGAGACTGTTATGTAGGGATGGAAATAGAAACAAAACGGCTAATCGAAGCCGATAAAGTATTACCCGAATACAACAACAAAAACTTTTTATGGTATACTAAAAAAGAATACGTAAAACTAGGTTATAAAGGCATATCCAAAGATATTAAAGATACTAAAACAAAATGGGGAAGAGTTAAACTTTTCTTCAGACAATTAATACGGAGATTAACATGAGCGATATTACGCTACACGAAGGTCAATCTCAGATCATTCAAGATCTGTTTGTAGACCAATCAGCCAGATATGCTGCTGTTTGTGCATCTCGAGGTTTCGGTAAGTCCTACCTCGCTGCTTGTGCAGCAGTATTAGCAGTTCAAGAGCTATGTCAACTTCCCCCAGAGGTTCCTAATAAAAACGTCTGCTTAATTGCACCTACTTACCAACAAACTGTTGACATTTACTATCCCCTTATTGCTTATCAATTTGGGATGGACGCGTACGTTGACAAGTCATCACAACACTCAGGAACATTTTGGTTCCCTAATAACGTAGTACTCAAACTATGGTCTTACGAGGCATCCGAACGCCTTCGTGGTTCTGGACAATACTTTGCAGTACTCGATGAGGTGACTACTTGGAAAGGCGCAGGAGGCTCTTTTAAGGAGTCTTGGGAAAGTATTATTCAGCCCTGTATAACAACCCGATGGTCTAAAGAAAGAGCAGAGGAATACGGTGCTAATTCCCCCGGTAGAGCTTTAGTTATTTCTACTCCTAGAGGTAAAGATTATTTCTATGAAATGTTTAACTTTGAAACAGTTGACGATGATTGGAAATCTTATCATTTTACATACAAGAATAGTCCTTATCTAGATACTGAAGAAATTGAAAGAACAAAGCACACTATTGACTACTTTCAGTTTAAGCGTGAGTATGAAGCAAGCTTTGACGAATCAGGCAATAACGTGTTCTATAACTTTAATAGATCTGAACATGTAGACCGAACTTTAAAAGACTTTGAACCCGGCGAGCATATTTATGCGGCTATTGACTTTAACGTTGGTATTATGGCAACCTCTCTGTTCGCACTTAGAGGCAATCAAATACAAATAATAGAAGAGTATCAGGGGCATCCCGATACTGAGACGTTAGCTAAGACTCTTAGAAAGAGAATAGACAAAGGTCATCCAGTGTCTGCATTTCCTGACCCTAGCGGTAGAGCAAGAAAATCCTCTGCTGCTGTTGGTAGAACTGACTTCTCTATTTTACAATCATATGGAATTGAAACCATTGCGCGAAGTAAAGCTCCACCTATGGTAGATTCTGTAGCTGCTGTAAACAGACAGTTAAAATTAGCGGATGGTAATATAAACTTTTATGTTCATCCTAGATGCAAAAATACAATTAAATCGTTAGAGCGTACTGTATGGAAAGAAAATAATCCAGACAGCGCTATGATAGATAAGTCAGAAGGTGTAGAGCACTTTTCTGATGGAATTCGTTATGCTGTAGAATATTTGTTTCCGGTTACGGCTGGTACAAAGGTACGCTCAAAACAATCACACAATTTTTAATAGGAGGCTGGTATGGCCAATACTGCTACATCAACCAACCGTAGCAAGTCAGTCGGCGATCCCTGTGCTCGCTATGAATCTCTAAAACCACTATGGCGAACAGCGCGTGGTATGTTAAATGGTCAATCTCACGTAAGAGAGTTAGATGCTTACTTAGATAATGTAGGATTCACTAATATTCTCTTACCGTTTTCCCCTAGTATGACTGCTGAACAATATAAGTTTTATTTAGCAGAATCTGAACTACCCGGATTAACTTCACAATATGTTAAAGTGTTAATCGGAGGTATGTTACGTAAACATCCTGAGATAGTGCTACCTGAAAACGCTCCAGAAGGTGCTATGGATTGGTTAAAGAACCACTTCACCTCTACTGGCAACTCTATGATGTCATTTTTAGATGAATGCTTAAAAGAGGAACTCCATACTTCACGAGCGTGGGTTATGGTAGATTATCCTTCTGTACCTAACTACGAAGCTCTTTCAAAAGAAGAACGAGATCTTATTAAACCATATCCTGTTCTTTTAAATGCAGAATCTGTAATTAACTGGAGAACAGGCGCTCACCCGGTAACAGGAAAGCACTGCTTATTGGCTTTAGCTTGTCGTAAATTTGAATCTCAATATCGATCTAATCCTTTACACCCGGATTATGTTGAAGTAGTTTATGTTCATAAAATTAACCCTGCTGGTATTTACATTGTAGAAAAATATGAGCTAAATGACACTCAAAGTGCTAACGTTACTTTTATTAACGGCGTAGAACAACAAGACTACAATGTAACAGGTGGTGCCCACGGAACTACTACGAATAACAGTGGATGGGAATTAGTAGGCACTTACGACCAAATTATGTCTAACAGTAACTACTTCCAATACATTCCTGCAGTGCCTCTTAACGGTAATATAGAAGGTGAAGAACCTATACTTATGCCTTTAATTGACAGAGAAGTGTCTTTATATAACAAAGTCTCTCGACGTAATCACCTGCTATTAGGTTCTGCTACTTACACTCCTGTTGTTATCTCTGATATGACAGATGATCAATTTGAAGATGTAGTAAGCGCAGGGTTAGGATCTTGGATTAAAGTACAACAAGGTGACGATGTTAAGGCATTAGAGACTCCCTCTAAAGCACTTAAGGACATGGAAACTGTAATTCAAAATACGATTAATGAAATGGCACGTTTGGGTATTCGAATGATGGCTGCTGAAAACGGTAGCGGTAGAGACTCAGGTGTTGCTTTAGAAATACGAAATGCGGGGCAATCTGCATTATTAGCTTCTATTAGTACTAAAGTATCTCAACAGATGCGACAAGTTATTACATGGATGCTTAACTGGGAATATGGTACGGATTATACTGTTGAAGATGTAAAATTCAGCCTTACTCCTGATTTAAATCCTGCACCTATTGGCGCAGACTGGTTAAGACTCGTTACGGAATGGTACCAAGGCGGTATTATACCCCGGTCTACTTTCTTAGATATTGCTAAAGCAAATGATATTATTGACTCAGATTATGATGATATGATCGGTCAAGAAGAAATTGGACAAGATGATCTTATTATGGGTGGATTAGACCCTCAACCTTTAGATGACGTTATCCGGACACAAGTGAACCAACCTGAACCACTAGTCGAAGATGACGACGAGGAAGATAAAGATGACTAAAGAAAATGACGGCGTTACTGAAATGCCTAAAAAGAAGCCCGGACGACCTCCTGCTCCTAAAGCTGTAGAATTAAAAGTAGGCTTAGAAAGCAAAGATGGTATGTGGAAGCTGTGTGAATTGCGTGGTGATGTTTGGATAGTTATGCCTACTGACGCCAACAAGCGAGCATACGGTAAAGTACCTATGTCTGCAAATGCAGTTAAAGAATTTTTCGGAGTATAATATGGGAATTTTTGATACAGATCAAGAAGTTGATCACATTAAAGAAGAGACCGTAGACTTAAAAGTTGGTGATGTTAACGAACACGGTTTTAAAATCATGGAAATCCGCGAAGATGGTGACCTTGTTGTCTCTACTCAACGCAAAGGTGGCCTTTGTAAGCCAGAGGATTTTGCTGATTATTGTTAATTAAAGCAAGGAGAGTCGTATGACTAGTGTAAATGAAGGCATTTACGATAGACAAGTAGACCATGCGGCTATGTCTCGTTTGTTTGAAGAAAACCTTCAGACTGACACCAAGCGTGTTATTAGGAGACACCGTAAAAACTTAGAGAAAATCTTTTCTTCTTCGGAAGTAAAAGCAGCTTTAAAGTCTAACGACTCTCGCGCATTTAATAAAATTGCTGATCCAGAAGTTAGAAGATTTGTAAAAGAGCTAGATGCTGCAACTCTAGCTACTTTAAGTGATTATGGATTAGTAGAATTAGATTTCACCACGAACAATCTTAACAAAGCATTAGGAAAGTATGCTACTGTAAGACGCCCCGGCGCAACTAGACTTCTTAATGAGATTGTAGGTGGAAACGTCCGAGGAGAGGGAACACTAAGCAGGCGTATTCAGGCACTAGGAACTAGCGAACTCAGCCGTATTGATAAGACTATAAAACAAGGTCTTAGAGAAGGTTGGAGTAATGCAGAATTAGTTAGACAAGTCAAGCGCTCAACTCGCTTAACAGAGTCCCAAGCTTCTGCGCTAGTGCGAACCGCTGTTACTAAAACCCAGACTACCGCCCAATTAGCGGTGCTTGAAGAAAACAAAGCACTGATGAAGGGCATGAGGTTTACTGCGGTATTGGATAGTCGTACAAGTGCAATCTGCGCTCATCACGACGGTAACGTTTATGAAATAGACGACACTCGTTTTATTCCTCCTTTACATTGGAGATGTCGTTCTACTTTAGTACCCGTCGTCAAGTCACACGATGAGTTATTGGCTAGTACCTCTCGGGACGTTAAAAAGAAAGCATTACAAGACCTTTCTGTACTTTCAGTTAAAAAGTTTGATGGTATGCCTATTAAACGTGAAAGTTATGGTCAATGGTTAAAAAGACAACCTAGGGAAACCAAGGTTCGTCATTTTCAAGGAGATATACAGAAAGTAGATCTTTTTGATAACGGTCAACTCCCTTTAGAGCGTTTTACCACAGCAAGTGGAAAACCCCTTTCTCTAACCGCTTTGCGTAGAATAGATAATAAGAACACTAATACTGTTCCTGTTAGACAAAAAGCACTAAGCCCAAAAGCTATTAACAACTTAACAATCGATGCTACCCGACCTAGCACCCTGCTTAGAAATAAAACTGTGGAAACACAATTAAAAACTTTTTATAGAGCAGAAGCAGCAAGCATCGCTAGTTCATTATCATTGGTTGATTTTAGGGGCACCTCTTTGGCTGGAAAACGCGTATCAAGGCGAAGAGCTAATAATGAATTTGATGAACGGAATATAGGAGTTGACCCCCTAACGGGTGAACAAAAATCTACCTTATTATATAATCCTGACTTTGAAGTCTTTCAGGAACGAATAGATTATTTAAATCAATCTAAGTTGCTCCCTAAAGAACAAAAAGAATGGATAACTAATTTTGTTATATCTTTAGAAAATGATGGACTTTCAGTTAACCAACAAAGTGCTGTATTAGAAAATTTACGTGTTGTTTTTGAACGATACGCTAGAGATAAGCAGCGCTGGTTAAACTTTGAAGCTGTTCTTAAAGCAGAATCAAAGAACTCTGTTGTCAATGTATCTCGTATACTAGATAGACGTTCTAGATCAAGAAGCCAACTTTATAAGTTTGGAAATGCTGATGCTGCTCAAGTTCAGATATTAGGCAGATGGACTACTTTTGAAGACATCGGCAAAAGAACTTTAACTAACCAAAGATACATAGATGAATGGGCTGTTGAAAACGGATTACCGTTGGCACGTAGTCTATATCTAAAAGGTCGATCTCCACTACGTACTTACTTTCCTACGTTTAAACAAAACTTACCCTCCAAAAAGAAAGTTAAAGATTGGGTAAAAGGTAAAATTAAAGAACTACCCGGTGGTAAGGCTTTCCTAAGAAAATACAACAATGAGCCTAGTGACTCTCTTATTACTAAGTTTTTAAGAGCTACAGATGAGAAGAAACGAAGGCTATTAGACCTTGAATGGTTTTATGTAAGAAAACGAGACGACTATCTTCAACGTAAATTAACTCCCGAATTTCAAAGAACTCGAATAGAAACTTTGTCTGAAATTATAAAAGACATCGCTACTGGGGAATCTACTGACTACGATTTGCTATCTATACAAATAGGTAAAAAAGTATATGCAAAAGAAGTAGGTGACTTAGAAGAGCTATTAGCTCCACCTAGTATTAAAACTTACCATAAAGTTGGATCAAACATTTTAGATGGCTTAAAAGAACAAGGTCTTATTAAAGTTGGTCTTAGGGGTGTTGTTCGAAGAGGCGTAAACGATTTGGAATCTGGAAGACCACAAATAGGTTCTTTTACTGACACTATTTCTAGAGAAGTTCAAATTATTTCTCCAGAGATGTTACAACTACAAAGAGCAGCAAGAGAATTAGTTTATTCTAGAAGAATCGGAATTACTAACGAAAGAGACCGTCTCTATGTTAAAGCAGGAAGCAAAAACTTCTATGATGCAAGAGGTAGAAAGACTTCTCAGAGTGTAGTTACTAGAAAAGCAGGTGGCAATTACGATCAAAATTTAATAGATCGTGACTTTGCAAATATGCTTAATCATGTAATGGACTTTGAGTGGGAAGTAGATAATGACTTTGCTGACTTCTTTTTAGCGCTTTCTTCTTTTAGAGACCCTAGAGGTAACGTTAAAAAATATGATGAGCTAAACAGCTTTAGAAAAATTATTCTTCAACGGGGTGAAGCAGGCTCTGGCCTTATTCAATCTTTGAAGTATCATAGAGAATCTGGTCATCGCTGGAGAAATTGGGCGCAAATAGATGGTAGAGGCCGTGTTTATACCCAAGGTTATTTGCATCCAGCTGGTGGTGAATTTATTCGACCCTTCTTGAACACAGCACAAGCTAAAAATATATCTCCTGCTGTAATGGAAGAATTAAGAATACAGTTAGGTACTCTTGTTGGAGAAGCGTTTAGCGTTCTTACTAATGAAGGTAGGCTACGTGCATTTAGAGAAAATGAAAAAGCATTCAGAGAAATTGGTGAATTACTATTAGCTAACACTCAAAGGGATCGTAGAATTCGTGAGTTTCTTGAGCATCCTCTTGTCCAAAGCATAGATGCTGAAGAAGTTCCTAAGTTAGCTAGATTCGCTTTAGAATACACTCGTATCTACAACCATGTAGATGGTGACTTTGATAACGTACGTTTACTTAGAAAATACAAAACACAACTTGGCAATGAAAACGATGCTTCTGCATCTGGAGCACAGTTAATCGCACTATCTACCAGAGATAGAGCATTAGCTAACGCTTCTAATATTTTAGCCACTGATCGTAAAAATAGACTATATGACTTGGTTGCTGAAAGAACTATGTCAGATCCCGCTTTCCAAAAGATTAACCCTTTAGGCTCCGACTTAAGTTTCGGAGATATGGCTAAGGCTGCTAAAGGTCAATCGATGGTTGCTTTTTACGGGGCAGGACAAGCTACTCAGGCTGGTGCAATTGAAAGCAAATTAGCTAAAGTACTAGCTCAAAAAGAGTATACTGTAATAACTGCATCTGAACTAAGTTCTTTTAACAAAGCCATAAATAAACAAATTGATTACTCAAAAAGAAATGGTGCAACGTCTGTGACAGCGCAACTAGAAAATCTTAAAAAGGAAATCAATTACTCAATAACGAACAACGCTCCAGTTGGGAATAAAATACTAGCTCAGACTAGAGATATACACCCTGACGCCGAGCTATTTGTACAAAAACTGACTAATGTCAGAGGTAACATTGTTGGCCCCGCTCAATTTAAAGAAGTGGCAAGAATAATGTCTGGACACCTCAAAGACATAGCACCTGTTACTGAAAACTTTGTGTCTTTCTGGAAACAGGTTGCAACTACTTACATTACTGAATCAGGGAAAGTAGATATCCCGTGGGTTACTGTAGATGGTAAGGTGTTGTATCAGCGCTATCGTCCTAGCGTTCAGGAAAGGATTTCATTTATTGATCCTGTGACTGGACGTAGAGTTAGCAACATTTACGAAGATACTGTTACAAGCAACAAGTTTAAAGGTAGATCCTCTATCATTGATGCTCGTAGCGGATTAGGTGTAAATGGAAATCACATGAATGACGCTTCCATTGTAAGAGCTTTTCACTTATGGGGAAGAAGAAACAAAGTGTATACCGCGACTATCCACGATGGTTTCTTTACTAACTTAGCAGATTCGCTTGATGCCAAATGGCAACTCAGGGGTATTTATGCTATGGCAGTTGAAGGAGACACATTAAGGAAAACTCTCAAACAAATGAGACGCGAAGGGCTTTCTAAAGAAAGTTACAATGATCTAATAAAACAAGCTAAAACACTTGGACTATTAGATCCTATAGACGGCATTACTGCTGTAGATATCCTTGCCAGAATTCCCGAAGGATGGGATTTTTATGGTATAGGACCGTAACCAAAACTCAATACTAATGGTCTGTGACCGAAAATAACTTAACTAGAAGGGCCGTGCCCAAAGGAAATACTAATGTCTGATAACATAGAAAACAATGAAGACTTTGAAGCTAATGCAACCGAGCAAAACATCGAAAATCAAAATTCTTCTCAGGAAGAATTAGCTAAGATTGTTGAAGCTAGAGTTGCTGAAGAATTAGCAAGTATCAAAGAGAAGCTAAACAACGCTTACTCTCAACGTGATGAAGCAGTTAAAAAGGCTGTAGCATTCGAAGAAGAGCAAAAGCAAGCTGCTATAGCTAAACTCGAAGAAGATGGAAAGCACAAAGAAGCCGCTGACATGAAGCTAGCAGAATTGTCTGCTCGTTTAGAAGAGCGCGATCGTCAAATTACGGAATTAACCCGTGATAGCGCCGTTCGTGACGCTCTAAAAGGCTTGGACTTCCGTAACGATACTGCGGCTGATTTCGCATATCGAGATGTCGTATCTCAACTTGTACAAGACGAGAATGGTCAGTGGGTACACCGTACTGGCGCTTCCGTCAAAGACTTTATTGATTCTTTCCGTAAGGATGAAGACAAAGAGTTTTTGTTTAAACCCAAGCAATCTTCTGGGACCGGGCAACAACAAAGCGTACCCGCTGGAGGATTTGATTCTAATAAGCCAATTTCTGAAATGTCTACGGAAGAACTAATGCAGGCTGCTGCATCTGGTGCTTTTGATAATTCTGGTCGTTGGCTATAAGTTTTTACTTTTTCACAATTAATATTCTCAAGGAATTAAAAAATGGCTATCTCTTCTAGTGCATTCGGCACTCTGAATAAAGCAATTTCTGCTTATACTGACGAGCTTTACACTCGTGCTAAGAAGCTAGTTGGAACCGAACTTGTTGGTTCTGAAGCTCAAATCAACCCTAACGGCGAAGACTTCATCGGTCAGGTTCGTTTCTACAAGCCTCTCGGCAACTACGCTGTTGGCGCAACTGGCGGTTCTTCTGAAGACGTAACTGGTTCTTCTAACGCCGTTGTTAACGTTGCAAGCCAAGACGAAGATTACGGTAAGACGACTAACATCTCTACCGAAGTTCAGACTTACATCAAGACCGTTCGCACCCACGGTGCAAATGAGTACATGGTTCAGTCTGTAATTTCTGGCGAAGATGGCCTCGGCAAGATCGCTCGTGATTTCTCTGAAACCCGCGCTGAAGACGAAGATCAAGCTCTCCGTGCTTGCTTGAGCGGTGTTATGAACTCTGAACTCAAGACTGCTAACGATCTGGCTCCTTCTTTGTACTCTGAAGCTTTCTGTGGCAACAGCCTCGACGCTGACGCTGCTAAAGGTTGGGGATACGTAGCTGCTGCTTCTGACACCATCGGAACTGGTTCTGACATCGAAGGTCTAGTTGACCTGTCTCAGTCTAGCCCCGGTCGTCGTGTTGAGCACATCATCCGCGCTATGGGTGCATGGTCTGACTACGCTCCTGATTTCGTATACATGGTTGTTTCTCCTGAAGTATACCTCGACATCAAAGTTGCTAACTTGGTTGACGACGAGCGTGTTACTGATGGAAACATCTCTTTCGAAACTTTGCTCGGCGGTGTTGTTCGAGTAATCGTTTCTCGCAACTTCGGCTCTAGCATTGGTACGGCTACCCACGCTGCACTGTCTGGTACGACCGAATTGTCTACCGTTAAAGTATCTTACATGATGCTTCCTTCTTCTCTGTTCATGAGCCCAGTGTCTGTTCCTAACCCTGTTGCTGTTGATCGCAACGAAGGTGTTGGCATGGGTTCTGGTCGCACGACCGCTTGGTACCGTTGGGGCTACGTAATGCATCCACGAGGCTACTCTTTCGCTGGTACGCAAACTGCTTTCGCTACCAACGCTGCTCTCGCTGGCTCTGTTGCTACTCCTGCATGGGATCGTAAGGCTGATCCTTTGAACCTCGGCATTCTGCCTATCTTCCACGCTTAATTATCTTAGGAGGTAACTGCTAATGGCACTAGTAAAAGGAATTAACTCTTACGTTACTTTAAACGAAGCTGACAGTTACTTCGAAGATCGATTAGATGCCGTTGCTTGGACAAATGCAAATGATGAACTTAAGGAACAGGCGTTAGTTACGGCTACGTCTAACCTTGATCAAAAAGAGTGGTTAGGGATTTCGGTCTCTGCCACTCAGCCTCTAGCTTTCCCCCGTTCTGGATCTTTTATGGATTCTAGTCGCGGAGTTCGAACTTTGTTCTCTAATACTTACTCTTTTGTAACAACAGATGAAACAGAGTCAACGTTAGCTCGAGATATTCAAATGCTTCGAAAAGCAACTTATGAATTGGCATATCACTTACTAAATAATGAAGGATTAACTGATAGCACTGGTACAGTAGAAAGTATTAAAGTAGGTTCTATTGAACTTACTGAAATAAGAAACTCTTCTACGACTGCTAAGGCAGTTAACAGTCTTGTTAATCCAATGCTAAGGAATAGTACACGATACTGGCGAGGTTGGTAATTATGTCTTTACGTAATAAAATCCTCCAAGGTGTCGATACAGCATTTGCTAAAGTTGGTGATTTGGCTGAAACTGTAACTTTAAAACAAAACACTTCAGAAAGCTATAATTTCACTACTGGTGAAAAAGCAACTACCGTAACAGAATCTTCTGTAACAGCAATTGTATTAGCTACTGAAGTAGACCCTAATGCTGAAGTCATTGGGGCACCTAAAAAGGAAGTTTTGATTAAAGAGAAAGAATTAGCAGATCCAAAACTATTTGACGTTGTAGTAATAGGTGGCAATAGTCACGTTATACTTTCCTTCAAACAAGAACCGGGACTGGTAACACTCTTGGTTACGGAGGGATGATGTCTAAATATGCAAATCTAATTTCTGATGTTGAAAGTGTTTTTGGTTCGAGTACTTGGACCGCTAATAATATTTCAACGTTTCCTTCTAATTTTAATATACCTTCAAATCTTAGCGAATTTGTTAAGATTGAAACATTACCTTTAAGAATCAATACTGATTATGGAAGGTTTGGAGTAGAAGGTTTAATTATTATACAAGTATATGTCTCTGCTAACCAAGGCGTACGGCGTCTAATGGAAGTCGCAGATTTACTT
>Ga0181563_10005463_pt1 | contig 11626 bp, 9 predicted proteins | sample 011ome_25_FD_133759 | JGI IMG/M metagenome (GOLD analysis project Ga0181563, IMG submission 133759) | Coastal salt marsh microbial communities from the Groves Creek Marsh, Skidaway Island, Georgia - 011512CT metaG (megahit assembly) | ecosystem: Environmental > Aquatic > Marine > Intertidal zone... | reverse complement strand
TGCCTGCGATCATTATCACCGTTGGCAAGAAGACCTCGATCTTGTTCGCGATGGCAATTTCGATGCCTACCGCTTTTCAACCAGCTGGGCGCGGGTCATGCCCGAAGGGCGGGGTGCACCCAACCCCGAAGGGCTCGATTTCTATGACCGCCTGGTCGATGGACTGCTCGAGCGCGGCCTGAAGCCATTTCACACACTCTATCACTGGGACTTGCCGTCCGCGCTCGCCGACAAGGGTGGCTGGGCGCATCAGGACAGTCCAAAGTGGTTTGGCGATTTTGCCGAAGTCATCTCGGGCTGTATCGGTGATCGCGTCGCCAGCTCGGCGACGATCAACGAGCCGTGGTGCGTGGCGTGGTTGTCACATTTCCTCGGCCATCACGCCCCCGGTCTGCGCGATATCCGCGCCGCATCCCGCGCGATGCACCATATCCTCCTCGCCCATGCCGAGGCCGTTGAGAGGCTTCGCGCAATGGGTCTTGGTAACCTGGGGATCGTCTTGAACTTTACCCCCGCCGAGCCGGCCAGCACCGCGCCCGACGACCAAGCCGCCACCGCGCGGCAAGATGCCATCGCTTATCGCTGGTTCATTGAGGCCATAACCAAGGGCACCTATCCCGAGGAGGCCCTCGCCGGTATGGCCCCGCATTTGCCGGCGGGCTGGCAAAACGACCTTGAGCGCATCTGCACACCGATCGATTGGCTGGGCGTCAACTACTACACCCGGGGTCTGATCCAGCAAGGCCAAGGGCCGTGGCCGCAAATTGCCGAGGTTGAAGGTCAGAACGCGAAAACTCAAATGGGCTGGGAAATTTATCCCGAGGGCCTTGCGAGCCTCCTTGCGCGGCTATCGCGCGATTATGTCGGCGATCTGCCACTATACATTACCGAAAACGGTATGGCGTGGGACGACCGGATCGAGAACGGGGCCTGTTTTGATCCCGAACGCATGGCCTATGTCGAGGCCCATCTGGCTGCAGCTCTGGCCGCATTGGCCAGTGGCGTGAACCTCAAGGGGTTCTTCTACTGGTCACTCCTCGACAATTTCGAATGGGCCTTTGGTTACGAAAAGCGGTTCGGGCTTGTCCATGTGGACTTCGAAAGTCTGGCGCGCACGCCAAAAGCTTCCTTTCACGAACTGAAATCGGCGCTGCGGAGATAACCGCTCGGACGACATTCAAACCCTCGAGCGATCCCGCATCCGGCCCTGATTGATCGGCAGGGCAGCGAGACAAACGCTTTTAATCACCCCGCCCCATCGTCTATCAACGCAGGCAAGTCCTCAAGCGCGCCGGAGTAGGTCATTGGACGGCATTTCTGCCAGAACTATCATCGAAGCTCTGCCGTTTCCTGCGATGATCATCGACCCTTCGCTGCGGGTCAGTGAGGCAAGCCAGCAGCCATCGGACATCTTTGCCGGAGCGTCGGCGGGGCGGCATCTCGCCTTGATCGTCCGCTCCCCCGACGTGTTGGACGCGGTCGAGGCGGCCTTGCGCGGCGAGACACCGGCCGATTGCGAGTTTGATCTGACGGACGGAAGGCGGCGCCGGACGATCATGGCGACCGCGCGATCTTTGGGGGCCGGAAAGGGCGCATTACTCGTCTTTCAGGACAAAACCGAGCTGTTCGAAATCGGGCGGATGCGAACCGATTTTGTTGCAAATGTCAGCCACGAGCTGCGCACGCCACTGACAACCATGTCTGGCATTGTCGAGACCCTGAAAGGGGTCGCGGGCGATGATCCGGCGGCGCAGGCCCGGTTTCTCGACATTATCGGTGAAGAGGTCGCCCGGATGAACCGGCTGGTCTCGGACCTGCTTTCGCTGGCACGGGTCGAAAGCGGCCTCATGGCCGAACGCACGCCCGTCGATATTCGCAAACTTGTTGCGCAGTCGGTCGAGCTTTTGGCTGGAAGGGCCGCGGATCTGGGTGTGAACATCCAAATATCCGCCCCCGAGGCGCCTGTCATGGCATCGGTCGACCAAGATCTTCTGCGGCACGTCTTTAACAATCTCATTGAAAATGCGGTGAAATACGGGCGGGCCGGTGGAAAGGTCGATGTTCTCATCGAAGAGTCGGCGGAAATCAGGTTGCCGCAAGGGCGGGCCGTGGCGATCAAAGTGCGCGACTATGGCGAAGGGATCGAACCACGGCACCTGCCCCGCCTGACCGAGCGCTTCTACCGGATCGACAAACATCGGTCGCGCGGTATGGGCGGAACGGGGCTTGGCCTTGCCATCGTCAAACACGCGATCGAACGGCATCGGGGACGTCTGCTCATCGAAAGCACACCGGACAAAGGCAGCACATTCACCGCCCTTTTGCCAGTGAGCTGAGGAAAATCGCACAGGCGGCCAGTGTTACACAGCTGTTACAGAGCTGTCGTAAAAGTTTTGCAGAATCGCCCTACCCAAGCGGCGCGTCACACCTGGCGCGAATGCCACAGGAGCTGCAAATGACTATTTTGAGGCTTGTCGCCGCTGCCGTGATCCTCACGTTTTCGACCGGTGCCGCCGTTGCGCGCGACCGGATTCAGATCGCCGGATCATCGACCGTTCTGCCCTATGCGTCGATCGTCGCCGAAGCTTTTGGCGAGAATTTTGATTTCCCGACGCCGGTTGTTGAATCGGGCGGCTCTTCGGCCGGTCTCAAGCGCTTTTGCGAAGGCGTTGGCGAGAACACTATCGACATCGCCAACGCATCGCGCGCGATCAAATCCAGCGAGATCGAGGTTTGCGCCGCCGCTGGCGTGACCGACATCATCGAAGTTCGCATCGGCTATGACGGGATTGTATTTGCGTCGGACAAGGCTAGCGCCGGGTTCGAATTTACCCAGGCTGACTGGTTCAACGCTCTTTCCGACAAGGTTCTTGTCGATGGTGCACTCGTGGACAACCCCTTTACCAACTGGGCGCAGATCAATCCCGCCCTGCCCGATCTGCCGATCCTGGCCTTCATTCCCGGCACAAAGCACGGCACCCGCGAAGTCTTCGAGGAAAAGGTCATCCTGACCGGCTGTGAAGAGACTGGCGCTCACGAAGCGTTTGCCGCTGCCAACGGCGGCGACGCGAAGGCCGCCGACAAGGCCTGTATCGCCCTGCGCACTGATGGTGTCTCGGTCGATATCGACGGCGACTATACCGAAACGCTGGCCCGGATCACCTCAAACCCCAATGGCATCGGCGTGTTTGGCCTGTCATTCTATGAGAGCAACACCGACAAGCTGCGCGTCGCCACCATGACGGGCGTGATCCCGACGGTCGAGGCGATCTCCACCGGCGAATATCCGGTGTCGCGCCCGCTCTATTTCTACATCAAGGCCGCGCATCTGGTCGAGATCCCGGGCTTGAAGGAATATGCCGAGTTCTTCCTCATGGACGAGGTTGCCGGCCCCGACGGCCCGTTGGCCGAATATGGTCTGGTCTCCGACCCCGAGCTTGCCAAAACCCAAGCCGCGGTCGCCGAAGAGCGGTTGATGAACTGACCCGAATTCAAGCAAATATCGAAGGGGGCGCCCTTGCGCCCCTTTCTTGTGGAAAGACAGGCAAAGAATGACCGGCCTCCTTCAAACGCAAAGCCCGCAAAGTTTGAGACGCGCTCGCCAGCGGCGGGTCGAAGCCGTTGGAATGGGGCTTCTCATCTCGGCCGCCTCGATTGCCGTCCTCGTCACGGTCGGGATCGTCCTGTCTATGCTGTTTGAGACGATCCACTTCTTCCAGATCTACGATTGGACCAAGTTCTTCTTCGGGACCACATGGTCGCCCAATTTTCGCGGAGACTCCGAACTTTCCATTCTGCCGCTGCTTTGGGGCACCCTCTATATCTCGGCCGTAGCCCTTCTGGTCGCTGTCCCGGTCGGGCTTTTCGCGGCGGTCTATCTCGCCGAATTTGCCGGCCCCAAAGTGCGGGCTGCGGCCAAGCCACTTCTCGAGCTGCTCGCTGGTATTCCAACGATCGTGTATGGTCTTTTTGCCCTTATCACTGTGGGGCCGGGGCTTGTTCGGCTTTTTGGTGAAGGTGGCTTGTTTGGGGTCGGTTGGATGGCTGGGGCAAGCTCTGTCCTGACAGCGGGGCTCGTGATGGGGATCATGCTGATCCCGTTCGTATCGTCTTTGTCTGATGACATCATCAACGCCGTTCCCCAGTCGCTGCGCGATGGCTCGCTTGGCCTTGGCGCCACGCGCTCCGAGACGATCCGTCAGGTCGTATTGCCCGCCGCCCTTCCCGGGGTTGTCGGCGCGATCCTATTGGCCGCTTCGCGGGCGATCGGGGAAACCATGATCGTGGTGATGGGCGCAGGCGCCGTGGCCCGGATTTCGGGCAATCCGTTTGAGGCAATGACAACAATCACCACCCGCATCGTCAGCCAGCTAACTGGCGACAGCGATTTCACCAGCCCCGAGACCCTTGTCGCCTTCGCTCTCGGGATCAGCCTCTTTGTGCTGACGCTGGCGCTCAACATCGTCGCTCTGGCCGTTGTCCGAAAATATCGGGAGCAGTATGAATGACATCCCGCACCACGTCACTTTTCGCCGCCAATCCCCAGATGCAGCGCCGCAAGCGGGCCGATAGGCGGTTCAGGATCTATGGGCTTGCCGCGATCCTCACCGGTATCCTTCTTCTAGCCGTGCTTTTGGGAACGGTGATCAGCAATGGCCTCGGCGCGTTCCAGCAAAGCTATCTCACCCTTGAGGTGGAGCTTCTTGAATCCAAGCTCGACAAGACAGGAAACCGCGATATCGAAGAGATCAAGAAGGTCACGACCTTCGGCTATGATCCGCTCCTGACGGCCGCGGCCGAGCAGTTGATCGAAACGCACAACATCCAAACCGACCTGCGGGCCAAGGATATCGCCAAACTTCTTTCGAAATCGGCCGTGTCCGACCTGAGGGACTTTGTGGTCGCCGATCCCACTCGGATCGGGAGCGTTGTCAGCTTTGATTTTCTGGTGAACGCGCGGGTCGATGGATACCTGAAAGGGCGCGTCACACGCGAGAGCGTTGCCGATGACAAGATGATCTCGGCCGAACAGCTCGACGCCGTTGACCAGCTGATCGCCGCTGGTGCTTTGGTCAAGCGGTTCAACGCAGATTTCCTTTTCGGGTCCGATGCGTCCGACCAGCGGCCCGAAGCCGCCGGGATCGGCACCGCCATGCTTGGATCGCTGGCCATGATGTTGGTTGTGCTGGTTCTAACGCTGCCGGTTGGCGTGGCAGCCTCGATCTATCTCGAGGAATTCGCCCCCAAGAACCGGCTCACTGACCTGATCGAGGTTAACATCTCCAACCTCGCCGCCGTGCCCTCTATCGTCTTCGGCATTCTTGGCCTGGCCGTCTTCATCAACGTCCTGCACCTGCCGATGTCGGCCCCTCTGGTCGGCGGTCTCGTCTTGTCGCTGATGACCCTGCCGACGATCATCATCTCGGCGCGCGCTGCGATGAAGTCGGTGCCTCCGTCGATCCGCGACGCCGCGCTCGGGGTTGGCGCGTCAAAGATGCAGGCGGTGTTTCACCACGTCTTGCCGCTTGCCGCGCCGGGCATCCTGACCGGCACGATCATCGGTCTTGCGCAGGCGCTCGGTGAGACGGCCCCGCTTCTTCTGATCGGCATGGTCGGCTTTATCGCTTCGACAGCGCCGGAAACGGTTGGCGAGGCGCTACTGGCGCCCAACACTGCGCTACCGGCGCAGATCTTTGAATGGGCCAAGCGGGCCGACCCTGCGTTCTATGAACGCGCTTGGGGCGGGATCATTGTCCTTCTTGTGTTTCTGGTTGCGATGAACGCTATCGCGATCCTCCTGCGCCGCCGGTTCGAACGGCGGTGGTAGGCAAATGGCAAATTTGAAAGGCCGTCTGGAATGAGTGCTTCGAAAATCAGCGCCCGCGCGTGCAACGTCTTTTACGGCGATACCCATGCGATCAAGGACGTGAATGTCGATATCGGCAGTAAATCCGTCACCGCATTCATCGGCCCGTCCGGCTGCGGAAAATCGACCTTTCTGCGGTGCCTCAACCGTATGAACGACACGATTGATACCTGCCGTGTTCAAGGGTCGATCACCCTCGATGGCGAAGATATCTATGATCCGCGCGTCGATGCCGTGACCCTGCGGGCTCGGGTTGGCATGGTGTTTCAAAAACCCAACCCCTTCCCGAAGTCGATCTTTGACAATGTCGCCTATGGGCCGAAAATCCACGGGATGGCCAAGTCGAAATCCGATCTGTCCGATATCGTTGAAAATGCGCTCCGCCGCGCGGCGATCTGGGACGAGGTGAAAGACCGGCTCGATGCGCCCGGCACCGGCCTTTCGGGCGGCCAACAGCAGCGTCTGTGCATCGCCCGCGCCATCGCGACCCAGCCCGAGGTCTTGCTGATGGACGAGCCCTGCTCGGCGCTCGACCCGATTGCCACGTTTCAGATCGAAGAACTGATTGACGAGCTTGCGAAAAACATCTCGGTGGTGATTGTCACTCACTCGATGCAGCAGGCCGCCCGCGTCAGCCAGAAGACCGCCTTTTTCCATTTGGGAGAGGTGGTAGAATTTGGCGACACCGAAGATATCTTTACGAACCCGTCCGATCCACGCACGGAATCCTATATCACCGGCCGGATCGGCTAGGCCAAGGAGAAGCAAATGCCAGAACATCACATCGCCTCGGCCTTTGACCGCGATCTGGAAGAGATCCAAGCCAATCTGATGCGTATGGGCGGCCTCGTCGAAAGCGCCATCCAAAGAGCGACCAAGGCCTTGATCGACCGTGACCCAGACCTTGCCGCAAAGGTCAGGGCCGACGACAAGAAAATCGACGCGCTGGATGAAGCCCTCCACGCCGAGTGCGCACGGCTGATTGCCCTGCGCCAACCAATTGCCAGCGATCTTAGAACCGTGCTTGGCGTGATGCGGATTGTCGCCAATCTCGAGCGGATCGGCGACTATGCCAAGAACCTCGCCAAGCGGACCGCTGTGCTTTTGGAGCTGCCCGAGGTGCCGGGGGCGTCGGGCTCGATTTCCCGCATGGCGCGCGCGGTTCAGGCGATGCTGTCGGATGCCCTTGAGGCAACGCTAAAGCAGGATAAGGCGCTGGCGGAATCTGTGCGGCACCGAGACATCGACGTTGACGAGATGTATGTCGCCTTCTTCCGCGAACTGGTAAGCTTCATGCTCGAAGATCCGCGCAAAATCACGGCCTGTATGCATTACCATTTCATCGGCAAAAATATCGAACGGATGGGGGATCATACCGTCGCAGTGGCAAATCAGGTGATCTATCAGGTCACGGGCCAGATGCCTGGCGAGGCGCGCGAGAAGGGCACCGAAAATCTCTATCGGCCCGGCGGCGATGGGGCAGCATGAGCGCCCTCTCCGCCCGCATACTTTTGGTTGAAGACGAGCCGTCGCAACGCGCGGTTCTGTCCTACAACCTGATGCGCGAGGGGTATCAAGTAACCGAAGCCAGCGACGGCGAAGAGGCAATGCTTTTTACCGAAGAGGCCGAGTTTGATCTGATCTTGCTCGACTGGATGCTTCCCGCTCTGTCGGGGATCGAGATTTGCCGCCGCCTGAAACGGCACAAGCGCACCAAGGATGTCCCTGTCATCATGCTTTCGGCGCGTGCCGAAGATGTCGATAAGGTGCGCGGGCTTGATACGGGCGCGGACGACTACCTCGCCAAACCCTATTCCCTGCCCGAGCTATTGGCGCGGATCCGGTCCCATCTGCGGCGCTTTCGCGCCGCCGCCGCCGGTGAGGCACTTGTGGTGGGAGACATCTCGCTTAATCCCGTCACCCACCGTGTCGAGCGCGCCGGCGCCGAGGTCACCGTCGGCCCGACCGAGTTTAGGCTCCTTGCCACGCTTATGGAGCGCCCCGGTCGCGTCTGGACCCGCGATCAGCTGTTGGATCGGGTCTGGCAAAGCAGCCCCGACACCGAGACCCGAACAGTCGATGTCCATATCGGCCGTCTGAGGAAAGCGCTCAATCTGGCAGGAGCGCCGGATCCAATCCGCACGGTGCGCGGATCGGGGTATGCCATCGGTTAGGCGCGGATACGGGTCGTCAAAACCTCAAATCGGGGTTGGCCTTCACCAGAAGCGCCGAAATTGACTGATACGAGTCGGACCATCGCCCCGAAACGCATTCACGGAACACGGTTATTATACGCCTAGCGAGGCCAGCCATTTCCTGCTCTTCGAACCCGGCGCGGCCCAAAAGATAGAAAGCTCTTGCCTGCTGGGGCCTACATTCGTGGACAACGAGATCGTCGATCGCGCTGGGAACCTGAAGAAGACAGAAAGCCGACGTCACCGCCCACCCATAGCCAGACTGCACGAAACGGAGCAAGCTATGTGTCGTGTCGAGGCTGAAACGGGCCGGTTCGGTAGCCCCCAGCTCTGCTGCGATCGACGCCGTGGCCGTTCCGAATTTGGAATTTCGGCCGAAAGCCACCTGTGGCTTTTCAAGAACCAGCCTTGGGAGTGGCATATCCGACATCTTCTTGGACGCAACGACGATATATGGATCGTGAAACAGGAAGTGTTGACCCGCCTTCGAGGGGAAAACAAACGGCGGGCAGTCAATCGCCAGATCGCATTGCCCCGCACGTAGCGAGTCTTCGATCCAAGGCGAGATTCCTGCCCGCAATTCCAATTTGTTCGCCAAATTGCCGGCCAACGCGAGGATCTCTGCCCCTAGGACGCACGACATGCTGTCTGACATGGCAATCCGAAGGACATCCCGCTGACTGCTTCCCTGCGCTCGCACGGTCGCCAACAAAGCCTCAAGACTGGCAAGCAGTTCAGGAAGCCCAACCAAAAGTCTTTCTCCTGCAACTGTGGGCTCGACCGAACGCGCATCGCGGCGCAGCAAGGACTGGCCGACTTGTTCTTCGAGCCGCTGCAGGTGTTGGGAAACCGTCGGTTGCGACAGGCCAAGGGATACCCCTGCGGCCGTCAGGTTGCGCTTTTCAGCGACGGCAACGAATGTCTTGAGAAGTGTTATGTTCAAAGCCGGATCATTGCCCATGATGATGCTTACTATTGTATATCCGCATGATTGGAAAGTGTGTTGCATGCCAAACCGGCGCAGCCATCTTGCTAGGCAATCTGGCAGGAGAGCGCGATGAAAACACACGCACAAGCGGTCGTGATTGGCGGCGGTCTGGTGGGCTGTTCAATCCTATATCATCTGGCCAAATTGGGCTGGACCGATGTCGTCCTCTTGGAGCGCGACGAGCTGACATCTGGCTCGACATGGCACGCGGCGGCCAACATCCACGGCCTGCATGACAACAACAATATCTCGAAGATTCAGTACTACACGATGAAGCTCTATAAAGAGCTCGAAGCCGAGACCGGCCAAGGGTGCGGCGTGTTTCAGCCCGGCTCGCTCTATCTTGCGCAGACCGAAGCAAGAGAGCACCAGCTGCGCCTGCAAGAGGCGAAGGCCCGCTATTTCAAAGCTGATTTTCACCACATCAGCCGCGACGAGGCCGAAAGGCTGCATCCGCTCGTGGATTTTGAGGGCATTCGCTGCATCATGTATGAACCCGATGGCGGCAACGTCGATCCTTCGGGTGTGACTCAGGCCTATGCCGCCGGTGCGCGGAAAATGGGAGCAGAGATTCACCGTTTCACGCCGGTCACCGCCACCATCCAGCAGCCCGACGGCACCTGGATCGTCGAGACACCAAAGGGCAACATCCATACCCAGTGGGTTGTCAACGCCGCTGGTCTTTGGGCGCGCGAGGTGGCGCGGATGGCTGGTATCGAATTGCCGCTCCAGCCGACCGAACATCAGTATTTCGTGACCGAGACCATCGCCGAGATCGAAGCCATGGCCCGGCGCCTGCCGTCGGTCGCGGACCGGGACGGCGAATATTACCTCCGCCAAGAGGGCAAGGGCCTGCTCATTGGCGCCTATGAACGCAATATGCGCTTTTGGGCCGAGGAAGGCACGCCGCTTGATTTCGCCCACGATCTCTTCCCCGACGATCTGGAGCGGATCGAGGAGAACATGATGCGTGCCATCGCGCGGGTGCCTGCCGTTGGATCGGCGGGGATCAAACGCGTGATCAACGGCCCGATGATCTGGTCGCCCGACAGCGCCGCCCTTTATGGCCCGGTGCCGGAGCTGCGCAACTATTTCTGCTGCACCGGCATCATTCCGGGATTTTCACAATCGGGTGGGCTTGGCCTGATGAGCGCCCAGTGGATCGTCGAGGGTGAGCCACAATACGATATGTTCGCGTGGGATCTCGCCCGATTTGGCGACTGGGCCGACAAGGCCTTTACCAAAGCCCGCGTGCAAGACCAGTACGCCAATCGCTTTAAGATCCATTTCCCCTATGAGGAACGTGCCGCCGGCCGGCCGGTGCGCACCCGCCCTGCCTATGAGATGCAAAAGGCGATGGGCGCGGTCTTCGGCCTCAATTATGGCTGGGAACACCCGCTCTGGTTCGCCCCCGCGGGGGTGGAGCCGCAGGAATGCTATGGCTTCACCCGCCAGCCATGGTTGGACCATGTCGGTGCGGAGGCCAAAGCGCTGCGGGAAAGTGTGGGTGTCATCGACATCTCGAACTTTGCAAAATACCGCATCACCGGCGCGGGCGCGGGCACTTGGCTGGATAAGGTTGTGGCAAATCGCGTGCCGACAGAGATCGGTCGCTCTTGCCTCACGCCACTGATCGGCGAGCGTGGCGGCATCGCGGGCGACTTCACAATCACCAAGCTGGGAGAGGACGATTTTTTCATGGTCGGCTCTGGCATGGCCGAGCGGTATCATCAGCGCTATTTCAATGCGGTGCCCCGCCCTGCCACCGTTGATTTCTCGAGCGCCACGGTCGACCTCTGTGGGGTCAATGTCGCGGGGCCGGAGGCGCGGACCTTGCTGACCCGTCTGACGCAGGACAATCTGTCAAACGAGGCCTTCCCCTTCATGCGCTCGCGCCGTTTAACCATCGCAGGGATCGACGCGATTGCCATACGGGTCTCCTTTACCGGCGATCTAGGCTGGGAGCTTTATGTGCCACAGGCCGAACAGGTCAGGCTATTATCAGCAATTCTCGAGGCGGGCCGCGATCTGGGAGTTCGCCCTGTCGGCAGCCGCGCTCTTTTGTCCCTCCGGGTCGAAAAAGGGTATGGTTCTTGGGGCCGCGAATACAGCCCCGAATACTGGCCACAGGAGGTGGGTCTTGACCGGCTGATCAAGATGGACAAGCCGGATTTTCTTGGCAAGGCCGCCTATGCCAAGCTCGCCGACCGCCCCCCGCGCGAGCGTCTGGTGATGATCGAGATCGAGACCGACATCGCGGATGCGGCCGGTGGCGAGCCAATCTTTTTGCCCGACGGCACTCCGGTTGGTCGGGTCAGTTCTGGCGCCTACGGGTTCTGCGTGGGCAAATCGCTCGCCCTCGGCTTTATCAAGACCGCCCATGTCGCAGCCGGAACCCGTGTTTCGGTGGCAGTTCTTGGACGGGACTACCGCGGAACCGTGCTCGCCGAACCACCTTTCGACCCCAAGGGCGCGCGCCTGAGATCATGATGTCCGATGATCCCGCGGCAGGACTGCTCCTTGAGTGCGAGGGTTGAATTGCGCTGAGAATGATCATCGCGGCGAAAGGTCAGGTAT
>Ga0181563_10005455_pt1 | contig 11631 bp, 5 predicted proteins | sample 011ome_25_FD_133759 | JGI IMG/M metagenome (GOLD analysis project Ga0181563, IMG submission 133759) | Coastal salt marsh microbial communities from the Groves Creek Marsh, Skidaway Island, Georgia - 011512CT metaG (megahit assembly) | ecosystem: Environmental > Aquatic > Marine > Intertidal zone... | reverse complement strand
ATATAGGCGTTAAGCCGTCCATCGAAAGTCTCATTACAGAACCTCTAACTTTATCAGTAAAATAAGATCTATAAGACTCATAAGCAAAAGACTCTGGATTTTTAGATATACCATATTCACCTGTAAAAGGTATTGTTTGCCCTAGCACATTTGATGTAGCTACTAACTGAGGACTACCATCAGCGTTAAACACAGCATCTTTATTTGCTAATATTTTTAAAACTTTATCTTCGCATAGCGTAACTAAATCAGAATCTCTAGTATGTAGCTTTTGTATACTACCATAAGTTGGATTTATATCTTTAGTTATTTTTTCTGCTTGTATAAACTGATTTAAATTATTAACACCACTCGTAGAATTATAAAGTCCTGAGTATATTAAACCATATTTTCTATGTTCTTGCTCATAAGGCTCTGTTATTGTAGAAGATGCCTTAGGTCCTTTGTCTATAGTTACTTGGTTAAAATCATCTCTAACTCTATTTGACTCAACACCATTTTGAAACGAGTAACAGTTAAAATACGCTAGATCTATAACGTTTTTAGAAACATCAGTATCTAATCTTAAAAAGAAAGAAGTGTTATTACCAGCAGCATCTTCAACTATAGGATCTGCTAGCCCAATAACTCTAGACCTAACAATACTTCCATCTGGTCTTGTTATTAAAGCTAGTGAACTATCGGTTAAATCAGCATCGTTAGCTATTTGACTAAGTTCAATAATATTATTATTCCAACCAACAATAGTAGTACCAGCTGCTACAGGCGGTATTAATCCTGGTGCTACTTTAACTTCTACACTAGATCCAATTGTAGCAAAATCAAAATTAGTTTTCTGATTTATACTAAGTGGAAAAGTACCATCTGTTTCGTAGTATATTTCTAAATCAGTATCTATTTTTGGCTCTGTTTCCCATATAGCTGGATTTTCAACAACTACTTGTTCATCATCAGAAACAAATTGTTCTTCTACAAACTGTATTGACACAGGTGTTGCAAGATCAGTAATACTACCTATTGGATTAGGATCACCGTTTGGTGATGATGTTGGATCTATATCTATTGGTATTCTATATCTAACTCTTCTATTATCAGAGTGACCAAACTCAAACATTTGCTCAAAAGAGTCTTCTATGTCTTGAAAAAGAGTAAGAGCCGTACCGCCACCAATATTATAAGCATCACTGTCGTAAAATTCTTGAGTATTATAGTGAGATAATAAATAGTCTTTTACAACCGGCCCATTTATTGTGTAAATAGTAGAGCCGCCTACAAATCTAAACTTTGTATTTTGGTTTAATCTACTAGTAACATCAAACTGATCCCCATGTGCTGGGTTTAAAGTTGGTGAACCCACAGTCCAATGTTTTATTAAATCATTTACGTCTTCCCAATCATATAAACCTTCATAAAAGGCCTCTTGCAGGCCGTCTGTTACAGGAAACGCCCCAGCTAGTGCAGCAAATAAACTGTTAGCAGCATTAACTTGATTGCTACCCACGTTAGCGGTAGTGTGCAAGTGTTTTTCGTTATCTTGAAACTGACTAGCTTGAGGTATAGTAGACTTTATATAACCAAAAGTTAAATCTATATATGTTTGCCCGGCCGGACCAAAATCACCATTAGTGTCGGTCCATATACCTTTACTATAACCTGTTTGCGCGCTCTCTGGTATTTCATCTGGAGTTATTGGTGTTTTTGGATCACTTAGTCCATTTATACCATTAACCATACCAGTGTTTTGCAAGTAAGTAGCACCTTGTTGACCAGGATATAAGCCAGCATAGTAAGCGCTATCTATAAACCAACTACCATTTCTATCAGGATCTACTTCATCATAAACGTCTATCCAGTCTGCTCTTGTATTTGTAGCATTACCAACTATAGTGCCGCCTGTAGTAGCAGTTGTAGCTTCAGAATTTGCATCTGATATATATTTAACATCAAGCTGTTTTACAGTTACTATTTCAGTTGTTGTATTAAGAGTTGCCTGGGCTATTATATAACTGTCTATTAATATATCTCTAGATACTTTTACAAAAAATCTACCATCAAACTGAGGATTATTTTTAACTTGTTTTTTATAAACTCTTATAGATAAATTAGCATTAGGAAGTGTAGCTGTTGTTGTGTCATTTAACCAAGCTTCTTCTAGATTTTTATCTAATTTTATTCTGTATATAGAATCTGTAGGATCGTCTGTAGATATAGCTGAAACATCATATTCTTGAGATGTAATAGTAGGACCACCAGATGTAGTTGTATCAGTTAAAAAGAACTGTACACAACTGTCTATAGTCTCTATAAGTCCATTTAAATCTGTAAGAGGCGCAGCAACAGTATCCCAAGTACTTTTATCAATAGCAAACTCTGCAGCGTCTAATAAAGGATATGGAGTTGCAAAAACTGTAGCAGCATTACCAGAACTGCTATTATCTACTAAACCATATATAGATTTTCTAGTTTTAATAAAATCAGGTGCTTCGTTAGATATTGCTAGTATTTTATATCTATTGTTTTGCGATACAGGATCAGCGCTTTCAATACCTTTTTTTAATATTAAAAATGTTTCTTCATCAACTTTGTTTCTGTCAGACGAAGGAAAACTAAGCCATATATTACCATCTTTAGCGTCATATATTCTATCCATAGCTAAATTATAATATTCGCTAGAAGTATCTTTAACAAAAACTTTAAAGTGTGTTGCCCACGATGGAATACTACCATCTAAGTTTATAGAAAAACGATTAGTTTTAGATGATTTGTTTATAGGAATATTAACGTCTGCTTCTTTGTTTGTAAATACAGGTGATTGTCTACCGTATTGATCTAAGTAAGAAACGCCAAGTGTATAGTTTCTTATAGATTTTATAGATCTTTTTTCATCAATATCTTGCCTGTTTGATAATTCAGCACTTAAAATAGATGAGTTTTGATCTAAAGTATAATTTTGAACATAATTACCATATACGAGCCTACTACCAGTTATTTCTTGAGCTAAAGCTTTTCTAGGTACATTATCAAAAGGTCTTAATGATTGATTATCAGGTAAAGCAGCTCTTATTTGAGTTGGTTTTACTTCATATCCACTTGTTAAATCTAATAAATCTGTACCCCTTATAGTGTCTATTGTGTAAACAGTAGGTGAGTTTGATTCTTTATATAGTAAATCTACTTCTATTACATCTTTTGGTAAGTTGCTATTATAGTCAAATAAAGTTGTTTTAACTATTTTGTTTTCCATACCTAAGTTAAACGCTTCTTTTGTATCGTATTTAAAATCACCTGTTTTGAATATTACATTTGTAAAAGGTGCAAAAGCAGAATACTCACCATCTTGGTATTTATATCTATAAGAATACCTTGGAAATTTATTTTTAAACGTTTCAGCACTAGATCTAACAACCCAGCTATAATCTATACTATCTGTAGATGTTTCTTCTGATATACTATTTACTTTTACTTGCCATATTTGATAAGTACCAGCTGTAGCTACAACATTACCTGCTATTAAAAAATCTGTTAAACCACTGTTTAGTTGATCTTGTAAGACAACAGAAACTTGATATTCATTTTGTATATTAGCCGCTTCGTCTGTAGGGTTAAGTTGTATGTAATCTCCTATATTTAAAATATTATTTGAATTACCATCAAATTTAAAAATTACTTGAGTTATTTGTGTTCCAACTGATACATTACCCAGTAACGCGTTGTTTTCATCTATTAAAAAATTAAAACCTCCACCAGAGCTAGTACCTATAATAGTACCAAAAGCAAAATCTTCGTCTTGTTCTGCTTGTACTTCTAATAAAGTTTTAGGAGTTTCTTTAATTACAGTAACGTGCTCTTCTCTTACTTGAATATTACTATTTAAATCAATATTTAACTTGTTGTTAATTAATAGTGTATTGTTTAATATAGGCGTACTACCAGAAGTATCTACAACTGTACCAGCGATACTATTTTTAATGTTTATTTTTTTAGGTTCAGAAAAATTATCTGTCCAAAAAAGCATATCATCTACAATATTAATACCTGTTATATACCTGTTTTTACTAAAGTTTAATACTCTAGGTTTTTGAAAAACTAAACTATCATAAGAAGCAGTACTAAGTATTAAATCACCATCTAATAATACAGACGATGCGTTTGGTATTACAAATGTAAAGTTTCCAAAAACAGGTATTGGTAAACTATTTGAGTCAACAAGAGTAAAGCTGTTATTATTTGTATCTATACTTCCAACCAAACCTGTAGTAAGAGTAGTTACTATTTCGTCACCAACAGATAACAAGCTTACATCAAAACTATTTAAATCTACATCAATTGTATTATTAGGTATACTAATAACATCTCCACTAGTAGTTGTTATTTTAGCTGTTATTGGATTATTTTGGTACGACACTCCTAGTTCAGCAAGAAAAGGTGGATTTTGATTACTATTTTGATCTAATTGTATTTTTTCAAAATCTGTACCGTTATTTGGAGTAAAAACAGTTAAACTATTTTGTAAAGTTAACTGATAAACTATTTGGTTAGTTCCGTCTGCAAAAGCAAGAGGCGTGGGCCCTATATTAATTATTGTATTTGTTTGGTAATTAGCATTTGTAGAATCAAACAGCTCTATTGTAGCGTTATTCAAGCTAGAAAAATTAAAAGCCATATTAGCGGGGCTTACATATATTGTATTGCCTCCTAGCATACCAGGATCTCCAGTTAATCCAGCGGCTACAGATGATATAGGCAAAAATATAGAATTACCTATAGAATTACTACTAGCTGAAGCACTGTAACTTTCACCAGATATTAAGCCTACAGTATTAACAGTATTACCAACACTACTTGTGTCGTAATCAAATGGCGTAACAGACCAACCAGCTTGTATTTGACTAGAAACGTTTGTTGGTAAATTATCTAAAACATTTGTATTAGCTTGTCCTTCGTTATTAGTAATAGTAAAAGCGTATTTATCTACAAAAACATACTCACAGCCATTTGGCGTTTTTCTCATTATACTATCAACAACAAAACCACCTGTAAAATCTTCAGCTATAACTTGAGGTGTTAAAGAAGTATACGGACTACCAGCATTCATCCAATATATAGTATCGTTTGTTTCGTCAGATATAGTACCAATAGTATTTATAGGAGCTGATTGATAAAGAGAGTCTGGACAAGCCTTTTCATTACCTAATATATTTTGAACAGTACCAACATCAGAATCTTCTGAAGTTGATACTTGTATATTCATAGCATCTCTATATTCACCGTTAGGAACAAGTCTTTCATCAAGATCCTTGTTCATTTTACCACCGGTAAAACTTTTATTAATCTCTGGCATTTAATTAGTGTTTTATATGTTTAGACTGACCTCTTAATGTTTGTGTAATTTCTTCTAATTTAATGTTTGATAATCTTAATTTTGCTTTTCTAGTTTCAGCAAATCGTTCTCTTTTAAATCTTCTAATAATATATTCTTGTACGTTAGCTCTTGTTGATAACATAGCGTAAACAATATGTTTGTACATAGCTTCTTCTGCAAACTTATGTACTTGCATTTCATTTTCTGTGCCAAGACTATCACTTATATAGTCTATTATAATTTTTTCACCGCTAACATTTGAGCTAAAATGTATTTTACCATTATATTCATCAATATAAAAACTACCGTTTATTTGAGACTCGCTTGGATCTAAACCGTATCTTTGCCCATGGTTAGGCCAATATACATCGTTTTGATAATCTTGATAATCACCTTGGTTGTTCTCAGATGGATTATGTGAACTGTAACTATCCCAAGTTGTAGAAGTAGGATCGTTTGTAATAAAACCTATAGTATCGTTAATAGCTACTTCTTTGTTTGTATCTACAGGATTACTTAATTCAACAGTAGAAGTTCCAACGCCTATTACCTTCGTAGCAGTTTGATTATTAGAAAAAGCTGGATGACTAATAAACATACCTACTTTTATATCACCAACGCTTGCTACATTAACAACAGTAGGATTTACATTTGTAGTTGTAATAGCTGTAGCAGTTGTTTCTACTAACTCTTGATTACCTAATCTTTTAGCTCCTCCTCTTAATTTACCTTGACCAAAAAGATCTATACGTGAAACTGATAACTGTTGATTTGTAGTAGCTGTAGCGTTTTGACTTGCGTCACCAGCTTGGTTTTTTAATGTTATAGATGTAACACCATCAGTAGTTGTTATATCATGTATATAACTAGTAGCCGTAAGATTTAAACCGTCAACTTTCATACCGTTTATTAAAACGCCACTATAATCTTTGTCTAAAACAACTACGTTAGAACCATCTGTTAAAGTACCAATTAAATCTATTTTAAACTCACCATCGTCATTTTGGTAATAAGTTTGTGGATTACTAGTGTTTTTATTTGGGTACAACGGGTGTTTTATACCAGCGCTATCAACACTTGATATTCTAGTATAATTAACATAGTCATTAGGAAGTTGTATTTGTAAAGAAGGCGGGATTGTTACTTCTATTGCCTTAAATGATTTTAGTGTGTCAAAAGATAATTCAGCTAAAGCTCTTTGCGCATGAAAAGCTACGTCTAGTCTTTTTGCTTTTGGTATTAGCTTATCTTCACCAACATAAGCCACTATAAATTGATTTATTATTTCTTCTAAAGAAATAAACTGATAGTTTTTTGATAATGACATTTATTTTATTGTTTTTCTTGTTGAATTTGCATTGACTCTAGCCCTTGACCACCTCTAGACAAATCTTCTCTTACCATAGCAATGCCTGCATATTTTAATATTTTATAAATCAACTCTGTTTCATCAGAAGGATGTAATTCAAAGTTAACGGAGTCACTAGCATTATGCAATGCTTTTCCACCTAACACATAAAAACCCCAACGAGGTTTTCGTGGTTTTCTTATGTACTCATACTGTACTTGTCCAAACTCAACGTCAAGCGGATGTACTACTATTGTCGTAACTCCAGCAGTTTGTTCAAAATTTTGCACGTAAATAGGTCTAGATTCAGTTGGAGCAGTAAGTCTACTTTTGTTTATATACAGTAACTCATTGTTGTCAACTTGCTCTACTTCTGTCGCGTTATTAACCATAACAGTGCCTAGTCTATAAACGCTAGCTCCAGTTGGATTTATACCGCACTCATTGCCAGAAGATAAGTTTGAAAAGTCTCTTGCTTTAAATATACTTATTTTTTCTTTTATATTGTCTTGTATATCTGCGTATTCATATGAATTACCAGCTTTAGTGTTTACTCTATTATATTGAGCTAAATCATAAAAATATTGTTCAAATATTTCTAGTTGAGCATTTTCAGCGAAAATATTAAACTCTTGAGGCGTTATATAACCTCTTTGTTCTTTGTTAGCAAAAGCTAAAACTCTTTGATATACTTTATTTATATTTATCATATTTTATTAGTAGTCACGATCGCCCCGTAGGGCGACCGCTCTACAGTTTGATTAGTTATTTAATCTTTTTTCTATATTTGTATAAACCTCCATACCTTCATCAGTTTTAAACCAATGTGCTAAAGCAGTGTATGGATGCTCGTCAAATGGTATAACCATTATTTTTCTACCAGTACTGCCCCATAAAAAGTTTCTTCTATCAGAAGATAATCTTAATATACCGGCTTCTACTGCTCTAATACCAAAGTTTCTTAGCATTACATTTTCATCATCCGCTAATTCTAAGAACAATTTAGGATTATTACGAGCAAATACTAGTAAATCTCTTCTAAGTTCCTTAGAACTCATCGTAGACACTCCAGATCCTTTCTCTACACGCATAATAGCTTCTGCCATATCTATATCGATACTTCTAGCAGCAGTTAATGCATCTACTTGCATTTCTAAAATATCTATTTCTTCTTCAGCTAATTTAGCTGGTTTATACTCTTCATATATCTTATCCCTATGAGGATGATATAAAGATAACAACTTTTGTAAAGTTGTTTTTTCTTTTGGTACAAACAAAGACCCAGATCTAAATACAATATGCTCTAGTCTTTGGTCGCCTTTCATTTCATCAACAAAAGGAGTTCTTTGATTTTGACAGTATTTAAGTTCTCTTTCATATCCTTTTTCTTCATCAAAATAAAATATATTTGCTGATTTAATTGATCTTGAAAGAGGTTTTTTATCGCCTTTCAAATTGTACATACGGTCTTTTATCTCCCACTCATCAGAAGATTTTAACCTTTCTCTTACTACTGGTTGTTCTTCAACCATTTTTTCTTCAAATGTTTCTTCAAACACTTCTTCTACTTGTGGTTCTACCACTTTTTTTGCTTTTTTTGCCATAATATAATATATAATAAAATTAATAAAATAAAGCCGAGGCCGAAGCCTCGACTTTTAAATATAAGTGCTTACTTCATTAACATAAAGTTGTTAGCACCTTGAGTAATTAAACATCTTTCAGATAACATGTGTATTGACATTGCATCTAAAGCAGACGTAGCAGCTCCAACAGAACCAGTAACCCAAGTCTTCATTCTTCGGTCATCAGTTTGAGAAGCTCTATATCTAACGTGTAAAAATGGTCGCTTAAGGTTCTTACCTAACATTTGGTCATAAACCGTAGATGTACCAGCAGGAACAATAACCCCTCTGATCGCGTTAGCAGAACTAGCATCATTAATACCACCTCTTGTAGCTTTGTCATTTAAGTATCTCATGTCAGACTTGTAGAAGTCATAAGAACCTCTTCGGAAACCTGAGAAACCTAAGTTTAATGCCATATCTTCAGAGTTATCAAATACACCGTAAGATGTACCACCAGCTCCGTAAGAGTTCATAGAAGCTAACATATCGTCAATAGCTAGAGATGTACCTCTGTTTACAAACATCATGTTTTCTTCAATAGCACCTTGATTATCAAACTCAGCTAAAATAGCGTCAAACTCAGCTAAATCAGTAGCAGCGTTAACACCAGTAACACCAGAAGTAATATTACCTCTAGACTCTATAGCTGCAAATAAACCTTCAGTACCAGCAGTGTCAGCTGTATTTAAAGTTGAAGAAGGCATAATATCAGAACCAGGAACTTCAGAAGCAGCAACAGCAAGTTCACCTTCTAACATTGCCATTTCTAAATAATCAGTAAATCTAGCTCTTGTGTCAGCTTCAGCTTTTAAATACCACATGTAACCAGTTTGACCACCTTCAGAAGCTACTTCGATCCAACCAATTCTAGAAACATCAGAACCTGATACTTCGTAGTAATCTTTAATAATAATTGGTTTATTGTCAAAAGTTTTGAAAGTAGGCTCGTTAGCACCTCTTTGATCAGTAGTATTTGTAGTACCAGTAGCTTTTACATAGCTTTGTCCTTTTCCATATTCAGAACCGTAAACTAATATAGTTGTTCCTTTTGAAGTAGTGTTTGCTGACAAAGCAGATGAACCATAAGGTAATACATCAAGTACAGCTCCGTTTACAACTGATACTAAACATTTGAAAACACCATCTGAGTTAGATACTATAATCGTATCATTAACTCTAATACCGTGATTTGCAGCTGTAAAGCCAGAACCAACGTTACCGTCGATATCATCTTCAATTGTTACTTGCGCGATGTTAGATACACCTGTACCTGGATCAGCACCAGCAGTTGCTGAGTTAACGTTACCTTTGTAAGATAAATGTAAACGACCCTGCTCAGACCAAATAACTTGATCAGCAGTCATCGCTTCTTCAGCCCCAACTTGAGATAAAAAACCTGAAATAGTTCTCGGTCCGAAAACTTCAGCTTCTTTCTCCATTAGGTCTGGTAAATATTGTTGAGCCCAACCCATATCTTGGTTGAAATCAATGTAGTTTGTTGCAAGTGTTTGCTTTTGTGAAGCAGCAACACTATTCAACGCACCACCAGGGTTTGAAATTGCCATAATTTTTAATTTTTAAATTGTTATTTTTTAAATTTGTTATTTTTAATTTTAAACTTAAAATCAGAAGAATTATCGCCTAGAACTTTAAACTTTAAACCACCTGCCTCAACTTGTCCATGAGCTTGTCTTGGACTCATATCTACATTTTTAGATTTTGACACGCTATTTTTAAGTGCATCTGATTTACCTTGTTCGTAGAAGTGTTTAGCAATAGCATCTGCGTTCATTGCTGTGTACAGAGATTTATGATAACCAACAGCATCTTTTAAAGCCATTTTTTTGTCCAAAAACTTTTTGGTAAAATTGTTTAAATCGCTCTGTGTAGTTTTAACCTCTTCAGCATTGCTCACGTTGAACCTATATTTTTTATCACCAACATTATATTCAAAACCTTTGAACTTGTCGTTAAAAACTTGATTAGTTTTTTGAGTAAAAATTTTTGAGTTCTCGTTTACTGTTTTTTGAGTTTCTTCTGACTCTTTGTTATATCTATTAAAGAAGTCAACAGCCTTTTGTTGTTCTGGCGTTAGCTTTGAACCAGCTTTGATATCTTCATAGTATTTGGACTTTCGCCCGTCCAGATGGGCTCTAGCGTCGGCAACTTGCTCTTTTAACGCTAATTTTTTTCTTTTAACTTCTTTTTCATCATCAACTTCTTCATCATAAGAAAAAGTATCTTCCATTAAAAAGTTTATTTCTTCGTTATTTAAATGAGGTTTTGTTTGCCTATAATATTCGTATAATAAGTCTTGATTATCTAATTTACTATAATCTTGATTAAGCTTAACATAATCATTTAAATCACCTCCAGTTTCATTTATAAAGTCAACTAACTTTTGTACGTTTTCAGGAAGTGGTTGACCAGTAGCCTCTGCCTCAGCAATAGCTTCTTCAACTTTTTCTTCTACTTCAGCAACTTTTTCTTCTGTAGACTCTTCAGTGATTTCTTCTAATACTGCTGGTTCTTGTGCTTCTGTTTCCTGTTGTACTTCTTCTTGTTCTTGTGAGGCGTTGGCATCTTCAGACTCTGCAACAACTCCCTCGTCGTTAGTGTTATTTTCTTCAACTTCATTTTCTTGTGGTTTTGGAGGTTTACTTAAATCAACCTTAGTAACATTATCGTCTAATATCTCAGGTTCTTGAACCATAGTTTGTTTTACTTTTGTAACATTACCTTTTGTTTCGTTTTTAGTAGGTTGGTTTTCTTTTTTTGTTTTTACTTTTATTTTGCCAGTTTCGTTGTCTACCGCTGGCTTTTCTTTTTGTGCCATAATATAATATAATAATAGTTAATAAATTTTTTATACAGGTTCAAAAGCATCTAGATTAAAATCGCCACTCATTATATCATTACCTGAAGACTCAAACTTTTTAGGTGGTAATTTGTTATTTCTTTGATTAATTAACTCTGATTGTTGAGTAGCTTGTATTCTAGTTCTTTCGTCCTTTCTGTCTTCTTTTTGTGTGTCTTTATCTTTTTGACTTTGTACCTCCATGCCTTTTAATTGCATGTTATAGTCAAACTCTAATTTCATTAGTTCTTTTTTCATCTCAGCCTCATAAACCATTCTTTGTGTGTTTATTTGAGCTTTAACTTGTTCTAACTCTATTTTAGACTGTGTTAAGGCTTGGTTTTTCTGTACTTCGCCTTGAGCCGCAGCTTGAGCAGACTGTTGGTTCAACATAGCTTGTTGCTGCATGTTTTGTTGTTGTATTTCTTGATCTCTT
>Ga0181563_10005452_pt1 | contig 11642 bp, 10 predicted proteins | sample 011ome_25_FD_133759 | JGI IMG/M metagenome (GOLD analysis project Ga0181563, IMG submission 133759) | Coastal salt marsh microbial communities from the Groves Creek Marsh, Skidaway Island, Georgia - 011512CT metaG (megahit assembly) | ecosystem: Environmental > Aquatic > Marine > Intertidal... | reverse complement strand
TCCCGCATGTGCTGCTTGCTCGGGGGCCAGCGATGTCGGCGTCATCCCCGGCTGCGTGTTGGTCTCCAGCAAGATCAGCCCCGCAACGCCCCTGCTCTCATCCCAGCGGAAATCCGTGCGGCTCACACCACGGCAGCCCAAAACCTTATGGGCACGCAACGCGTAATCCAAACAGGCGTCTGTAATCTCTTGCGGAATATCTGCAGGCACAACATGGCGCGAACCACCGGCCTTATATTTCGCATCATAGTCGTACCAGCCGTCCACAATAATATCGGTCACACCCAAAGCGCGATCACCCATGACCGTCGTCGTCAATTCACGGCCCGCCGCGTAGGCCTCGACCATGACCATCTCGGGCATGTTGTCCGCCATCGCAGGCGGGGCCTTGGCATCAGCCGCCACCAGATAAATCCCGACGCTGGACCCTTCGTTATTCGGCTTCACCACATAAGGGGGCGGCATCACATGCGCCTTGGACACATCAGCCTTGGGAACAATCACGCTCTCGACCACAGGCAATCCAACTGAACGATACGCAGCCTTCGTGCGCTGCTTATCAAGCGCCAGCGACGAGGCCAGAACACCGGAATGCGTGTAAGGGATCTGCATCCACTCCAGCAAACCTTGAACGCAACCATCCTCGCCCCAACGACCGTGGAGCGCGTTGAAAACAACATCGGGTGCGATTTCCATCAAACGCAAAGCGAGATCGCGGCCAGCATCGACCTCGATCACATCACATCCTGATACCCGCAAAGCTGCCGCGCATTCGGTGCCCGAACTCAACGAAACTTCGCGCTCCGCTGACGGTCCACCCATCAAAACAACAACTTTCGGGTTTGCCCTGCTCGACATACCCACCACCTTATTACGCAGACCTTTTTTGGCCTGTCAGTTCTTTATGCCACCCCTGCCTTGGGGCAAAATATTGTAGTATCAGCGAAACAGGACCCCTAGCGGTTGCCTATTCGCATAATTTCCCACTCTAACGTGATCTCACTGGAATCGTAAACCTTTTTCCGAACCAATTCGCCCAAATCTTCCAAATCAGCGGCAGTGGCGCCCCCCGCGTTGGTCAAAAAGTTGGAATGTTTGACGTTCATGATGGCCCCACCAAGCGTGGCACCTCGCATGCCTGCGTCGTCAATCACCTTCCAAGCCTTCAAATCATGCACATCATCGGCACGCCCTGTTGAGGAAAACCCAGCAGGGTTGCGGAAAGTTGACCCCGCCGTGCGGTCCTTCGTCGGCTGGCTCTCGTCGCGCTTGGCCAACTGCGCGACCATCCGCGCCTCCAGCACATCAGACGCCTCGTGAGGGGCGACCATCTTCGCGGCAACCACCACGGCACCGTCAGGCAAAACAGAGCTGCGATAGGCCAATTGCAGATCACCCGCAGGCACCTCGACCACTGACCCGTCACGCATCACAACCGTCACCGACTGCAAAACATCGGCCATATAATCGCCATAGCACCCCGCATTCATCCGCACAGCGCCACCAATCGTGCCCGGAATAGTGCGCAGGAATGTGAGGTTCAGCCCCTCTTCGGCGGCTTTGCGCGCCACATGCGCGTCCAGCGCCGCAGCTCCAGCCGTCACGACATCGCCGTCAATCGTGATCCCGTTAAACCCACGGCCCAAGCGGATCACAACACCTGAAATCCCACCGTCGCGCACAATCAGGTTCGATCCCACGCCCATCGGAAACACGGGCACCGAGGGATCAAGCGCCGCCAGAAACTGCGCCAGATCATCAACATCCGCAGGCTGGAACAATACATCCGCAGGTCCGCCTACACGCATCCACGTCAGGTCAGCCAAGGGGCGATCAGGGGTCAAAACGCCCCGCACATCTGGTAAATTCATTATCATGTGCGGCGCATAACGCGGCGCAACCAGCGCGTCAAATAGATCAGCGGCCAGCGCAAGACAGAGCCCCCCGCCGCCAGCGCAAACAACCCGACCCATGGGCCATTCTCATAGGTCACCCACCCCAAAATCGGCACACCAATCGCGATCATCATATAGGCAAAGCGCCAGTGCAAATCTTTGGAAGGAAACATCGCAACCACATTGGCCACGATCAACCACACCGCGACGGCGATAAGCGACATCATCGCGGCACCTGCGGCGTTTCACCCTTCGCGCGGGCGTAGAAATACATCAACGGACGGCGGAACATCGAGACGAACGCAGCCAAGGCCAACACCGCCGCGATCCAGCCGTAATCAAACCCGATCCAAACGATCAAAACAGGTGCGGCAATCAATAGGGTCACCCCCAACGGATACTGACGCCGCATCGGCAACATGGCCGTAAACGTGGCGACCAAAACCCAAAGGCACCCTATGATAAGCGATCCCGTCACTTTTCCAATCGCGCAGGCAACGCATTTGCCCAAGCCGAGATCGTCCCTGCCCCAAGGCAAACAACCATATCACCCGGTTTCGCCTGTTCACGGACCAAGCGCTCCAGATCGTCCTCGCTTGTGACAGCACGCGCATGACGGTGCCCATGACGGACCAGCCCCGCGACCAGATCATCGCGGGTCGCACCTTCAATCGGCTCTTCGCCAGCGGCGTAAACATCAGAAATCCCCACGACGTCCGCATCGTTAAAACACGCGCAGAATTCATCAAAGTGGTGATGCAAACGGCTATAACGGTGCGGCTGATGCACGGCGATCACGCGGCCTTCGGTTGCCTGACGGGCCGCCTTCAACACTGCCGTAATCTCAACGGGATGGTGACCGTAATCGTCGATGATCGTCACACCGTTGACGATACCCACGCGGGTAAAGCGGCGGTTCACACCACCGAATTTCTTGAGAGCCGTGCGAATTTCGTCCTTCTTCATGCCAAGGTGACGGGCAACAGCCACAGCCGACAGCGCGTTGGACACGTTATGATCCCCCGGCATCGGCAATTCGCAGCCTTCAATCAGCAGGCCTTCAGCCTGTAACGCCACATCAAAGTGTGCGACGCCAGCTTTATAGGTCAGGTTAATCGCACGCACATCCGCTTGGGCATTAAAACCGTAAGTCACAACGCGACGATCCGTCAAACGGCCGACAAGCGCCTGAACTTCGGCATTATCGGTGCAGCACACAGCAATCCCGTAGAACGGAATCCCCGACACGAATTCATAAAACCCCTGACGCAGGTTCTCGATTGTGTGCCAATGTTCCATATGCTCGGGGTCGATGTTGGTCACGATGGCAATGGTCGCAGGCAGACGGTTAAACGTGCCATCGCTCTCGTCGGCCTCAACCACCATCCACTCGCCTTGGCCCATACGTGCGTTCGAGCCGTAAGCGTGAATAATCCCGCCGTTAATAACAGTCGGATCAAGCCCGCCCTCATCCAATAGGGCCGCCACCATCGTGGTCGTCGTCGTCTTGCCATGGGTGCCCGCAATCGCGACGTTCGATTTCAAGCGCATCAATTCGGCCAGCATTTCCGCACGGCGCACAATCGGCAGACCCTTCGCGCGAGCCTCGTCCAATTCTGGATTGCCCGGCTTAATCGCGGATGAAATCACAACCACCTCGGCATTCGCCAGATTCTCGGCGCGCTGCCCTTCGAAAATCGTCGCACCAAGTGTCGCCAAACGGTCGGTAATCGGCGTGGCCTTCAAGTCAGAACCCTGCACCTGATAGCCGTGATTGATCAGAACCTCGGCGATACCGGACATACCAATGCCCCCGATCCCCACAAAATGGATCGCACCAACATCAAGAGGGAGTTTCGTAGCCGCAGCATTCATCTTATTATTCTTTCAATACTTATTTCTTGTCAGCCAACTCTTCGACCAGCGCCACAAGGCGGGTCGTCGCATCTGGAATTCCGCATGCCAATGCTGCTAGCGCCATCTTCAAGGCACCCTGCCCATTGCTCAAGACAGCCTCGATTTGCTCGGCCAGCGTTTTCACCGTGAACATCGCCTCAGGGATCAAAATCGCAGCGCCCGCATCCACCAACTGACGTGCATTGGCAGTCTGGTGGTCACCCGTCGCCGCAGCATAGGGGATAAAAATCGCAGGGCGGCCAATCACGCTCACATCGGCAACTGTCGATGCACCAGAGCGCGTAATCACCAGTTGCGCCTCGGACATACGGACCGGCACATCATCAAAGAACGGCTGCACATCCGCCGTAATCATCGCATCCGCGTAATAGGTCGCCACGCGCTCCATATCTTCGTCGCGGGCCTGATGGGCCACACGGATATTGCGGCGTATCTCGTCTGGCAATGCATCAATCGCAGGCGGCACAATATCGGACAAAATGCGCGCGCCTTGCGATCCGCCCATAATCAGGATCGACATCGGATAATCGCCAGGCGGAATATACCCCGCCCCTGCACGCTCCAAAACCGCAGCACGCACAGGATTGCCCACATGCACGCCCTCAACACCCGCGGGCAATGTCGTCGGCCAAATCCCGCAAGCAACCCGATCCACGTGCTTGGCAAACACAGCATTGGTGCGCCCCAGCACACCGTTTTGCTCGTGGATCATCCGCGGGATACGCAATGCCCAAGCCGCCGCCATCGCAGGGATCGCAGGATAGCCGCCAAAGCCCACAACAACGTCAGGCTTCTCGCGGAACATGCGCAACGTCGCACCACCAACCCCCGCCAAAATACGAAACGGCACAGCCAGCTTTGCAGCAATACCGCCTCGGGCAAAGGTTGCGGATTTCACCACACTGATCTCAACCGCGTCAGGAAACCCACCCGCATACCGCGCGCCGCGCTCATCGGTTGACAGCTTGACACGCCACCCCTTCGCCAGCATCGCTTCGGCCAGCGCTTGGGCTGGGAACATATGCCCGCCCGTGCCACCAGCCGCTATAACGAGTAACTTGCTCACCGCGTTCTCCGCATCAAAATATCGCCAATCTGGCCCTGTGGACGGGTCCGCGTCAGCGCAAGCAACATGCCCATAGCAATGCCCCCCGCGATCAAGGACGAGCCGCCATAAGACACAAATGGCAGCGTCATACCCTTGGCTGGCAGCAACCGCACAGCCACACCCATGTTGATCATCGCCTGCACACCAAAGGCACAAGCAAGCCCCGTGCCCGCAAGGCGGATAAACGGATCACGTTCTTTCATCAGACGCAACAACGAGCGCACGACAATGATCCCATAAAGCGCGATGATAATCAGCACACAGATCAAGCCGTATTCTTCGGCAGCCACCGCAATGATAAAGTCGGTATGCGCATCGGGCAGCGACCATTTCACTTGGCCTTCACCGACACCCACGCCAAAGAATCCACCCTCACGAATCGCGTTTGTGGCATAGCCAAGCTGCGTCGTGGGATCGACCTCAGGGTTCAAGAAACCATCAATACGACGGGCAAAGTGTTCGGAACTGGAATAGGCAAACGTGCCGGCGATCACGACCAAACCCGCAATGCCCGCCAATATCAACATCGGCGCGCCCGCGATAAAATACATAACACCCCATGAGAAAAGCACCAGACAGGCTTGACCAAAGTCGGGCTGCAACGCGAGGAACAGACAGATCACAACTGTCATCACAAACGAATAAATGCGGCCGGGAGGGCCACCAACCTCAAAACTCGCGGCCATCAACCATGCGGCGACAACAACAAATCCCGGCTTGAGGAATTCAGACGGCTGGAACGACGCAAAGCCCAGCGAATACCAGCGCATCGCGCCTTTGCCAAAGTCTGTCCCGAAAATCGGCAACCCCATCAAGGCAATAAACGATACCAAAAATCCGATCACAGCCAAGCGGCGGACCATCTGCGGCGTCATCATCGACACCCCAAACATCACGATCATCGCGACACCACCGAAAAACGCCTGGCGCGTCACATGGAGAAACGGCTGAAAACCGTTCTTACTGGCCAAAGGCGGGGAAGAGGCCAAGCCAAGCAGCAATCCGATCCCGAAAAGGATCAAAATGCACGACATTGTCCATTTATCAATCGTCCGCCACCATCGTGGAAGAATGGGTTCACCAGTGTAAACTGGGACCGTGCCATAGACCATTTCCGTCATGGATTTACCGCCAATACTGCCTCAACTCGCCCGATTATTCGGATCTGACACCAGCGATAGCCCAATTGGCCAAAGATTTCCACAACAATTAGCGCTGATGTCAAAACTGGCGCAAAGTCACCTAGACCTCTGGATCATACCCAAGCGATGCCTTCATTTGTGCGACAAGTGCGGGATGCAACCCGCCATCTTCGTCAAAATGCGGCGCGGGATATGTGGTTTCAAGGCATTGACGATGGGCATATTGCGTCGACATCATCCACACGCCCGTTATTTCGCCTTCCAAAACCACGACCTTCAGCTCCCCATCGGGAATGCCGCGCCCGCAAATCAGACAACTATGCCCGATATCCAATGGCTCCGACGACTGGGCCGCGATGCTCGCAGCAAGGGCGTCGCGATCGGGAGCGCTTTGCAGGCGCTGCAATAGCCCTTCATTCACGGCAAGCCATGCCTCGGGATTATCTTCAGACCAAAGCTCCAAGAGCTCCGAGCTGGTCATAACCTTGCGCACAGCGTCCTTCGCCGCGGCAATGAGCACGTCAGAGGGCGGTCCCATTTCGGCAAGAACCGGCTTGAGATCGTCTGGCAAATCAGGGGCCAAATGCCCCAACATGGCCGCAACACACTCTGCCGCCGCAAGCGCGTCGCTGGCCACATCCGCATCTGTCCAACCCCCATCAACGGCCCGAAACGCACGCTCAAGGGCTCCGATGTCGTTGACGCCGAAGGCAAAATCCAATGCGGCATCATTTCCAAAATTTGACTCTGACCACGTTCCCATAAGTTCCCCTTACGTCTTTTCTTCAGGCCAAGCGCTCGTCTGTCGCTCTGCCATCCCGTTTCGCGGCGACTTCCACGCCACCGCCTTTTGCACATCAGGCACCGTGGCCGTCAACAGCGCAGCGGCCGATTCCGCCCGACAAGATCTTCACCATTCTCATATCCCCCCTTGCGCCAAACCCGTTTTCACGGCACCTCCAAGCTATGCAAGTAAAAACCCTCATCATCGGCGCAGGTGCCGCAGGCATGATGTGCGCGGCCCAAGCGGGCGCGGACACGCTTATTGTAGACCACGCCAAGTCAGCGGGCGAGAAAATCCGTATCTCTGGCGGCGGGCGCTGCAATTTCACGAACATGCACACCACAGCGGCCAATTTCCTGAGCCAGAACCCGCATTTCGCCAAATCCGCGCTGAAACGCTACACACAATGGGATTTCATCTCGCTCGTGGCCTCTTACGGCATCGCCTACCACGAGAAAACACTCGGCCAGTTGTTCTGCGATGACACCGCCCGCGACATCATCTCCATGCTGCGGACCGAGATGAAAGGCGCACAGCTCTGGCTGGATACATCTGTTGGCGAAATCAGCCACAACGGAACGCATTTCCAAGTAGCACTGACCCGCGACGACCAGACCCACACTGTCACTGCCACCAACCTCGTGATGGCCTCAGGCGGAAAATCCATTCCAAAAATGGGGGCAACGGACCTTTCATATCAAATTGCCACACAATTTGGCCTCAACATGATCGAGACCCGCCCCGCCCTCGTCCCGCTCACCTTCACCGACGAACGCTTCAAACCCCTCGCAGGCACCGCCCTGCCCGTGAGGGTCACTGCAAACGGCACGACCTTTGAAGAGGCCATGCTTTTCACCCACCGCGGTCTGTCTGGCCCCGCGATCCTGCAAGCTTCTTCCTACTGGAAAGACGGCGACGCGATCAGCACAGACTTGATCCCGCGGACAAACCTGCTTGGCCATCTTAAGGCCGCCCGCAAAACCGACGGCCGCAAGCTGGTGACCACAATCATCAGCCAGCAATTCCCGTCAAAACTGGTGGCCTACCTCGCCGACCACATCGACATGAGCGGGACCATAGCCGACCAGTCCGACGCCAAACTCGAAGAAATCTGCGAAAACCTGCGCAACTGGGTTCAAGTCCCCACAGGCTCCGAAGGCTACCGCACCGCCGAAGTCACCTTGGGCGGCGTTGACACAGCCGACCTCGACAGTAAAACTATGGCCGCCAAATCCATGCCAAACCTCTACTTCATCGGCGAATGTGTCGACGTCACAGGCTGGCTCGGCGGCTACAACTTCCAATGGGCATGGTCATCTGGCTGGGCTGCTGGGCAAGCGATCAAAGCGACTTAACTTCAAAATCTTGCGCAACATCACCATGTAAAACAGCGAAGGCGACGATCTTCACTCTGCCAAAATCGCCTGCACCTGCGCCATGAAATCATCGCCGCGCTGTTCAAAATTATCGTATTGATCAAAGCTCGCACAAGCAGGCGCCAGTAGCACAACATCGCCGCTTTCGGCATCATTCGCAGCCGCAGCAACCGCCGCCGCCATCGTCGTGCAGACAACAGTCTCGACACCAATCAACTGACGGGCAAAATCCTCGGCCTCGCGCCCGATCACATAGGCTTTTGCAGCCGATCCGACGTGCGGCAGAAGCCCCGCAAGCCCGCCCTCTTTCTGCAAACCACCGCAGACCCAACGCACCCGCGCAAACGCCTGCAACGCCTTGGCCGCACTATCGACATTCGTGGCCTTACTATCGTTCACAAACCGCACACCATCCTTTTCGCCCACAACTTGGCTGCGATGCGGCAAGCCGCCAAATGACTGCATCGCGGCCTCTATCCCCTTGGGACTAAATCCCAAAGTCCGACACGCCGCATAAGCCGCACAGGCATTCTGATGATTATGTGCCCCGGGCAACCCCGCAATTGCGCGCAAATCAATCGACGCCACCTGCCGCCCCTTGCGGTACTCAGACAGGAACCCCTTACGCGCAAAAACGGTCCAGCCCTCGGTCTCCAACTTCTGACCTGACGACACACGGATCACACGATCATCAGCCGCACCTTCTGCCAACTGATTGGCCAAAAACTGACCCTCGATTTCATCGACGCCGATCACACAACGATCAGGGCCGCCCTCCGCAAACAAACGACGCTTGGCTGCAAAATACCCGCCAAGCCCCGCGTGACGATCCAAATGGTCAGGGCTGATGTTCGTCAGCACCGCCACATCAGGCGTCAGACTGCGCGCCAAATCCGTCTGATAGGAGGACAGCTCCAGCACCACGACCTCGCCGTCATGCGCAGGCTCAATATCCAAAACGCCACGGCCAATATTGCCCGCAAGCTGGCACGCGCGTCCATTCTCCACACAAATATGATGGATCAGCGCCGAGGTCGTCGATTTCCCGTTCGACCCCGTGATCGCAATCACCTTCGGGATCGTCGTGAAATCTTCCCACTCATCGGTGGCATAAGACTGGAAAAACAGCCCGATATCATTGTCCACAGGCACGCCCGCCGCCCAAGCCGCCGCGACCACCTTATTCGGTGTAGGGTATAAATGCGGGATCCCGGGAGAGACGATCAACCGCTCAACCCCGTCAAATCCACCCGCCTTGGTTAAATCACGGATCTCGAACCCGTCAGCTTCCGCAGCGGCCCGCGCGGCAGCACCGTCATCCCAAACGACCGCCTTTGCACCACCGGCATCCAACGCCAACGCCGCCGTACGCCCAGACCGCCCCAGCCCTAAAACGGCAATAGTCTTGCCCTCATACCCTTGAACTGGAATCATTTGCCGCTCCTTGTTTTTCCGCGCCCAACTGGCACCAAAGCAGGCATAAAGGCAAGCCGACGCCTCCAGCGACGAGAACACGTTGCGCGGGCGTGTCGGACATGCACGGCAAGTTGCGGGTCGTAGGCTTTCAGCGTGCAAAAATCGAAAAGCCCCGTCACCAATTCTGGCAACATCCCCGAAAATATCACCCCTGCCTCGCCTTCACGGTCAAGCCTTGCGCCTCAATCCGGTGCACGTCTGGTGCACGGTGTGTGACACGGCTTAACAGCGGGTCAATCGTTAATGCAACCGGATGCAAAGGTTAACGGACTTTCAGCGTCGCAAGGCCGATCATCGCCAAAATCAGGCTGACGATCCAGAACCGGATCACGATCTGCGGCTCTGCCCAACCCTTCTTTTCGTAGTGGTGGTGGATCGGTGCCATCAGAAAAACCCGCTTACCGGTCTTCTTGAAGTAAAGCACCTGAATGATCACCGAGAGCGCCTCCACGACGAACAAACCGCCGACAATTGCCAGAACGATCTCGTGCTTTGTCGCCACCGCAATCGCGCCCAAGGCACCGCCCAAAGCAAGCGAACCTGTATCACCCATAAACACCGCCGCAGGTGGGGCGTTGTACCAAAGGAAGCCCAAACCGCCGCCGATCAGCGCCATACAAAATATCAAAATTTCGCCTGAATCAGGCACGTAATGCAGGCCAAGCTCTTCGGAAAAGTCAACGCGACCAACCACATAGGCGATGATCCCGAATGTGCCAGCCGCAATCATCACGGGCATAATCGCAAGCCCATCAAGGCCGTCCGTGAGGTTGACCGCATTGGCAGCGCCCACAATCACGATCACCGAAAACGGGATAAACAGGAAACCCATATTGATCAGAACATTCTTGAAAATCGGCACCGCAAGTTGGTTTGTTAACTCAACAGGATGGTATTGCGCGGCCCAATAGCCCGCAATCGCCGCAATCAAAAGACCTAGCAATAACCGCACCTTACCAGACACGCCTGCGGTGTTTTGCTTGGAAACCTTGGCGTAATCGTCGGCAAAACCAATGGCCGCAAACGCCAGCGTGACAAACAGAACCATCCAGACAAACGGATTATCCAGACGCGCCCAAAGCAGCGTAGAGAACGTCAGCGCCCCGACGATCAGCAAGCCACCCATCGTCGGTGTGCCCGCCTTCGCAAAGTGCCCTTCAGGGCCGTCACCGCGGATCGGTTGTCCTTTGCCCTGCTTGCGACGCAGCACATTGATCAGCGGCAAACCAAAGATAAACCCGAACACGAGCGCTGTGATAAACGCACCACCCGCCCGAAACGTGATGTAGCGAAAGAGGTTAAAGAAATCGCCGCCGTCTGAAAGTGCGGTTAACCAGTAAAGCATATATTAAAACCTTCTTACGCGTCCAAAGCCTAAGCCCTGCGATGCCCCAATTTACGGATAGCGTCAACGACTGAGCTGACTTTACTGCCCTTCGAGCCTTTCACGAGCACAACATCGCCGGCGTCCACCAGCTTGCGAATTTGTGCGCACATCGCGGCGGCATCTTCGGCCCAGATGCCGCGCTGCGCCTCTGATAGCACTTCGTGCAGGTGCTGCATCCGTGGCCCTACGCAATGTACAATATCCAACGATTGCAGATGCTTGTCGTGCGCGATTGCGCGATGCATTTCAAATTCTGATGGCCCTAGCTCTAACATATCCCCAAGGATCGCAATGCGCCGCCCCTTCATGATCCGGCCCACGCCGTCACGCGGTTTGGCAGCTGCAAGAATTTCGAGCGACGCAGTCATCGAGGTCGGGTTTGCATTAAACGCATCATCGATCAAATCGATCGCGTCGCCCGAAATGGCGGGATCAAGTACCACCACCTCACGCGTGCCGCGCCCACCAGGGGGGATCCAAGTAATCATATCCATCGCCGCTTGCACAGGATCACCGCCCACAGCCTCCACGACCGCCAAAACGCCCACTGCATTCAT
>Ga0181563_10005447_pt1 | contig 11649 bp, 4 predicted proteins | sample 011ome_25_FD_133759 | JGI IMG/M metagenome (GOLD analysis project Ga0181563, IMG submission 133759) | Coastal salt marsh microbial communities from the Groves Creek Marsh, Skidaway Island, Georgia - 011512CT metaG (megahit assembly) | ecosystem: Environmental > Aquatic > Marine > Intertidal zone... | reverse complement strand
GAGTCCGGCGACGTCGTGGCGGGAAACGCCCTCCCCGCGCCCCCCTCCCCGCCTCCCCCCCCCCACGCCACGGAGGACAGCGTCCTCTGCACGCTCCCGCTGTCCCCTAGCCCCCGCCTGGTCCACCTCGGCTGGAACCGCTCACCGTCGGAGACGCGCAGCGTGTCGAAGGGCAGCACGCACAAGCCGCCGGACGCGCACGCGGCGGCGAGGAACCCGCCGCTCGCGTCGAAGGCGACGGAAACCGCGGGGTCGCCGAACGCCGCGGCGGCGGTGGTCTCGCGCCGCGCGCGAGGCAGATGCGTGACGCCCAGCTCGCGCATGTTTCCCAGGGACAACCCGAACGCGTCGTGGCTTCGTCGAAGCCACGCGCGTTTGGCGTCGTACGTCCGGCGAGTGTTTCGAGTGTTTCGAGTGGGGAACGGCGGCGTTTTCCGTTTTCGCGCGTCGTCGTCGTCGTTCGTCGCGGGCGAGACGTTCGTCTCGACGTTCGCGTCTTCCACGGCGATGTCGTCTCCGCGGGCGTTCGTCCGCGCGTACGCGAGTACCCGGTACTCGTACGCGCGTTTGCTCAGCGCGGCGCGCGCGTCGGCGTCGCGACGCGCGCGCGTCTCTTCGCGCGCCGCGACGTTCACCGTCGCGTCCTCGAGCTTGAGAAAGACGGTGGCCCACCGCTCGACGTTCCTCGCGATGCGTTCGAGGGCGTCGGCCATCCTGACGGGCGGGCGGAGACGCGCGGGCGCGCGCGCCTCGCCTTCCGCGGCATCGGTCGCCGTCGCGTCCGCGGCCGCTTCGACGGCGGGATCGCCCGCGGTCCCTTCGGCGTCCGTCGGCTCGCGTCGCTCGCGCTTCGCCGCCACGGTCGGCGAATCGAGCTCCCGGGCGTTGGCGATGTCGTTCGCCGCCGCGAGAGGCGCTCTGCGCAGGAACCCGAGGAGGCTACCCTGGCCCGCCACGGGAAGAGCGTCCCCACGCCGCGCGGGGCGGCCCATGGCACGCTTCGCGCGAGGTGCGGGGCGTCGCGCCGCGCGTTGTGCCGAGCAACGGGTGTGCCAACGTGTCTTCTGGGCACCCGGGTTTTTGATTTTCGCGAATTTGCTTTTCATCAGCACCACAGCAAGCCGCGGCTCGCCGCGGGCAGTCGCGAGGGCGCGAGTGGGCGGAATGCACTCGTTGGTGGGGTACGCGTGGGCGTTCTCCGCTGCTGCGAGCAGCGGATGCATGGACACGCTGCGCAAGGTGCGCGCACGCGCTCGCCTCCTCGCGCGCGCACGCCGACGCGCCTCCGCGGGTCGGCTACGCTTTTCTACGCCCGTGCCGTCTCGGCGCTTCCAAGACTTTCCCCATCGACCGGATCGACGCGGTGTTCCGTGGAAGACATCCCCTGTCCAGCCAACTCCCACGACGACCGAGCCACTGACGACGCCTGTTCCTCCCCGGATCCGCGCGTGACGTGACGGCTGCGCCTGTTATCGAACCGCCGCACGCGCGCGAACGCCTCCCCGCCCTCTGAAACGTCGCAGCACGGCGCGAACCGATTCGCGAGCAACGTCGAGCTGGTGGCGCTTCTCGAGACGACGAACGTGTTGATGCTGTTCTCGGCGCTCGCGTTTTTCGGTAAACTCGGCGAGTTCGCCGACGCGGTGCGCTCGGACGACAGGCGTCTGTTGACCGTAGCCGTCACGAGCGCGCTCATCAAGGCGGTGAGCTCGGTGTTGTTCCAGCGCGCCATGCAGATCTCGCCGGTGTCGCTCACGGTGCCGTATCTCGCGTTCACGCCCGCGCTGCTGCTGGTCACCTCGTACTTCATGCTGGGCGAGGTCCCCGAGGCGAGCGGCGTGGCGGGCGTGGTGGTGATGACCGCGGGCGCGTACGGGCTGAACACCGCGGGCGCGCACGGCGAGGCGGCGCGTCGCGACGCCGAGAAAAACGCCCCCGCCGAGCTCGACCGGCGCGCGTCCGAGACCCGAAAGCTCAGCCGCGCGTCGGAGGACCCGCCGCCTTCGGGCGTGACCACCGCGCGTCCCGAAGGGCTGGCGAGCCGCGGGAACAGCGCGGCGGATCTGTCGTCGCTGGTGGGCCCCGGCCCCGGCGACGACGAACGTTCGAACGTTCGTCCCCATCAAAATCTTTTCCAAAAAAAAAAGCAGCCGACGCGCCGACGCGGCGACGATTTCGCCGCCTCCTCCTTCGATTGGATGCTCCCGCACGAGCCCGGGTCTCGCCTGATGCTGCTCGTCGCGGTTCTGTGGAGCTTCACCTCCGACCTGGACAAGATGGGGAAACAGGCGTGCGACGCGTTCGTCGTGTTCGTCGCCGCGCAGCGCCTCTGCATGTTCGCGCCGACGTTCGCCGCCGCCGCGCACCGGCGCGGGGCGCGAAACGTGATGCGCGCGTTCACCGAGAACGTCCCTCTGCTCTTCGGGCTCGCGTCGCTGGAGATGTACACCATGACCGCGTACCTCATGGCGCTGGACCACCTGTACGTGTCGTACGCCATCGCCGCGAAGCGAAGCGGCATCCTGCTCAGCGTCGTCGGCGGCGCGCTGTTCTTCGACGAGAACATCGCCAAACGGCTGCCGTACGTGCTGGTCATCCTGGTCGGGATGACCCTGGTGCTGCTCGCGGGGGACGACGGCCACGACGAAGCGAGGGCGGGGAGGTGACAACGACAGGAGGCGCGGTCGGGAGGCGACGCGAGAAAAGCGTTTCGCGTAGGTAAAGCGGCGCGTCCGCGCCGGACGCGCCGCTTTACCTACGAAAAAAACTGTTCCTTCGACGATTTATTTTCTTCAAGACTAGTTACCCATACGAGCGTATCACCCAGTATTATAGTTACGAAAAGCTTATTAGACTCACGTTCCGGGCGCGAAAAGGATCTCTGGGATTTCTCCCCGCGAGCCGCCAGTTTCGCCTTTGAGCGCCTTCCGCCCCGCGCCTCTCTCTCTTGCCTCCGCGCGCCGTCCACAGGCACGCAGACGCAACTCGCCTGACAGGATGAGCGGCATAGAAGTGGAACAGGATGAGGCGGAGATCGAGATGTGGAAGATCCGCAAGGTGCGCCCCTCCTCGAGCTATCCCGTGAAAAAGCAATCGTGATATTGCGGCGGCCGAGGCGTCGGCCTTTTCCCGCGTCGCGCGCGAGGCATCCCCTCCCGCGGGCTCGCCTCCCGTCCTCCCTCCTCTCCCGAGCCGACGCTGACCCTCCGTTCGCGCCCACTTCCCGTCCCCGTCCCCGCCGAAAACCCGTGTGCAGCTCGTGAAAGGCCTGGAGGAGGCTCGTGGCAACGGCACGTCCATGATCTCCCTGGTGATCCCTCCCAAGGGCCAGATCAACTTGACCAACAAGATGCTCACGGACGAGGCCGGCACGGCGTCGAACATCAAGTCGCGCGTGAACCGGCAGTCCGTGCTGGACGCCATCGGCTCTGCGCAGACGCGCCTGAAGCGGTACAACAGCGTGCCTCCGAACGGCCTCCTGATTTACTGCGGCACCGTGCTGACGGATGAGGGCAAGGAGAGGAAGCTGAACATCGACTTCGAGCCCTTCAAGCCCATCAACACGTCGCTGTACATGTGCGACAACAAGTTCCACACGGAGGTGCTTTCCGAGCTTCTGCAGAGCGACAACAAGTACGGGTTCGTGGTGATGGACGGCCACGGTTGTCTGTTCGGGACGCTCGCGGGGAACCATCGCGAGGTGATCCACAAGGTTTCCGTGGATCTGCCCAAGAAGCACGGCCGCGGCGGGCAGTCGGCGCTGCGTTTCGCGCGCCTGCGTTTGGAGAAGCGCCAGAACTACGTGCGCAAGATCGCCGAGCTCACGACGCAGCACTTCATCACGAACGACCGCCCGAACGTCAACGGGCTCGTCATGGCCGGGTCCGCGGATTTCAAGAACCAGCTCATGCAGAGCGACCTGTTCGACATCCGGCTCACGCCCATCATCCTGATGATCGTGGACGTGTCGTACGGCGGCGAGAACGGGTTTTCCCAGGCCATCGAGCTCTCCGCGGACACGCTCGGGAACGTCAAGTTCGTCAAGGAGAAGAAGCTGATCGGCAAGTTTTTCGACGAAATCGCACAGGACAGCGGGAAGTATTGCTTCGGCGAGAAGGACACGCTGATGTGCCTCGAGATGGGCGCGGTGGAGACGCTCATCGTGTGGGAGAACTTGGAGATCAACCGGCACATCCTGCACAACAGCCAGACCGGCGAGGACACCGTCGTGCACCTCACGCCCGAGCAGGAGAAGAACGACAAGTACTTCAAGGACGCGGAGACGGGCGTGGAGCTGGAGTCCATCGAGAGCGGCTCGATGCTGGAGTGGTTGGCGAACGAGTACAAAAAGTTCGGGTGCCAGTTGGAGTTCATCACGGACCGGTCCGAGGAGGGGAGCCAGTTCGTGCAGGGGTTCGGCGGGATGGGCGGCATCCTGCGGTACCAGGTCAACCTCGCGGAGTTCGAGGTGGCGAGCGACATCGAGTCCGGAGCCAGCGACTCGTCCGACGACGAGGGCTACATATGAGCGGGAGTCCGCGGCCCGGTAGTGTAAAACGCGGGGCGAACCGGCGACGGCGACGGCGCCGGCGACGCGTTCGCCCCGAAACGGAGAGTCGGCGGCGTACGTCCGACGCTCATCATATCACACGTCGATCAAACGACACCACCGCACATGCGTTCGGAGAATTACCGCGCGCGAACGCTTTCGTCATCCTTCACGGCCACGCACGACCCGCCGTCGGGCATGAGCACCCGCGCGGGCGCGCCCCCGACGTTTGCCGTCGCGAGAATCTCGGGTGTCCGCGCACGCGGTTCGCTGGTGTCCGTCGTACCTGCGTCTCGCACTTCCCTATTCACCGCGGGTGTCACGTCCAGCCCGCCCTCGCGCGCGCACGCGCCTTCGCCGTGTGACTCTTCCCCCGTGGGGTTCCTCGCTCGCACCGTGCGCGAATTCCCGGCACCTCCGCGCGCGCTTGACGTCAGCCCCCGCAGTTCGCGCTCGGAGTCCCTCTGCCCCGGGTTGAGCCGCTTCGCGCGGTCCACGGCTTGTCTCACAGCCTCGCGGTCACCGCTCGAGCGCGCGCGGTTGATCGCGGCGACCGCCTTCTTCACCCGCCGGTGCCGACACCCCATCGCGCGGACGGTGAGTGCCCCCGCGGCGCCACGCCGAACGGACGAAAAGAAGATGCCCTTATTATCACGCGAGCTCAAAGCTCGCGAGAGGTGCGAGACGCGTCTGGAGGCGAGGAAGACGGAGGGAGACGTTTTCGAGCCGTCGAGTTCGATGAGCGAGACGTCGCGTGTATGACAACTCGACCCGCGACGCCCCCGTCTGGACGGTACCATGGTACGTCCAGCGCGGATCCCGTCGCGGGTTCCGTCCCCCTCCGCGCCTCTCGCGAGGCGCGTCGTCGAAAACACTCACACCCGCTTCTTTCCGTCTCGAACGCCTTCGCCCTCCGGAGTCGCGCCCGCCTCGCGCTCAGTGGGGCAGGTCGAACAACCCCCTGCCCGAGTTGATGGACTTGAAGAAGTCCGCGAACACGAGCGCGAGGATGGCCATGAGCTTCATGACGATGTTCAGCGCGGGGCCGGAGGTGTCCTTGAGGGGATCGCCGACGGTGTCGCCGACGACAGCCGCCTTGTGGATGTCGGAGCCCTTGCGCTGCACGACGCCGTCCACCATCACCTGGCCCTTCTCGACGTACTTCTTGGCGTTGTCCCAGGCGCCGCCGGTGTTGGAGGACGAGATGGCCATCTGGATGGAGGAGACGATCGCGCCCGCGAGCATGCCCGCGACGGCGTCGACGCCGAGGAAGATGCCGAACGCCAGGGGGGTGGTCATCACGAGGATGGCGGGCGGCACCATCTCGCGCAGCGACGCGTCGGTGGAGATGGCGATGCAGCGCGCGTGGTCGGGGGGGGCGTGGCCGGGCGTGCCCTCCAGCAGGCCGGGGATCTCGCGGAACTGGCGCGCCACTTCCTTGACCATCTCGTTCGCGGCTTGGCCCACGGACTTCATGGTCATGGCGGAGAACCAGTAGGGGATCATCGCGCCGAAGATGAGCGACGCGAAGATGAGCGGGCTCACCAGGCTGACGTCATTCTCGGCGAGGCCCGAGCGCGTGACGAACGCACCGAAGAGCGCGAGGCCGACGAGGCACGCCGATCCGATGGCGAAGCCCTTGCCGATGGCGGCGGTGGTGTTGCCGGCGGCGTCGAGCGCGTCAGTGACGTCGCGCACGTTCTCCGGGAGCTCGGACATCTCCGCGATGCCGCCCGCGTTGTCGCAGATGGGGCCGTACACGTCGATGGCGAGGCAGGTGGAGAGGTTGGCGAGCATGCCCAGCGCGGCGAGCGCGACGCCGTACATGTCGCCGAGCCAGAAGGAGATGTAGACCACGATGGCGAGCAGCGAGACGGGCAGGATGGCGGACCTGTACCCGAGCGCGAGGCCGTAGATGATGTTGGTGGCGGCGCCCGTCTCGCAGGACTGCGCCACCTCGCGCACCGGCGCGTACGAGTGCGAGGTGTAGTACTCGGTGATGAAGCCGATGAGGCACCCGGACCACAGCCCCGCGATGACGCACGCCCACGCCTTCACGGGCGTGAACGAGATGATGTCCACGCCGTTGACGCGCGCGAGGTCGAAGGAGGAGGGCAGGAAGATCGCGGCGAGCCCGTAGATCACGGGCGTCAGCACGAGCGTGGTCAGCCCGAGCTGCACCTTGAGCACCGTCTCGATGTCCGCCTCGTGCTTCACGGGCATGATGTTGGTCGCCATGAACGAGCACAGCATGCACACGATGATGCCGCCCGCGCTGATGGTCACGGGGAACATCAGCCCGGACCAGCCGCCGCTGGCGATCAGGGTGGGGGAGTTGGACGCCACGACGAGTGCCGCGCAGGTGGCCTCGGCGAAGGAGCCGAACAGGTCGGAACCCATGCCGGCGACGTCGCCGACGTTATCGCCGACGTTGTCGGCGATGGTCGCGGGGTTGCGCGGGTCGTCCTCCGGGATGTCCTCCACGACTTTGCCGGCGAGGTCTGCGCCGACGTCGGCGGCTTTGGTGTAGATCCCGCCGCCGACGCGCCCGAAGAGCGCGATGGCGGAGCCGCCGAGGCCGTAGCCGGCGAGGCACTCGGTGAGCTTGAGCGCTTCGCCGGAGCCTGCGACGTCCCACTTCGTGAAGTGAAGCGTGTAGAAGTGCGCCAAGACGAAGAGCACGAGCATGGAGAGGCCGACGAGCGCAAAGCCCATCACGGATCCGGCGCGGAAGGCGGTGTTGAAGGCGTCCGTCCAGGCGTTGGGCCCGGCCGCCATCACGGTGGTGCGCGCGTTGGAGTACACCGCGACCTTCATGCCGATCAAACCGGAGACGATCGAGGTGACCCCGCCCGCGACGAAGGAAACGGCGGTGAGGCCGCCCTCCTCGATGTGGAACTCGCCGCCGGTGTACGAGACGAGCAGGAGGACCACGATCCCGAACGCCACGATGAAGTACGCGCAGATGGTGTACTCCGCCTTGAGGAAGGAGTCGGCGCCCTCGCGGATGGCCTCGTAGATGCCGATGAGCTTGGTAGTGTCGATGTTCACGCCGGAGACAAGGGTCTCCTGGTTGCCCCCGCCGGGGGCGCCGGTCAGGGAGATCCGCGACACGAGCTTGAACTGGAACAGCGCGAACAAGATGCCGATGATCGACGACACGATGATGAACGCATCGGTCGCCGCGGGGGACGCGATGGAGTCGGCCATGGCGACTCGGGGGGTTACGTTGAAGGACGCGTGGTCGTGAGACGCGCGCCGTTCGAAGTGACTACGCGCGCGTCTCGATCGCGCGCTCCGAGGTCGTTAGGGATTGGGTATAATCTTTTTAACTGTCATAATATCTGGCGCCGCCGCCACATGCACCCCCGAACCACCGATCACGGTCTAAAAATACAGACTGCAAAACCAAGCGAATAAACTTCGGGGTTTTTTCCCGCCCAGTTTTCGAAAAAGCGCGATTTGAAGCCGGAATGGCCTTTTCGGCCTTTCGCGAAAACCGCGATCGACGACGATCGCGGTTTTCCGATCGAGCCTTCCGATGAACCCGCCGAGGGGAACGAAATCGCCTCTCGGAAGTTCCGTGCGTTTCGTGTCGTGCGGCGAGTAGCCCGCCCGGTGCCATAGTGCCCTCGCGCCGACCTCGTCGTCGCCGCCGTCGCGCACGCACCCAGCGCCGGCGCAGCTCGCTCGCGCAACCTCCCCGCGGGCGTCCCGGCCTTCGACGCGCTCCGGCGTCTCTACGACAGGCGCCATGGCGTCCCGAGACGCGCTCGCGGCCGTGGACGCGAACGCGGTGGATCCCTTCGCCACCGGCGCGGTGCCTCGCGGCCCCCCGCGCAAACCCGCGGACGCCAAGGTCATCACGTACTCGCGCCGGCGCAACAAGGCAGCCGCGGCGAATCGCGTGGCGAAGCGCGACGCGGACGGCCTCGCGACCGCGCTGGACGCGCTCGCGGTGGCCACGCCGACGCGTGCGCGCGAGCCCGCGGAGTCGGCGGAAACGGCCACGCCCGATGAACCGAAGGACGGCGACTACGAGGGCCCCTTCAACGACAGCGACAGCGACTGCGGCGGGCCCGGCTCTGTGCTGAAGAAGGCGCAGAGGATGCGGCAGGACAAGAACCGCGGCGCGCGGCTGGCGCGCGCGGCGGCGACCGCACGGGACGACGCCGCGGCGGTGCGCTCCAAGCTGGAACAGCAGAAACAGTTCTTCGCCGAGGTGGACGGGTTCTCGCTCGCGTCCGAGTCGGAGGGCTCGTGCGCGTCCGTCGCGAAGAAGACGCCGCGCGACGACGCGAACGCGACGCGTTCGAAGACTTCCGTGGGCTTCCGCGAAGAAACGCGCGTCTCGGCGTCCGCCGAGAAGATCTTCCCCTCGCCGTCGGCGGCGGCCCGGGCGCCGGCGCCCACCACCCCCGGCACCAAACTCGCGCTCACCTCGGAGTGGCTCCGCGCGATCCCGGAGTCGTTCTCGCCCGGCGAGGCGGTCGACGAGGAGGCCGAGCGGGACCTCTCGGTGGACGTCGAGGAGGAGTTCGAGCTGAGCGACGACGACGAGGAGGCGCGCGGGGGGGAGGACGTTTTGCGAAACAAGGAAAAGGAGGAAAAGGAGGCGCCCGCGGTTACGACGGACGCCGAGGCGGAGGACGACGTCGCGCTCGGGTCGCCTAAACCCTCGGCGGCGGAGGGCGTCGAGGACATCGCCGCGGCGCTGGGCGAGGTTTCGTTGGATGTGCTGACGGAAGACGCGGACACCCGCCGCGCGGCGGAGGCGCACGTCGCCGCGCGCGCCGCGGCGGACCCTCCGCTCGCGGGGTTCCTGGCCGAGTGCGGCCAGAGCGCGGGCGACGTGCCGCCGATGGCGGAGGCGCTCGAGGCGTTTTCCTTCGCGGCGTGCCGCAAGATCGGCGAGGGCACGTACGGCGAGGCGTTCAAGAGCGGCGAGACGGTGCTTAAGATCGTGCCCATGGGGGGGGAGACGCTCATCAACGGCGAGCCGCAGATGGGCTGCGCGCAGATTCGCGCCGAAGCCGCCGTCGCGCGGCGGCTCGCCGCGCTGCGCCCGGAGCGCCAGTCACGTTTTTCGAAAAAAGACGACGCCGCGAACGCCGCGAACGCCGCGAACGTCACGTCCGGGTTCATCGACACCAAGCGCGTCGCGGTGTGCCGCGGCCCGTACGCGCCGGAGCTGCTGGAGCAGTGGCGCGCGTACGACGCGCGCGAGACGAGCGAGAACGAAAACCCCGGCGCGTTTCCCGCCGACCAACTCTACGCGGTGTTCGCCTTTGCCGACGGAGGAGCCGACCTGGAGCACGCCGACGTGGGCACGTACGCCGAAGCCAAGAGCGTGCTGCTGCAGGTGACCGTCGCGCTGGCGGTCGCGGAGGAGGCGTGCCGATTCGAGCACAGGGACCTGCACTGGGGGAACGTGCTGCTGCGAAAATGCGCCGCCGGCGAGGAGCGAGTCGCGACGCTCAACGGCGTCGACCTCACGTTTCCGACAAACGGCGTCGACGTCAGCGTCATCGACTTCACGCTTTCCCGGCTGGACATGTCCTCCGCCGACGCGAAGGATGGCGAGAAAAAACCCGTCTTCTGCGACCTGGACGCCGACCCCGAGCTATTTAAGGGCCCGGAGGGGCACTGCCAGAGCGAGACGTACCGGCGGATGGCGGCGGCGATGGGCGGCGACTGGTCGCGGCACGCGCCCGAGACCAACGCGATGTGGCTGCACTACCTCGCGGACTGCCTGCTGGAGGACAAGCGCTTCGCGCGCACGGCGGAGCAGACCGCCGAGCTCAAGGCGTTCCGCAAGCGCGCCGCGAGGTACGGCAGCGCGGCGGAGGTGCTCTGGGACGGCATTTTCGTCGGCGAGTTCAAGACGAACTACGGGGTGTGATGGTAAAGGGAGGGATGCGACAAAGGGAAGTACGTACGTACCGCGTTTGCGTTCACGGCGTGGACATAGATATATCGTGTACAGACGACTCAATATTCACAGACTGCATGACTAGACTAGCTAGAGCTAGCTGGTCTACTCTTGCTGCCACTGTACTAGACTACTACTTCTTCTTCTTCTTCTTCTTCTTCTCCCAGTCCGTCCCCCAGTCGTCCAGCTCGCCGTCGCGCCCGGACACGCCCGTCTGGTTCCGCGCGAACACCCGCATATCCGGCAGCGCGCGCGCGACTTGGTCCGGGCTGGCGGCGTCCCGCGGCGGTCGCCACTCGCCGTCGCGCGTCCACCGCATCCGGCGCCGGTCGATTCTTCCGTGCCCCGGCTCCGCGAACAGGCAGTCCCACTGGCGCATCGGGTCGTACTCGATCTCCCCGTCCACAGGCACGGCTTTCTCGAGCACGATGAACAGCTCGCGTCCCGTCCCGTCCGTCCCGCCGTCCTCGGGCGCCGCCCGCAGTTCCCACTCGAAATCGCCGGGCTGGCACGTCACCTCGCCGCGCAGGGCGCCGGCGACAGCCTCTCGGTTCTCCAGGCGCACCTCCAGGCGTCTCGGGCGCACGCGCACGTCCACAGCCCTCGGCGCGAGCGCCGGCGGCACGGGGACGCGCACCTCCACGTGCGTGGGTGTCTGGTCCCACGCGTACGCCGCGTCGGGGCCGACGCCGCCGCATCGGACCGGGACCTGGCACGTCTCGGCGTCGACCGCGACCCAGCGCGAGGCCCCCGCGCGGTTCACGCACCGCGCGCGGACGGAGAAGGGCTGCGACGGCTGAAGCCTGTCGATCGAGCACGCGCGGTCGGTCCCGGAGTAGAACTGCACGTGCGACCCGAACGCGTCCCCGAGAAGCTCGAGGAGCCGCGGGGACGTGGGGGCCATCTCCACCTCGTACCGGTCGCGGTTGTACTCGGAAGTCGATGCGCCCGCGCGCCAAGACACGTCGAAGCCGTCGGAGCGCGGCACCACGCGGAGGTCCGTCGGGGGGTTCGGCGCGCGGCTCAGGAGCGGGCCGAGGAGAAGCCGCTTCAGGCGGAGACACGCGCTCGCCATGACGCACGAGTCGGACCCGCGCTCGGCGAAGTGGCGGAGCAGTGGAAGCACGCCGAAACACGCGTCGGCGGAGCGGCGGTCGTCGTAACAAAT
>Ga0181563_10005439_pt1 | contig 11656 bp, 5 predicted proteins | sample 011ome_25_FD_133759 | JGI IMG/M metagenome (GOLD analysis project Ga0181563, IMG submission 133759) | Coastal salt marsh microbial communities from the Groves Creek Marsh, Skidaway Island, Georgia - 011512CT metaG (megahit assembly) | ecosystem: Environmental > Aquatic > Marine > Intertidal zone... | reverse complement strand
TCGTCGGATTCATCCGGCGCCCATCCGTCGAACGCGCTCGAAACGTACACTAAGAACATCTGGGTCATGAGCGTGGAGAGGGAAATGCCGGGGCACTTGTGTTGCCCGACGCCGCCCGGGAAGTACGCGTCCGGGTCGGAGGCGCGCGAATTACTACGAACGACGTTCACGACGTTCGCGTCACGCGCTTCCGAGTCCCACGCGATTCTTCGTTCGTCGCTCGTCGCTAAAAACCGCTCGGGCGCGAACGTCTCGGGCTCGGGGAAGTTTTCTTGATCCAAAAACGCCACGCGCGGGTCCGCGGTGAGCACGTACCCGGCGGGCACGTCGTACTCCAGGAACTTTCGTAAAGTCGGGTTGACGCGTAGCCCACCCGCGGTTTGAGGCACGACCCTCAGCGTTTCTTTAACCACCGCCTCGCAATACGTCAGCGTCTCGAAACAACGCCCGAGCGAAAACGCGCTCGGGTCCGCCGATTTCACGTCGGCGCTCGTAAACGCGCGCCGCGTCTCTTTTTTAGTCTCCGCCAACGCCTCGGGGTGGCGCATGAGCGTCCACAGGCAATGGCCCATGTTCGCCGCCGCCTCGATGTACGCGCCCCAGATCATCAGCACCGCCGTCGTCGCGACGCGGTCGTCCGGAAACAAATCGCCGTTTTCATCCGTCGCCGTCGAGTACTGTCGCAGGAAAAAAAAACGCTCGTCGCTCTCCAGCTTCCCCTGCGCTCTAATCGTGCGGTAGTGCTTCTCCACGTATTCTAAGAGCGTTTTAAGCGCCTTCTGGCCCTCTTCGAACTCCGGACTCAGCTTACCCAGCGCGAGCAGACCTTCGTTGTACGCGTACATCTCGTTCATCAAAGCCTCGGGCGGCGTCACGCCGAGAAACAGCTCGAACAGCGACCGCAAGCAAAACTGCCGCAAGTCGTACCCGGGTTGCAGTTTCGGGGAAGACGTTTGATTCTCCTCGTCGCTCGCGATTCGGGTCACCACGCCGTCCTCGCTCACTGTGATCCGCCCCTCCCGCTGCAACGTCCGCTTCTGCTGCTCAGTCAAGAATCCGCCGCTGTTCCCGCATTTTCCCACTAAAACCTCGCCCAACACGAAGTCCCGCGTCTGGCGCGCCAAGATGGGCGCGTACCGTTCGAGCGCGGCGCGCCCGAGAACCCTCCCGAAGTTCGCGCGCGTCGCTTCGTGCTCCGCGCCGCTCTGCCGCAGCGCGCCGTACGCGGTGTGCAGCTCGCGGAAGGTCTCCGGGAGCGCGGCGTCCGCGGGGAGGCTCGCCTCGAACTCGCGGAACGCCTCCACCGCTTCGCGCGACCCGAACACGATCGCGGGCTTGAAGAAAAACCCAGTCTTGAACACGGGTCCGTACTTCGCGACGCGCTTTTTGATGAACGCGTTGGGGTCCGCGAGGTACTCGAACGTCTCGCGCGCCCCGAACAGACCCACCTTGCCCGGGGGGAGGTTCAGCAGCGCCTCCTTGCGCTTGATCGCGCCCAGGGTCTGGCCGAGGTCCAGCGCGTCCAGGTCCAGCGCGGCGCGGGGCGCGACGGCGGAGACGACGCGGTCGCGTCCGCGGATCCGCGCGCGGACGTGCGCGCGGAGGGAGACGCGCGCGCGCGACGCGAGGCGCGCCGCCGCGGGCGGGGACGCCGGGGACGTGACAGACGCGCGGACGGGCATCGCGATGCGTCGTCGCGCGTTCGACCGAGCGCTCGTGGCGCGAGCGGAGTGGCGGCGAAGAGCGACGAGGTCAAAAAGCGAAGGCGTCGCGGTTCGCGAGTCTCGGCGTTTCCGAGACGAACCCGTCCGGTGTTCGGACGGGCGGCTCGATCGGTTCGGCGCTCGCGCGTTCACCACTCGCGGACACGCCCGGTCGAGTGCGATGTCGCTGTCGGTCAAGCACGCGCGACTCGGCGTCGCCTCGATCCTCGGGATCGGGCTGGTCGTGGTGCTGACGTCCCGGTCGACGGCGGTGCCGGGCGACGACGCGAAGACCGAGCTCGGCCACATCGTCGGCGATCCCAGCATCATGCGTCCGAGGTCGGACGGGAGCTCCACGGGCGCGCGTCCGGTCGCGCGTCCGAGGTGGGGGGTGAGCCGGTCCGTGGCGGACCGGATATGCACGCGCAACCGTAGGTACGCGGAACAGTCGGGGTACTGGACGAAGGACACGCGGTTCATGGCGGAGACGAAGGACGCGAGGGAGACCGGCGACCCCGTGACGTTCTACGACGTCGTCTCCGGCTTGCCTCTCTTCTCGGCGCCTCGCGGCCGGACGTGGGCGGAGTTCACGCGCGAGAGCGAGCGACACGGGTGGCCGTCGTTCCGGGACGACGAGGTGATTCGAGAGAACGTGCGCGTGCTGCCGGACGGCGAGACCGTGTCCATCACGGGGACGCACCTGGGGCACAACCTGCCCGACGCGAAGGGCGCCAGGCACTGCGTGAACATAGCGTGCGTCGCGGGGCTCCCGCCGAACGATTGATTGATGATGACGAAGAGAACGTGAACCTTCGCCTCCGCTCACAACCCGTCGCGCCGCGATGGCGGGCGACACCGCGGTCGCCCGCGCGGTCGCCTTCGCGGCGACCGTCGCGTTCGGCGTCGGCGCGCTCTTCGGCGCGCGCTTCGGCCGGGGGGGAGAGCGCGCGCCGGCCCCGACCGAGCGCGCCGAGAAAACGCGCGAGGCGGCGGCTGGCGCGACCGCGACGGCCACGCCGCGTGATGACGCCTCGAGCGCGCGTCCCTCTCCGCCTGCGACGCGACGACCGAAACCCGCGCCGCGTCAGCGCTCGGAGACCGTCGCCGCGCCCATCGGCGTGGTGCACTCCTGCTTCTCTCGCCGCAACGGCACGCCGAGGCAGGGTGGCGATCTCGTGCCCAGCGCGCGGTGCGTGTTTTTTTTAGACGGGGGATTGCCGCGCGATCTGCTCTCCGGCCTGGACCGATACTCGCACTGCTGGGTGCTGTACGAGTTCCACGCGAACACGAACAGGCGGGATGTGAGCGATCGTGTTGTGACGGAAAATACCTCGTGCACGACTCGAAACGGCGGCGCGGTGAAAGGCAAAGCGCGCGTGCCTCGTCTCGACGGCGCGCCCGTGGGCGCTTTGGCGACGCGGACGCCCCACCGCCCGACCCCGATCGGTCTGAGTCTCGGTTCGATCGTACGCGTCGACACGGACACAGGCGCGATCACTTTGGGCGGGTGCGACCTGGTGGACGGAACCCCCGTGCTGGACATCAAGCCGTACGTGCCGTTCTGCGACGCCGTGCGCGACGCCGTCGCGCCGGCGTGGGTGCGGCGAGGAGGAACGCGAGAAGACGGACGCGACGCGTCGAAGGTACGCGGCGAGAAGTCGACGGATGAGCGACGCGCGACACTCGATGACCCCCTGGAAATCGCCGCTGTGCGTTTCGACGCGAGCGCGGAAACGGCGGTCGCCGCGGCGTACCTGCGGAGCGTCAAGGCGAGGCGCGCGCGTCGGCTGGCGGGGCTCACCGCCGCCGAGCTCGCGCGCGTCGGGAAGCGAACCTCCAAGCCGAACGCGAACCGAACGAACCGAACGAACGACGACAACGCCGGATCGGGTCCGACGAACGGCAGTGGCGTTCAGTCTGAAAAAAAAACACGATCGGGCGTGGTGATCACCGCCGAGGAGACGAAACGCGCTAAGCGCGAGGCGAAGGCGCGGCGCCAAGCCGGCTTGGCGTTTCCGGACGCGCTGTACGACTCGGGCGAGTCTTTCGTTTCGTTCGTGAAGGAGGTTTTGAGTTTGGACGTGCGCGCGGCCCGCGAGCGCGTCGGGGTTAAAAAAAAGTTTGAGACGTATCGAGTGGTGCTGTGCGACGTGGAGGTGGAGTACGCGGTGCTGGAGGAGCCCGGTGTGGGCCGTGTCGTCGTCGTGCGCGGGGGCACGGAGACGGCGCCGCTCGCGAAGCCGGGAGTCACCGCGGACCGAAGGCCGGAGAAGAAGTAAGGTTACCGGTTCGGTTGTAAAATGAACTCCTTTCCGAATCTACTCGGCTACTGGTAGCGTACGTATCATACGACACACTTCGACGTGACGCATCATACCGGGTCCCGGGTCTGTGTGTCACTCCTCCTTGAACCGCGCGCGCGCCACGGCGTCGAGTCGGTTCGTCAAGAGCACCGCGAGCGAGGTCGCCGCCGCGCCCGCGACGAGCGCGGCCCATTCCGCGGCGACGCTCGCCTCTCGAAACACCCGCGCGCCGACGGAACTCGGCCAGTCGCTCTCGCACCAGACGGCGTCGGGGTCCCCACCAGAGGCGTCGTTCTCGTCATCAACATTAATAGGGGAATAGGTCCACCTGTTTTCGTCGTCGTCGAACGTCACGAGGTGTGAGAGCGCGGGGAGGAACCGCGCCGAGCTCTCGACGCACGTCCCGAGGGCGCCCGCGCCCGATTCCGCGCCGAAAACGTCCGACCCGAGTAACGCGCGGCGGGGCTCGTTTTTCGCGGACGAGTGAGACTCACGAGACTCACGAGGTCCGGCGTACGACTCGTCGTCGTCTTCGGCGACTCGGACGCACACCTCACCGTCCGCGCACGAAACACCGGCGTCGCTCGCGTCAACGCACGCGCGGCGAGGCCCTCGGCCCGCCGATGCCGAGCCTCGCGTTTTGGTGGCATCTGCCAAAAACGCCCACGCGAAGCGCGCGACGTCGTCCGCGCCGGCGCCGAAGCGGCCCTCCGTTTCGCCGTCGAAGCCCGGCTTCCCCACCGCCGAAGGCGCGACGCCGGCGTAGCGCGACGGGAACGTCTCACTCGGCGTGAACAGCCTCTGTGCGAGCGCGCAATCGAAGCCCACCTCGGGGTCGATCAGGCACTCCGCCAACGCGCGCGTCGTCCTCTCGACGGACGCCGAGTCGGGGAGGTTGGCGCGCACGAGCGCGCCGTATTCGGCGTCGTCCAAGGCCAGGCTCGCCAACGCCCCGGCCACTCCGGAGACGAGCGACGCGATCTTCGACGTGTCCACCGCGGCGACGCCGACGTCGAACGCCGAGCCGAACGTCCCGTCGACGTACGCGCCGTCGTACTCCGCCAGGACCACCGCCGGGACGACGCCGAGTTTCTCTTCGCCGAGTTTCTCGCGCGACGGCGAGAAACTCGAAGCCGACGACGGCGGAAGCGCCCCGGGCGCGACCGACGCGCGCGCGAAAGCGAGGTGGTTCGACGACGACGCGGACGACGCGAACGACGCCTCGACGCTCGAGACGAGCGGGAAACCCGCCTTTTCTTCGTCACGAGCCGCGGCGTTGGCGTGCGCGAAAACCGTACTCGTCGTCGCGTTGTTTTTCGTTTCGCGACCCGCCGCGAAACCCACCGCGCCGAAATCGATCACGCCGCCGAGCTCGAACCCGCGGCGCATCCACCGGGGAAGCGCGTCGACGCTAGACGAGTTGGAATCCGAAACCGAAACGCGATCGATGTTTCTCGCCGCGTCCCGCGCGAGCCGAGCGAAGCGCCGCGAGCCGGCGCGGCCCCACGCCTCGGCGCCGAACGCGGCGAACGTTATCGGTACGGCGTCTTCGTTCAGAAAGCGCTCGAACGCGATCGAACGCGATATCGCGTTTGAAGCGTCGTTTGAAGCGTCACTCGAAGCGTACAGTTTCGATTCGCGCGTTTTTTGAATCGCGTCGGCGTACGTCTTCGCGACGGCCAACAGCGCGACCAAGCCGCTCATCGCCGCGTTCGCCCCAAACGCCGCGTCGTGGAACAGCGCCGTCGCGTCGAGGCGCGCGGCGACGAGCAGGTACGGACGAATTTTGTTCTCTAAAGTCGACGGCGATGGTGGCACGGAGGCGAGCACGGAGTGGCCCCCGATGGGCTGGCACGTGCGCTGCTCCAGACACCGCCGCGCGGGGTTCGCTTCGCCCGCCGCCGCCGCCGCGTCCATCGGGAAGCGCATCTCGGCGACCCGCGAGGTTCCCCTCTCGCCGTTCGCCGCCGCGAACGTCCGCGCGACGTCCGCGCCGGACGCGTCCAGAAGCACGATCGGCGTGTTTTCGAACCGCGCGCGCGCGGCGCCGAACCCGTCCGGGTTCCATGCGCGCGCGTGAAGAGCGCGGTCGTCGTCATCTATTCGAGGTTGCGGGCTGAACGACCTTCGCGCGCCGAGGTCGATTCTCGCCAGGAGTCGCGCCAGGGTCGCGCCCGCCGTGGACGGCGCATCGCGGTCGTTCCCTTCGTCGCTCGACGGCTCGGCCGACGACACCGGGGGCGGATTCCCGTGTTCGTCCACCCCGGGCTCGAGCATGAACCCCGCGGCGTGCGCTTTCCACCCCGCGCCCTTCGCGTAATCCGCGAGCACCTCGGGGAACGCGGACGCGGGGAGCAGAAGGATCGTCCTCGACGCGAGCCTGCGACGCACGTCCGCCAGGCCCTCGAACCGCCGCAGAGGCGCGGTAACGCCGCCGGCCGGCGTGGAGCACCCGATCGACCCCGTAGCGTTGAGGAGCAGCACGCAAGGCACGTGCGTCGCCGAAGGGTACGCGTTCGCCGCGAGGTCATCCGTGGACAGCACCTCCCTCGGGGCCCACGCGTGCGCGGTCGCGGGCCCCCAGCCCTGCGAGACGCGACCCGGCGCGCAGACCACCAGCAGGGCCAGCAGCGCGCGCGCAGCGCGTGACATCCTGTGCGCCATCGCCACCACCGCGCGCAGCCGCCGCGCGGGGAGAGTGCCCGCGGCGGACGTGCCGGAGCGTCTGAGCGTCTTGAACACCCCAACCGTACAGAGTCTCGGAGGGGGGAAATGATTCTTGCATCGAGGAGGAAAGTCTTCGGATGTCTCTCTTGTCACGTTTATTACGCGCTCGACGCCTCCCTTCGCCTTCGGAACGATACCGTCCCGCTGCGCCGCGCTTTCAGCCACGGCTCGTCCGTGCGGCAGACCTGGTGCTTGGACAAAGCGTCGAGATCGACGCGCTCGAACCCGTCCGCCTCGTGCGGCGGCTGCCATTTCGGATGTCTCTCTAATAGCTCGTCCTCCTCCAGCTCGTCTTCCTCTAGTAGCTCGTCTTCCTCCGGCGCGTCCCCGGTTTTAGGATTAAGCCCCCACGTCTCCGCCGGGTGTCCGCACGCGCCGAAGTCGGTCTCGCCGACCAGCACGTACTCGTGAACGGACGGCGTGAGACGCACGTCTCTTGTCCAGTCCTCTCGAATGGGATGCCAGCAGATCAGCACCACATCCGGAGGAGACCCGTCGCACGCCGCCGAGTCGCGGAGCGCGACGCGGTAATCCGCGGCGCGAACGGTTTTTTCGTAATCGTCGTCGTCGTTCGGTTCGCGGCTACGACTATTCGTCCGTTCGCGGAACGAATAGTCGTCCGTCGCGTGGTACGTCACCGAAGGTGACGAAAAGCGCTCGCCGCCCACGAGTGGCCCCGCCGCGTCCATCGCTCGCGTCGCGGCCGCGAGCGCGCGACTGAGCACACCGGAGCCCGCGCCTATTTCCAGAACCCGGAGGCTCCGCGTCGAAGCCTCCGCGCCTAAAACGTAAACAGCGCGCGCGCGGAAGTACGCCGCGAGGCCGGCGACGTGTTCGCGCGTGAACACCTCGTACATCGGCTTCCTTGGTTTTTCACTAAATGGGTCCGAAACCCAGAAGGGCGGCTCGCCGGGCGCGCCCGCGACGACGCGGCGCCACCGCGCGCAATCGCCGCACCGGCACGTCATCTCGCCCGCGGCGTCTCCTTCGTGCGCCGTCTCGGGCGAGCAACGACGCCCGGTCTCGGCGTCTGTGTCGTCGCCTCGGAACAGTCGGTAGCGCGAGACCACGTCCTCGAAGCGCGGGAGGTGCGCGAGCGCGCGGGCCGTGACGGCCGCGAGGCGCAGAGGCGCGTCCTCGGCGGCGTCCTCGGGAGTGGCGCCGGTCCCGGCCGGGACCTCGCGCGTTTCCGAGGCGGACCAGGCGCCGCGGGCCTCGGACGCGGCGGCGGGGCCGGGGCCGCCGGGGGCACCGGGGGGGTCCCCCCTGCGCTTCTTGGCGAGTCTCTGGAGGGCAACGAAGGTCTCGGACGGGGGCATCGCGCGCCCCGGCGCCCGGGGGCGCGCGCCGACGTCTGCGGTGCCTACCGAAAAAAGCAACAACGAAGCCGGATTGCGAACTTGCGAAGTCGCGCGCAACATCTGACGATGGTGACAGAAAGCCTCGGGTTCCACGATCGCCCCCCTCTCCCCAGATCCTGCCGCGCGGCGCGCGCGGAGCGAAGCGACTCGCAGGCCGGCGGCGCGAGCGAACCCCGCGCGCGATGTCGGACGAGCCGGGCCGCAAGCGGGGCAGGTGGGGCGCGACTCCCTCCGATCCCACCGCGGGTGGCATTCCTTTGCCCCCCGGGATGGGCCTTCCTCCCGGCCAGACGGTGAACGTCCCCCCTCCCCCTCCGGCGGGAGGCGCACCGGGCACCGGCTCCGTCGTGGACGTCCCCCCGCCGCCGCCAGGGGGCGGCGCGGGCAGAGGCGCGCCTCCCGGCCCGCCCCCGGGGGGCCCGCCCGGGCCGCCGCCCCCTCCCCCCCGAGGCGGCGTGGTGCCGCCGGGCCCCCCGGGTGGGTACGCGGCCGCGCCGCGCTCCGCGGCGGACGGCAACCCCTTCGCGGGCGGTTCTTCGGGACCCACCGTTTCGGTGATGAGCGCTTCCACGGCGAAGTCCTTAGCGGAGCGCGCGGCGAGTGCGATCCAGCGGACGCTGGGCTTGGTGGGCGCGGCGGGCGCGGATCCGTCGATGTACCCCGGGATGCCCCCCGGCTGGGGCGCGGGCCTGTCGGCGGCGCAGCTCCAGGCGGCGTACCACCAGCACACGCGTCAGTCGCGGCGTTTGTACGTGGGCAACATCCCGCGCGCGAATCCTCCGGTCAGCGCGGACGCCATCACCGCGTTCTTCAACGACGCGATGATCGCGTCCGGCGCGGCGATCAACCCCGCGGCGGGAGACCCGGTGGTCACCACGACGCTCAACGCCGAGAAGGGGTTCGCGTTTGTCGAGTTTCTGGCCATGGAGGACGCCGAGAGCGCGCTGATGTTCAACGATGTGCCTTTTCAGTCGGGGAAACTGGCGGTGCGGCGCCCGAAGGACTACGACGCAGCGCTGAACCCGCTGGTCGTGAAGCGGGGGGGGGTGGACTCCGCCGCCGCGGCGGAGGCGATGGCGAACCGAAACGCAATCGGCGCCGCGCCCGAGCTCCCGGTGGGCGTGGTGGCTTCGCGAATCGGCGGCGAGCCGGTGACCCTCGCGGCGCCGCCCAAGATCGCCTGCGAGTGGGGGCGCGTGCCCAGACGCGTGCCGGACGGGCCGAACAAACTGTACGCGGGCGGGTTCGATCCCCTGCACGGCGAGACGCAGGCGCGGCAGATCCTGCAAGCCGTGGGCGTCTTGAAGAGCTTCGCGCCCGTTCCCGACGCGGCGGGGAAGTTTTCAGGACATTGCTTTTTCGAGTACGCCGACGCGCGCCTGACCGGCATCGCGCAGGAGGCGTTGACCGGCGTGTCGCTCGACGCCGGGGTCAACACGAGCGCGTTTGACGAACCGAGAAGGGCCTCGAGGCGGCTGGTGTGCCGGGTCGCGGACCCGACGAGCGCCGCCGAGGGAAAAGAGCGGAGGCGCGACGTTCCCGCGTTCACCTACGCCGTGCCTTCCTCGGCGGCGGCGCTGCTCGGCGAGGTGGCGCAGGAAACGCACGCGACGTCTGTGCTGTGGGTGTACAACGCGGTGACTGCGGAGCACCTCGCGGCGGACGCGATGGTACGAGATGTTGAGTCGTGCGTGCGCCTGGAGGCGGCGCGCGAGGCGGAGTGGGACGAAGCTTCGATCGAATCTTCGCGGCCCGACGGGAACGGATATCTCGTCTTGGCGTTCCAGGAAGGGGGCGGCGTGGGGTCCGCGGACTCCGGCCGAAGCGCCGCGGACGCGGCGGCACAGTGCGCGTCGCGGCTGAACGGGCGGACGTTCGAAGGGAGGGAGCTGTTCGTGCGGTACGCGCCGCTTTCGTGATCGTCGACGCGCGCGTTCGCTCGGAGTCGTTTCGAGAGTTTCAAAAAAAAAAAATCAAACGCTTCCCTCGACGCTCGATATGCCGTACTTTCGTTTTCTCCGAGGACGCCGGCGGAAGAGCCTTTCGGAGCCACGACAGGGAAGGCTCGTCGCGTCATACCCGCGCGCGCCCGCACGCATGGGGGCGTGCGTGTCCCGCCGCGGCGACCGCGCGGAGTGCCGCCGATGCGCGCGCCTGCCCCCGCCTTCCAGCGCCTCGCCCTTCGCGGACGCCGTCGCCGACGCCGCGCTGGTGCGCGCCCCGCCCAAGCGGCGCGCGTCGTTCGCCCTCGGGCGGTCGCGCGGCGTGTCCCCCCTGACCGCGAGCGCGCTCGCGCGGAAGGCGCTCGAGGAGGGCGACGCGCGCGACGCGTCCGACTCCGACGAGGACTGGCGCAGCGCGAGGAGCGCGCAGACGACGCGAAGCTCGGTCGACGATACCGGCGATACCGGCGCGTCGGAAACCGCCGGGAACCTCGCGTTCGAGACGTTCGACGGAACCTCGCCGGACCTGCGGGACTTTTGGGACTTTTCACGGCGGTCGTACGAAGACGCTCGTTTCGATACGCGCGACTTCGATACTCGCCACCCCTCGCTCGCGCGTCACGAACGGTCTCGACAGTTGGAAATGGACGCATCATCGAGCGTACTGGGCCGGGCGCAACCGCACGCGCGAACGTGCGCGACGGCCGACGTCGAGGAACGCGAAAAATCGCGTTTCGAGGAAAACGCCGAGACGCGCGCGGCGTTCGCCGCGCTCGAACGCGCCACCGCCGACTTCGAGGACGACGCGTTAGCGTCCGCGGCGCGAGATGGCGCGTCGGAGGAGGAGCGCTGTGTTGGGTCTGGAAGCTCCACCACTGAAACGATGCCGATGCCTCATGAACGCGACGACGACGAAAACGAAAACGACGCGCGGGAGACGAAAGACGAAACGCGAAGAAAGAAACCGACGCGCGCCTCGCTTTGGCGACGAAACGACGCGAATGATACGAACACCGCGCGACGGTCTCGTTCTCGCCTGGGGAAGATTGGCGAGGGTGCGCGGGTGTTCTCCGCGTTGCGCGCGGCGATGCGACGCGCGGGGGGCGTTTTGGACCTCACCGCGTTCAAGGGCACGCCCATCAAGTGGCACGCGCCGCACAGCGCTCTGCTGGCGCACGCGTGCGGGGAGAGCACGCTGCGGCGCTCGAAGCAGGTCGGGGAGACCGCGCGCTTGACGCGCGAGAGGTTCAGAACCGAGGAGGTTCAGAACACGCGCGACGCGAGCGGTTTGCGGCGTCGTACGGGTATTCGGTCAGACGAATCGGACGACGTCGTCGTCGTCGACAAGGACTGGCTCGCGCGGCGGCCGCCGCGAGCGGCGAGGCTGTTCACCAGCCTTTGGCATTCGTTCGTGCGTTCGGACGCGAATCAGGAGGATACCGACGGTCTCGAAGCGCGACCATCAAGCGCCGCCGCCTCCGAGCGCGCGCTTCCGCCCGCGCACGCGCGTATGCTCGCCGTGGTCGCCGCGGTTCTCGCCGACTGCGAGCCCCCCGCGCTTTTCAAGAAGCCGTTCAACCCGGTGCTCGGGGAGACCGCCAGGCACGAGCTCGGGTTCG
>Ga0181563_10005424_pt1 | contig 11676 bp, 7 predicted proteins | sample 011ome_25_FD_133759 | JGI IMG/M metagenome (GOLD analysis project Ga0181563, IMG submission 133759) | Coastal salt marsh microbial communities from the Groves Creek Marsh, Skidaway Island, Georgia - 011512CT metaG (megahit assembly) | ecosystem: Environmental > Aquatic > Marine > Intertidal zone... | reverse complement strand
GCGTTCAGGATCACCGCACCGAGCGGCTCGGAAACGCACGCGACGGACGGCGGCACAGTGCCGGAAGTGGACACTGTGGACACTACATCGACGCACGTCTCCTCGCCGAAGTTGCGCGCGGCGAGACGGAAGTACGCCGTTTGACCCTCCGCGGCGAATACGCGCGGCGGGGCCCAATACGTGTCGCGCGCGTCGTCGTCCGGCGGCGTCTCGGGCGCCCTCGAGCCCGGCCGCACGTGCACGTCCACCACCCCCTCGGCGCTCGAGCGCGAGCCCAGCGCGTCGCGCGCGACGTACGTCAGGCGCCCGTAGAAGTGGCGCGCGGGGCAACACAGGCAATCGTTCTCCGGCTTAACGGCGAAATTTCCGTCGGAATTTCCGTCGGATTCGACGTCGCCGTCGTCGAAGCACGGCTCGCACGTCGCCGCCACCTGCATGCCCCCGCACGTTCGCGCGGGGCAGCACGCGTCGCTCGCGCCGACGCCGCGCGGCGCGAACCAGATCCGGCTCGAGCCGGGCGTCAGCGCGTGCAAGGTGGAGCCGGAGAGCAAACCCGCGCCGGGGGTGACGCCGTCCGCCTCCACCGCGCGCCACTCGCTTTTTTCTTCGCTTTCGCCGCTCGCCGTTCGCGCGAAGAGCCTCGTCCCCAGCACGGGCGCGGTGCCGGGGAGCGCGCTGGTGATCTCGATGGCCACCGCGTCCCCGTCCGCGTCCGACGCGAGGAACGCCAGGGGAAACACGCCATCGAACGCCGAGTCCACGAACGCCCTCCGCGGCGCCGTCGGGACGACGGGCTTAGCGTTGACCCGCACCGGCGCGACGGCGGTTTCGGACCTCCGGTCCGCGTCTGTGACGTCCGGACCGACGTCCACGACCACGAACGCGAGTGTGGCGTACGCCGCGCCGTCGGGGCCGCCCGGGTCGCGGCCGCCGGGCTCGGGCGCGAACCAGACGCGGTTCGCGGGATCGCGAACGGCGCAGGCGGAGTCGGCGCCGGCGCTCGGCGCGCAGTCCGCGAGCGGAATCGCCTCGCCCTTCTCCCCGTCCGGAGTCACCTGGAACAGCGAGCCGCACGTCACGACCGGCGTCTCCGCGCTCGCGGGCTCGCCGCAAAGCAGGGGCGCGGTGAGGACCGCGACGATACCGCCCGCTCGCGTCGTCCGCGGGGGGCCCGCGGACGACCCCGGCGAGCCTTCCAAGGAAAACACGATCCCGCGCGTCACGTCCGCGTCCTCCCTGGCGAGCCGTATCGTGGGAGGCGTCGCGACCGGCCGCGCGGCCGTCTGTAACAAGCGCCGTCGTCGCGTGGACGGAGACGCGTCGGTCGCCGTCGAGTCCGTCGCGGCCGCGGAAGCGGCTCCTTCCGACTTCGAACGCGCGACAGGCTCGCCATCCGGTTGTTGCCATGGCGCCGAGGCGCGCCGCGCGGAGGTCTCCTCCGGCGCCGCCGCGGGCGTCGCGAGCGCGGTCAGGAGAAGCACCGCGGCGAGCGCGGCGCTCAGCCCGGCGCGACCCGAGCGACGCATCTCCGCGAGGGGAACAGGGCCGCACCCGACGCGCGCGCTCCCCGTCTGCTTCGTCGAAGGACCGGAAGAACACGGGTGCCTAACAGCGAGCGTTCGAAAAAAGCGAACAGATGCGGAAAAATCGCCGCACACGCGGGGTGTCTCGTCGGGCGGTTCCCTGGAGTCTCCAGACCGTGAACAAAAAAAAAAGCGACCTCTTCCGAACGTATTGAGCCTGCGGATAGCGTGCGTTCTCCGCCACGAGAAGCGTTCGAGTTGCCGTCACCAATGGCGTCCGCTGCCGACCCCGCGTCGCCGCGCCACAACCCCGCGCGACGTGTGGTGTGACCTCCGCGTGACCTCCGCGACCACTCCTCCTCCGACCGAACGATGGCGCACGCGTCCCTCGCGTCCCTCTCCTCCGTCGCCGCGCGCGTCTCCGCCAAGTCCTCCGCCCTCCGCGGCAAGCCCCTCCGCGTTTCCTCCGCGGCTCGGTGCGCGCGCCGCGTCGCCATGTCCGCGCGCGCGGAGATCACGCCGCTGGGCGACGGCGACAAGAAGGGCCTGGTGGATTCCGTGGAGACGTTCATCTTCGACTGCGACGGCGTGATCTGGAAGGGGGACTCTCTCATCGAGGGCGTCCCCGAGACGATCGCCATGTTGCGCGCCATGGGCAAGCGCCTCATCTTCGTCACCAACAACTCCACCAAGTCGCGCGCCGGGTACCTCAAGAAGTTCCTCGGCTTGGGGCTGGAGATCACCGCCGAGGAGGTCTTCTCCTCCTCCTTCGCCGCCGCCGCGTACCTCGACTCCAAGAACTTCCCCAAGGACAAGAAGGTGTACGTGATTGGCGAGACGGGCATCCTCGAGGAGCTCGACGGCGTCGGCATCGCGCACCTCGGCGGCGAAGCCGACGCCGGCAAGACGGTGACGCTGGCGTCCGGCCAGCTCATGGAGCACGACAAGGACGTCGCCGCGGTCGTCGTGGGCTTCGACCGCAACGTGAACTACTACAAGATCCAGTACGCCACGCTGTGCATCCGCGAGAACCCGGGGTGCGAGTTCATCGCCACCAACATGGACGCCGTCACGCACCTGACGGACGCGCAGGAGTGGGCCGGCAACGGGTCGATGGTGGGCGCCATCAAGGGGTCGACGAAGCGCGAGCCCACCGTCGTGGGCAAGCCCGCGCCGTTCATGCTGGACTACATCGCGAACAAGTTCGACATCCGCAAGGACCAGATCTGCATGGTGGGCGACCGCCTGGACACCGACATCCTCTTCGGGAAGGACGGAGGGCTCCGGACGCTGCTGGTGCTCTCGGGCGTGACCACCGAGGAGACGCTCAAGTCGCCCGAAAACGACATCCACCCCGACTTCTACACCTCCAAGCTCGGAGACCTGCTCACGCTGAACAACGTCGAGGCGTAAAGGCGTAAAGACAAAGAGGCGGAGAGGCGGAGAGGCGGAGGGGCGGAGCGCCGAACGCGACGTACTACGCGAAAATACATCGCGCGAACGACGCGACACGTTTTTATATTTTTTACGTCTTCGACGTCTTCTTTCGCTTTCGCGCGTTTCTTCGAATCCCTAATAGATTGGCTATGCTGGAGCTACGGTACTAGACTCTTTTCCCCACACGACTCGTGCGTTACCCCGTCTCGTCTGACGCACTACACTAGCGCGCGTGCACGTCCTCGTACGCCGCGCGCGGTCCCCCCGGCGGGCACATCGCGTACAGCGCCAAGACGCTCTCGCACATCGCGCGGAGTTCGTCGTCGTCGACGCCGAACAGCGACCACCACGGTTGTTTTTCGTCGCCGTGTTCCTCGGGCAGAGGCGGCACGACTGGTTTCGGCGAGCTCCGCGTCGCCAGGTGCACGCACGCGGCGGCGATTTCGTCCGCCCGGAACCGAACGCACAGGTTGGTGCGCATCGAGTCGTTGGCGAATGCCCAGGCGCGCCGCGTCAGATCGGCGTCGTCGCCGTGCTCGAACATGCGCAGGTAGTTCAGCACGAACTTGTGCGGGTGCTCCACCTGGACGCAGAACCCGAACTCGCGCAGCGCGTGCCGCTCGGTGCGAATCAAGTCACGCTTCAGCGCCTCGTACGTCTCGCCGAGGGGGTTCAGGGGTTCCAGGTCCGCCGGCCGCGGCGCGCAACTCGCCGCGCGCGCGCGCCGGCGCGCGCTCCCCCGGTGGAACACGTTGATGACGTCCCGCACCTTCCGCGGCTGCTCCTCAAGCTTGCACGCGAGGAACGCGCACGTCGCCGCGACGCGCTCGACGTCGAACTTCTTCAGCGACCGCTTCGCGTAGAACCGATGCAGCAGCGTCTGGCCGGTACACGCCACCGCCTGGTTCACCCTGAGCGAGATCGCGCTCTCCTGCACCAACTCGCACCCGTACGCCTTGAGCCTGAACTCCGCGGTCTCGCTCACGCCGTCCCTGCGGCTGGGGGAGTCCGCGATCTGGGCGTCCGAGAAGTAAAAGTTGTCGTGGTGCACGGTCAAGCCCATGCTCCGAGAGGGGACGCGGGATGCCTCTCGCCGGCGGCGCGGACGAGAGTGGCGAGGTACAGCGGCGGTTGATGTTTTTTTCGGGCAGCAGCCGAAATGCGCCCGACGCCGTGGCCCGGTTTTTTCTTGAGTCGTGGCCCCGACAGTCGCCGCCGCGACGACCTGTGATTGGCGGAGCCGCTGCTGCACAGCTCAGCAGCGGCAGGAAGGGTTGCCGACGGCCATTCGCGAACCGCACGGCACACACCGTCGGTCGTCATGCAGGCTCTCGGAGCCCGCACCGCCATCGTGGCCCCCGCGGCCAAGCTCAACGCTCGCCCCACCACGCGCAAGGTACGCGCGATCCCCGAGCGCGAGCCGCCAAAGCCCGTCTCTCCTGATCCCTCTCTCATCGTCCCGAACGTCCGATGACGCGTACTGACGCGTTTGTTCCGTGGTCTCGTCCCGTCGCGCGCTTCGGCCGTCTCGCCCCGACCTCGCCGATCCCACGCCACAGTCCGCCGTCCGCGCGGCCGCGGCCACCGCCGGCATCCCCATTCACATCGAGTACTGCGAGAAGTGAAACTACATGCCCCGCGTCAAGATGCTCATCATGAAAGCTGACGCGGCGCATCCCGGCAAGTTCGACTGGTCGTACAACGTGACGGACGTGCTCAAAGCAACCGTGCCCGCGGGCAAGGGCTGGTACGCGGAGAACCAGGCGGAGAAGCCCATCGAGGGCGGCGAAAACGCGCTCTGGCGCAAGGGCGCGTTCGAGCTGCTCCGCCTGGACACTAACGAGCTGCTCTACAGCAAGATGGCCACCGGCGAGCACCTCGTGGACGGGAAGGGCGGCCCGGAGGGCAAGCTCGGCGCCTTCGTGAACGACGTCCTCGCCAACGCGTGAGGTTTTTTCGCGCGAGGCTGACATTGCCGAGCGCGTCGGTTCGGAGCGATCCCTCCGCCTTTGCAAAAAAGCGAGCGAGCGTGTAGTGACTCGAGGCGCAGCAAAGCCCTTCCGCTGAAGGGTGTGCGCCTCGACGATGACGCTCGCGCCGCGGAGGGACACGCATCGGCTCCAGAACGACGCCGAGGTTTCCGCGACGTACGCGTACGTATTATCTACGGACTCTCGTGATTGATTCGTAGCGGTATGTGTACGGTACGATTTTCATTTTCGCTGGTCGCGTCTCTCGCGTCGTTCGTTCGCTCGTCTCTCTCCACAGAGTCTCTTTCCTCACTCGTCCGACGCCTGGAACCCCACGCTCTCGTCGACGCGTTCCCTGCACGCGCGGTCGTCCAGCGCGCCGCGCGCGAGGCCTATGTCCGCCATGATCCGCGCCACCAGCGCCTGCAGGCCGTCGAAGCGCATCTCCGGCCGCAGAAAGCCGAGCACGACGACGTCCATGCGCTCGCCGTAAAAGTCGCGGCCGAAGTCCCGCAGCGCGTGCACCTCCACGGTGACCCCCTCGCCGTCCGCGAACGTCGGCCGCGCGCCCACGTTCACCACGCACTTGCACCACCTACCGTGCTTAAAGTCATCAGGCAAACGGGCGAACCCGAAGTACACGCCGCGCCGCATCCCCTCGAGCGCCTCCGCCACGACGTCCACGTCCAGGTTCGCCGTCGGGACGCCCATCAGCCGCGATCCGCGCCCGAACCCCTCCACCACCGGCGCCGACATCGCGACCGCGTCTCTCAGCTTAAACAGAGGCGGGACCTCGTACGTGTGCGTCACGGATCCGCAGCTCAGGTCCACGAACGAGCTCTCGTGGACGTCCGAGCTCTCGTCGCGCGGCGAATCTCCCCGATCGTCGTCCGAGCGCCGCATGGTCTTCCCCAGCCGCGGCGAATCGAGCGTGGACTGCAGCGGCAAATCGGCGACGAGCGCGTCGACGTCGAGTCGCGTAGAGCTCTCCGCCTCGTCCGCCTCCACGCTCTCTCGTTCGGAGACCACCACACGCGCGCCCGGCCTGGTCAGCAGCACGGCCCGCCTCAGCGCCTCGGCGGGGTCCGCCTGCGTCGCCAGCGAGTCGTTGAACACCACGGCGTCGAACGGGCCTTGGTACGCCGGCACGTCGCACACGTCGGCGCGAAGAAAGCGCGCGCCAGAGTCGTTTCCCATCGTCGAACTCGAAGTCCCGTCGAACTGCTCCGCGGCGCGGTCCAGCATCAAACGCGAGTGGTCTAAAACTAAGACGTGCGTCGCACCCTTCTGCAGCAGCGCACGCGCGAGTTTGCCCGTCTCGGCGCCCACCACGAGCGCGCGCAGACTCATCTTGGACGTCCCGTCGTCGCTCTCGTCCGCGTCTCGCGCGATGGCGCTCGCGCGGCTGTGATCCGCCAGCGCCGCGTTCGCCAGCGCGGAGGCGCGCTCAGCCTCGAACGGCATCGTGCACTCGGTGCATCCCGAAACCATCTCGTCGCGCAGAGCCGCCTGCTCCTCGTTGTGCGCCGCCTTGTCCACGACCGCGTCCGTCGCGGCGCGCGCGACTCGAAGCGCGGGGCGCGACGAAGCAATAACCGGGCGCTTCGACCGAGCGCCGAGCGGCCGAGCGCCGAGCGCCGAGCCGCCCAGCGCGCGCGCGCGCGTCGCGGGAAACGCGAGCGCGGAGGACATCGCGACGAGGCGTCCTTCGTTCGGGCCGCACGGAGCCGCGCGTGCGGGAGTGCGAGGCAAAGAGGAGGGATAGGGTTGATTTCGGAGTTGACGCGAGATCGAGTCTCGTCTTGGCCGGGCTTGTTCTCAGAACGTCAGAACCCGACGAACAACGAGAAACGAATCAACCGCCCTGATGAGTCACACCCCCGCGCACCATGACACGCGTCTCGAGCGCGCTCCGCGCGGTCGTCTCGATCACGCGTCACAGCAAAGCACGCGGCGCACGCGGGTGGCGCGCCGCGTCCCCGGCGGTCGCCGGGATCGCGTTCGGGGACGTTTCGTCCCCGGGGATGCTGATGACGTCGCCCGATTTCGGTTCCGCTCGGCACCCGCGCGGTCGCGGGTTCGCGTCCGACGCGCCCGGGGACGCGCCGTCCCCGTCGTGGCGCCCCGGCCCCGGCCCCGAGGGCTTCGACCCCGACGACTTGCTGGCGCCCCTTCGCGCGAAGGTTGAGAAACAGATGGCCGGCTTGACCGAGAAGACCCCGCAGCAGGTGGCGCTGGACAACGCGCTCGGCGAAGAGTCTGGGCACGAAGCGAACGAAAAAACGGGGGAGTGGAACGGGCCGCGCGGGCCGGAACCGACGCGGTTCGGGGACTGGGAACGGGGAGGGCGGTGTTCGGACTTCTAGGCGCGCGGCGCGCGATTCGTGAACGAAACATGCGATGACGCGGCACAGTCTCACTTCCCGCGTCGTCTCGTACCCTTGCTCTCGCGAAAGATCGCCAAACAATAACTTTTTCGTGGCGCTGCCGACTTTCGTTCGTGTTCTTTTGTCGCCAAGAATCGCGTTCGAAGCGGGACTTTCACACCGCACCTCCTCCTCGACCGACGCGTCCCCGCGATGTCCGCGGAAGGCACCACGGACGCGGCCGCGCGCGCGGCCGAGCCGCCCAGCGCGACCGACCCGGGGGTCGGGGGCGAGACCACGCCGCCGGTCACGAAGCTGAATTCTACCGAGGAAGTCCCGGCCGAGAAACGCGCGCGGCAGCCGGAGGAGGCGACGGGATCGGGGAAGACCATCGTCCAGCCGCCGGAGGAGGTCAAGGCCCGTCTCGCCGAGCGCCAGAAGAAGCAGCGCGAGCGTGCGGAGGCGGCGCGCGCGGAAGCCGCGAGGCGCCAGGCGGAGGAGCAAGCTGCGGCTAAGGATGCCGCGTCCAGAGGGAGGGACGCGACGCCGGGTGACGGCGAGCGCCCGGAGGAGAAGAAAGCGCCCGCCGTCTCCGCGGTGTCCGAGAAGGATCGCCTCATCGCGCGCCAGAAGGAGCTCGCCGCGCGCCGCGCCGCGGAGAAGCAGGCGTCCAAACGCTCGCCGCAGACGTCCGCGCTGGACGCGAACGCGAGGTTCCTCGCCGCCGCCGCCGCGCGCGCGGCGGCGCTCAAAGCGAGCGGCGGCGCGGCGCTTTCGCCGACGTTCAAAAGCGCTTCGGCTCCCGGGCCCGCGTCCGCGGCGGACACGCCCCCGACCGCCACCGACGCCGCCCGACCGCAAGCGAAAAAGGACGCATCAACTCGTATCGAGGTGCGGTCGTTCGAGGAGGTGATCGCGGAGAAGAAACGCCGGGAGGCGGCCGTCACGGACGAGGCGCGCGCGGCGGCGGCGGCGGCGGAAGCGGCGCTCGTCACCAAGACCATCGCGGTCAAGACTGAGGACGACCAGACCGTGGAGATCACCATGAAGGTGCACGTCCCGCAGGAGCGCCTCGCGCAGCTCGAGGCGAGGCGTGCGGCGAAGGAAGCCGCGAAGAGGGAGCGCGAGGCGAGGGAGGAGCGGGCCAGGCGGGCCAGGCTGGCGATGAAGACGGAGGAGGAGAAGGAGGAGAAGGAGGAGAAGGAGGAGAAGGAGGAGAAGGAGGAGAAGGAGGAGGAGAGACGGGAACCCGCGGCGCCCGTCGCGGCGACGCCGACGGATCTAAAGGAACAGACACCCGTCCCAGCGAAGCGCACGGTCGAGCCCGAGGAACCCGAGGAACCCGAGGAGGAGAAAACGCCCAAGCCGGCGCCCAAGCGAAGCCGCGCGAAAAAGAGCGACGCGCCCGCGGCGGCGGCGGAGGCGCCCCCGAAACGCGCGAGAAGGTCGACGCGGAAATAAATAGACTGCGTAAGGACCATAATATTATTACGCGTTTCCACTTGAACGCACCTACCGGCTACTTCTGTGGTCATCACGTCAGCAGACGCCGCATCGGCCTGCGCGTGGCGGCGTTCCAGTCGGGCGCCTCCTCGCGCTCGACGGCCTGCATGTACCTGCCGAGCGCGCCGAACGCCGGAGGCGGCGGGTCGGCGAAGTCGTCCGCGAGCTCGGTTTTCTCGCGGGACGTACTCGACAGCTTCGCGCGTCGCGACGTCTCCGCCCGCGCCATCGCCGCGAGCGACGGGACACCGTGGAACCTGTCCGCCTGCGCGCTGTTTGGGTTGCGCATGAGCGCCTCCGCGACCGAGCCGAGGGCCTCGTCGCGAGCTTCGGCGAGGGTTTTGCGAAAGGGTTCTTTCGGTGCCGAAAGGTGTGGCGGTTTCAAAGCGGAGTTTGAAACCGCCGCGCGCCGCGCGTCGTCGTCGTCGCCCTCCGCGTCCTCCGCCGGCTTCTTCTCCCCCTCGTCTTTCCGTCGCTTCTTCTTCCTGAAGCCCATGAACACGAGCGCGGCGTGCACGACGCCTCGAGACGACTTCTTCTCGCCGGCCGCGGGGCGGCTTCTGCGCCTGGGCGCCTCCGGCACGAACGCGAACCGGCTCTCGTACTCCGACGCGTCCGACTCCGACGCCGACGGCGCGGGCGCGGGGACAGGCTCGGCGTCGCTCGAGTCGCTCGACGCGGGCGGCTCCGCGGGCTCGCCGGCGAGCAGCTCGCGGACCGCGAGCACGCTCGCGCGTCGCGCGGCGTCCGCGCGCTCGGGGACGCCGTCCACGCGCGCCTCCCACAGGAGACGCGATGTGAGCGCGCGGAAAGGGTAAGGGTCCCTTTCGCGCGTCGCCGCGAAAGGGGAACCGGGATTCTCGTTCAGACCATCCGAACCATCCGAAAGCTCTTCTTCGAAGACGTCCTCCGCGCGGACGCGAGTGACGTCCACCGCGCCTCGCGCGCCCGGCCTCCGCAGGTCCGCGCGGCGAGGCATGACCTCGATCTCGCACTCGCGCACGGGCGCGCCGAACGGCCGCGGCGCGCGGTGCGCCTCGGCGTACTCGAACTCGGATGCCGAGTTCGACTCGGCGCATCCGCCAATCGCCAATCGCCAATCTTTTCGTTCGAAAGACGCGTTCCTCGCGTTTTTCGTACGACGCGTTCTTCGCGCGTCCCCGAGCCTGTCCCCCGGGGGGAACGCCTCGCGCTCGGTGGTGGGCCAGACCCACACCGCGTACTGCGAGGGCACGCCCCCGTGCTCGAGGAGCTCGCGCGTGCGGCGCACGCCCTCCGCCCACTTGAGGCGCTCCAGCGAGGACGATTCGTACGATTCGTACGATTCGTCTTTTCCCTCGTTTCTCGGCGCGCCGGGAACGGGAACGACGGCGCCGGCGGAGGGCGCGGCGCGTCGCGCCACGACGCGCATCCCGGACTCGGCGCGGAACGTGGCTCGCGCGCCCGCCTCCCCGAGGACCCTCTGCAGGTCCAGCCGGAGCGTCATGACGCGTTGCCACTCGCGCTGGTCGAACACCTCCAGGAGCAACGCGCGCTCGTCCCACAGATGGAGCACCTTAGATTTGTACGCGTCTTTTTTTGTTTTTCCTTCTTTGGACGCCGGCGAGAGCCTCGCGGCGAAGTTCGCCGCCGCCGGGTCGGCGCCCGCGGCCACCAGGCGCCGCACCAGCGCCAGTGCGTCGTCCACGCGCGCGTTCGGGGTGTCGGCGCGCAGCGCGGCGGCGACCGCCCACATCAGCGGGTACGAGCGGAGCGGCGACGCGTTTACGTCGTTTACATCGTCGGAAAAACCGTCGCCGCCGACGCCGGCGTGCGCGCCCGGCGCCGAGACGTCCGCGCCGCGATCCAGGCAGAGCGTCGCCAGTTGGTTCGCCAGGGCCATCTGCTCCGCGCCGGCCGCGGTCGCCGCGCCGTGCAGCGCGCAGAACAGAGGCGTGTGCTCGAACGGCGCCAGCGAGGCCGCGCCCACCTCTTTCAGGAGGGGGTTGACGCACGTCGCGTCGATCCGCTTGGTCAAACGGAGGAGGAAAAAAGCCGTCTTCGCCGAGGCGTCCAACCGCGCGGCGCGGGCGGACGCGGCGCGCTCCAGACGCGCCAGACGCGCCGACGCCTCCGCATCGCGAGAATGCTCGGGACCAATGCTCGTCGCTTCGGTTTCGTCCAGGCCCAGAAGCGCGGCGAGCGCGCCCATCAGACCGGGGGGAGAATGCTCGGGACGCGTCGTCGCTTTGGGAGAGCTTTTGACGTCGTCCCCGGCGACGCTGCGCGCGCTTCGCTTTTTGATTTCGTCCAGGTCCGCGTGAAGCGCCTCCGCCTCGGCGTCCAGGCGACCGGGGGGTGCGTCTTCCGAGGCGCCGGCAGGAACCACGCGCGCATCCTCGTAGCCCTCCCTGGTGCGCACACCCGCGCCGCGCCACGCGCGCGCGCGCGCGACTTCGCGGCGCTCGAGCGCGGCGGCGTCCTCCGCCGCTAGACGCGCCGCCGCCGCCTCTCTCGCCTTCTCGCGCGCCGCCGCGCGCGTGGCCTTCTCGAAGCGGCTCGCGCCCAGCACGCCGCGCGCGCGCGAGCGGAAGCGCGAGCGGTCCGCGGGCGGCGGGAGCTTGCTGCCTCCATGGACGTCTCGGATGTCTCGGATGTCTCGAACGTTTCGCGCGTCGCTGAGATCGGCGGCGGCGTTGGCGTCGTCGGCGGCGGCGGCGAGCGCGGCGTAGGCGTCGACGAGGTCGGTCCCGGGGATCGTCGCGGCGCGCGCGTTCGGAAGCGCGTCCGTCACGAACACGCGTGACTCCGTTTCCGACGCGACGTCGCACGTGGTCACGCTCGATTCCGACGCTTCGCTCGATTCCGCGCGCGTCGCGCCTCGGCGCTCCGCCGCCG